>Ga0210059_1003946_pt1 | contig 23889 bp, 15 predicted proteins | sample Ectturendosymbi2_FD_188042 | JGI IMG/M metagenome (GOLD analysis project Ga0210059, IMG submission 188042) | Ecteinascidia turbinata endosymbiont from Florida, USA - Sample 2 (SPAdes) (version 2) | ecosystem: Host-associated > Tunicates > Ascidians > Unclassified | place: Key West, Florida...
CCACCTAGGAATTATGGAACTCAACGACACCCGCAATATGTCCCTCACGTCCTGTCTGTTTTGCGGTTTCGTCTTTGTTGCTGCCATCACAGAAAATCTAGACTCGCATAAGTAGGATGTCGGTAATGGCAGCAAAGTTTTTGATGCTTTTACGGCAAGGTCAGGGTATTCTGGGAAGACCTTCATCCAAAACACTGGGAGAGTCGTATGAAAAATACATATCAGGCTACCATCATTTGCACCAGTTGAAATAATCCGTACTTTAAGTACGGCTCATCATTATATCGATTAGATTCTAATCTATCGTGCTTTTCTATGATACTTCTTGACGTTCTTCAGCTACTGCATTGCTGGTTAAACGGGATCTATTTTCATCGTTACGTAGATCTAAGACTGTCACAACATGTTCTTCGATTATATGTCCTCATACAGTTTCCACAGGAATGTCTCAGCTGTACTTCACCGCCACGGTAAAATTGTCACTTGAATGTTTCTTGACTTGGCTGCAACTTCTTCCTCTGTCATTTTTGCCTTCTTTTGCTTTTTTACGTCTTTTCGAAAATCTTGGATACGCTCTATACTTGTTAAGATGACAATCCCCTTCTGTCCATGTTTATTTATTTATAAGCTCAATGAGGCTGCCACATTTTCATCGCGAAAAGGGAGGACAACTTATGACTATCTCTTACTTCAGTGTATTATCTACACTTAGCAAGTCAAACAACAATTAGGCCTACTGATAAGTTTCAAGCAATGAAGTAAGATGTCCAGTGCGGACGATGTTTTAGTCAAAACACACAAAACAAAATCCTTATTTGATTGTCCTATTTAGCTCGTGAATATTTCGCAGTTTCCTTAAATTTCTTTAAAATGTAAAATCGCCTTTAACAATACTATGAAACTAATTGCACGAAAGATGTTTTAAATAGCACACCAGCTTTAATAGAGTAGAAACTGGTTCAATTAGAAAGATTTCTCTTTCTTTTAGGTTTGTGGCTGCATCAAGGAAAAAATCGTTCCACATTAGCGTAATGAGTCATAACGCTGAAGTAAAACTGTGCCATCTTTATCAGTTCGCTGAAGCATTAAATGGTAATGCAAGGTGGAAAATATTTTGCCCATCGTTCATGTTCCATCATTTTACAATAAATTGCATTTGAAATTTGGTTGTACATTTTGCCAGCGTGGGACACTAGGCGGGACGAAGAGTTTTCTGAGAAAGGTCCAATTAGTAATTTAACCTATGACCAACACATTTTACAGGGGTCGAAAAATTTCTGGGGAGGCTTAGCCCCCTGCCACCCCCCTAGGTACGCGCCTGAGTATGAATGTGAAGCTGGGAACATTTGAAGCATCCTTGGCAAGCTAGGATAAAGTGATAGCCACCTGATTAAGCTGTGAGAAGTAAGCTTTTGTTACTCAATATCCACAAAGCCACAACAGCCTTTTCAGTCTTTTGCAAACTGTAAATTCAACCAAACGTAATTCACTCACCTTAAATCATTTAGTCCGTTTCAGAAGAAGGGTTGCTTCTGACGAATTTGTCCAATTTTTTAGCATTGCTGATTATTACCAGAAAGTATTGCACTAAGTTACGTACAACACACTGATCATCGTATCACGATTCATCAGCAAAGCTAGTACAGTATCTTTAATGGGGTCAGAAGTCCACGCTTTAATGCCAAAGTTATTTAAGATATTGAAAAAAGACCTCGCAGTCATACAGTGCCATTCCCCCTCACAATAACAGTAATAATAACAATAATAATAATAATGATAATAATATTATTGATAACAATAATAATGATAATAATAATAATAATAATAATAATAATGATATTAATAATGATAATAATAATAATGATAGTGCAGGCGCAAGTAGAAGGCAGTTGACAGGTGCGAAACGAATGAAAAGTTGTGACAAACCTGAGCAAAGATTTGTAACTTGGAGTATTCCGTCTCTTGCTTCCATTCCAAGCATACACTATACCCGCAGTGAAAAGCAGTGATAAGTCAGGTTTTTATTGAAAATCAAGACCATTTCATCAAGACTAGGGAGACATGATCCATGCGTTTCATTAAACTTACTGACGCCATTATTTGAGTCAGAATTGATATTTAATTTTGTCAGAAATGTCCCGAGTCAATTTCGCGAGTTTTTTCATTTTCTTGTCTTTATTTTGGTGTTGCCATGACTATGGGATATTGGCTGTGACAGTTGCCTACATTTATTTAATGGTTGGTGGGAAACGGTGATCATCTAATAAATGAAATCGTGTTGAGCATTTTAAGTTATTACGTCAAAACATTGAGCGCAGAATTGTCAAATTCAAATTTTGCGACTAATGAACAAAGCCTTGGTTTTAACGCCTTTTATTGTGTGGGAATTATGTACTTGCGATTTTGATCACGAACAGTTGGCGTGGGTCGTCTAATCAACTAACGTAATTGCTAGATACATGTGTCCGACAAAAGGCAATCACTACAACAGTTCGTTATTCGCGATTCGAAAGGATACGACTGGAAACATTCGTAGAAACCTTTCATGTTTGGTGCTTGATGATTATTAGATGGTTTATTGAAATCTAAGTAGAATAGAAAAGTGTTTGGGGTATAAGCTGCGCAGGTTTATTTTGTGAAAGAGGACAGTCAGGATTACAAAGTATAATTGAGAGGCGTATCTCCAAATAGCGCGAAACCATAAGAGCTTTTTTTGGTTGGGTAGCAGCATCTTTCAAATAAATCATCTAAGTTTTTCGTGTTTGTTTTTCCCCATTTTACTCCATTGTACAAGAGCTATAACTCCTATATGCAAAAGCTTGATGATATTCATCAATTCCATTTCAACAAATTTATGAACAAATTTAACAATGGAAAGCTACCAAAACATACAACAAAATTTTTCAACAGATTTCGTTTGTTCAATAACAAGCTGGCCCGTAACTAGTGGGTCCTCAAGGGGTGAAGACCCCCTTAAAAAATTTTTCGCCTCGCCTGGAAAAATGTGTTTGCACATAGTTCAAAAGATTTCTGAAACTCATCGCCGCTCCTATTATCCGAAGCTGGTTACGGGCCGATTTGCATGCCAAATTCGCTCTCATGGAAATTACTTTAGGTAACGAGCTTCAAATAACGCTGGAAAAAATTATTTTGTACAGGGGAGCTTCCTTCTAGGTTAACGTTGAAACAGGTTTAAAGCTGTATCTTTAAACGCTATTTGCAAACAGTTCCAAGAGTTCCTATTCTCTCAGCAATAGGAGTGGAAAACAAAGTTTAATATTTGCTTACTCCTATTAAACTACGTATCTCTTTTTTGTTTTAAATCCTTGTAATTTTTCTGTTTTGCAACGTGTAAGTTTGTTGTATTAATATTAACTTGTTGGTCTTATAAGATACATTAGATAGGTCATCTCCACCAGGTAACTGTAACTTCCCCAGCCGTGGCAAAATAAAAAATAACCAACATACACAGGAAAGGCAGTATTGTGTTTTTGCTATATAATGTAGTGTTTGTTCAGGTTTTTCTATTTTCGTCCATATTTGGTTTACTCACCGTCGCAAAATATATCTCCCCTTACCCAATATTTCAACAGCTTTTTTAACTGGATAAAGCTGTCAGAATTAGGAAAGTGTAGATCAACACATCCATGTCGTCCAAAACCAATAGTTTATGTTTCTATTGTTGTGATTTGAAAACGTGTGCTTCTGTTCAAGTCTCCTTTAACGCACAGCGATATTTATCAAAATAGTGACATAATTCTTCTGCTTCACTACGGTGAAAGTAAGTTATGCCAAACTTTCAGCAATGCTGCATTTTTGTAAACAACTGTATCTTCAAGAATGACATTTGTATCTTCAAGAATGAAGGACATGGCAACACCAGGTGAATACCTCCAGACTTGGAAGCTAAAGCTCAGCACCACGAAAACGTTGTCGGCACTCTTTCATATCAGCAACAAGGAAGCCAAACGTGAGCTGAAAGTCAACTTCGTCAACGAAACCCTGCCCTTCTGCTCCGAGCCCATGTACCTCATAGCAACGTTGGACAGGTCGCTCACGTACCGCCGACACCTTGAGTCACTTCGCAAGATGCTAATATCACGCGTCGCACTCCTGAGGTGTCTTGCGGGCTCTGGCTGGGGTGATGTGAGTAACAACGTTGCGAACAGCCACCCTAGCCCTGGTCCATTCGACTGCAGAGTACTTCGCTCCTGTTTGGTGCCGCAGTGCTCATACCTGCCCTTATTGACCCCACCATCAACGACGCCTTGCGAATTGTGACTGGATGCCTGCGTCCTACGCCAGCGGACAACCTTCCAATCCTCGCAGGCATCCAACCTGCTGAGCTTCGTCGCAGAGGAGCTACACTATCTCTAGGACGCCGTGCCATGGAGCCTGGTCCCCTGCTCCACTCAGCGCTCACCCGTCCATCGGGTGCAGCTGCACGGCGCCTCAAATCGAGACACCCATTTGTACCCGCCACACAGCAACTCATCAATTTTTCTGACAACAACAACACGCATGCGGCACAGTGGGCGGATCAAGATGGAACGCGGAGTGGGCGGACAACCCCACAAGACTCCGCACTTCAATTCCAGACACCGGTACACACACACCCGCAATGACCCTCCCAAGAAGAGCCTGGGTCCGGCTTAACCGCCTCCGCACCGGTGTCGGACGTTTCTGCTCCTGCCTGTACAAATGGGGTATGGCCTCCTCTCCAGCCTGTGAGTGTGGCTCAGAAGACCAAACTGTTGACCATGTTGTTCTCCAATGTCCAATCCATCGACCCCCCACGGACTACACGGCCTGACGATTCTGGACGATGAGACAACCGAATTGCTGCTCAGCACATGCCCCGATATCTAGGCGGGCCAGCAGTGGACAAAAGAAGAACTCGCTCAAACGAAAGAAGAAGACCCTCAGCTAACCATATGTGAAGTAAGCCCAATGCAAACGCGTTTTTCCAAGTAAAACTCACGAGAAACTGTTCCAGCTGATTTTACTAACATCAAGAGCTTCAACAAGCAAGCTCTGTAAAGTGGCGATCTACTTGGGAAAAATCAAACGTAAGATCCGCTTCAAAGACGCTACAATGCTACAAATTTGCCCACTAAGGCTCATATTCCAGAACGTGTAATCCAGAAACCGTTTAATACTAGAGACCACTGTGCTGCAATGACTGAGGCTCTAGTATTTCAGAAAAGACTAAATGATCCACTGCTACAACAACTTTGACAACGGAATTTACTGCTACAACAACCTTGACAACGGAAACCCACCACCGATAAATTACATAACGAAATTTTATAAAGCAAAACTCTGTTGCTATACTGTAAATCACTACAGAACAACAAGGTATATACTGTAGGACAGGGCCGTAGCCAAGATGGACACGTGGGCCATTGTAGCAAAATGAAGTCACTTTATGAATGTTTCTTCAAATTCATGTGCAAAGCGAGGATCCCTGTTTTTCATCACCCCGATCAAAATGTTTGGCTATACCACTGCACTGAGTCTTTCTATAAATAACAATTAGTCGTCATAGGAACCAGTTGCATGGGGCCCCCAAAAACGCGGGGCCCTAGGCCATGGCCTATTTGGCCTATACGTAAATCCGTCACTGGTTTAGGTTCTGTAACTTAGCTAAATAACATGAGTCAAATACCATGGGACATTGGCATAAAGTATTAAGTGGTAGTCACAAGAGGGTTAAAGCTACAGCTAAAATAGGCTGAAGCAGAAAATGAGAGGTGCGTTGGACAAGAATTTAGCAGAACTATCACAGAAAATCCAAAAAAGCTCTAAAAGAGTCACACCACAGTGGAAATGGTTCTCGTGCACTTTAACACACTTCAAATTGTATTCAGTAAGGCAAACGCTCCTGCCACATGGCCAAGTGTAATGAGCCGGAATGTTAGGGACCATTTAGCCCAAGCAGGATCACTTGCAACCACAACAGAAGTTTTTCCCGAAAACGAAAGGGATGGGACACAGCTGTCTAAGTTTCACTGCAAAAGTGTATTGCCAACTAGTGAAGCGGTAGGCCGTCCATGGCTAATATACTCGGCATGGTAAAATAGAATCTTTTGTTGACACTGCAAACCTTTCAGCTCTGAGTATCCACTCGCTCTACAAAGAATAACTCCTTTCTAGAAGTATTGAGAGTAATAACTCATGGATGTATTGGGTGCTAGGCGCTGACGTCGTTTCTGGAGAGGTGAAATTGAAACTGGGGGGTAGTAGCCATTTCGGATCTCGCTCTTTCACATTACCGATTTCTATCAATATGACTTGATGCTCCTCCTCAAACGTTTCTGCACGCGTCACTGAGTGGGGCCCTGCAAAAGTGCTTCCAATCGGGCCCCGCACTTGCTAAGGCCGGCCCTGCTGACCGACTTTCAGGAAAACCGTAAGTGTGATAGTTGTTTCGTCGCAACATCAAATAATATACAAGCGCAATACTGCCCACTGGACGACCGATAAGTTAATAGCGTCAATAAACAAACTTTCCTCCCTAATAAAAATGACTAAGTGGCACGCAAATGTCGTACATACGGCTAAACATATGGACCTAGTGGGGAGCCCCTCTTTAGTGGAGGGCCCTGGGACCCCCTTAAATCCGGCACTGGTTCAGCAAGCGAGATAACAGATTCCATAGACGGCTAGAATTGATTGAATGGAACGTAGAGACGGCTAGAAATGGTCTGCCTATAATTCATGATACCTTTCTGTGGAAATAAGATGCAAAAGTTGTTTCTCGTAAGTTCAGGTACCGCCATTGTTGCGTCAGCGTCATAATGCGGCCCGCGGGTTACCTTGAAAGTCCTCATGTGGCCCATGGAGCAATTTGAGTTTGACACCCATATTTTAAACACTACATACTCGTCAGTTTATAAATAGGCCTTTGTTCTGATCCAGACCAATGGTAACAAATCTTGGGTAATGACTAAAGTGAGCTATCTTATCTCTGCAAGTGGCAGAGATTGGGATGTTGCAAAGTGTTCCAAGCGTGACACTTTGCGACAAAGTGCGCAGCTGTAAAATTTGTAAAGCCTTAATATCCAGCCATTTTTTCGAATCGAGAAACCTCAGCTACATTGTCTCGGTCATGTGACCAGAATGCCCCAGTAAAGAGTGGAAAGAAGACCAATGTTCGTTACGCTTCTGTTGCAGATAACAAACTTTGCAAATAAATGAAGCAGAAGTCTGATATAGCCCACTGTAAAAAACTGATTTTGTATTATTTTTGGTGATTGCTATTTTTACAACGTTGTATTCACTTTTTTGGATTCACAAAATTACAACATGATTTTTAGAGAAATTTTTATAATAACCAGAAACAACAAATACTTTTCAAATTCTTTCTTAGAATTTTATATTACTTGCCTGTGATAAAATTACCATTGTGAAACATAAAAAAAAAACAGCACAAATAACAAGAGCAAATACTACAGAAGTGAGCATAACTAAGGTGATACAAAATACACAGTGTCAACCACAAGAAGAAAAATCAATGATTTTCTGCTACTGGAAACCACAACGCTGATACTGACACTGATCCAAAGCTTTGAAGAAGAAAATTGTCGTTTTTGCAACTATTTCAGACGATGTTTTAGCAAATTATTTTACGAAGTTGGTTATTTCGAAATTCGAAAACGATTTCTCGGTGAGGAAGTATCATTTACATAGTTTCATACTGTCTGCTGCAAAATTCATTTTGAGTAAAAATGCCATATCCAACTTGATGTATGAATTTACATTGATAATCGTTGAATTTGTTTGTTTGAAAATTTATTTTTTAATTTTTTACGGAAATCTTCAAAATTTGAGTAAAATTTAGAGGAAAAGAAATATTTTGCAAATATTTCACTGAATTTTGTTGCAGGAAGTACGAATTTTGCGCAAACGTAAAATCATTCAAGAATCTTCGATATTGATCCAACCGTCGAAATCGACTGCATTTGTATATTTCTGCCTTCACTGTACACAAATCACGACGCCGATGTAAAACCCATCGTTCTGATCTATATCCAGTTTCATGTTTCTTTTTTTAAATTTTAATTGATCAACGAATGCCTACAACACCCAGGCAACAATTGAAACCTAGTTCCTGCAACAAAAATAAATCCAGTTTTAAATGAAAACCACAATTATATAAAGACGAGAACCACGTAATCTGATATTATTTAGAAATAATACACTAAGTAAGAAAACATTTCCACTGCATGACGAAATTCTCAACGCCCCAATCTTTAAAACATCCTGCAATTCTATTCAAACAATATTTTTGATCCGTCAGTTTCCGTGCCTTTGTTTGAAGGACAATTGGAACACAGAGAAGAACGTGAAAATAAGGATAACTTACTGAACAATAAAATCTCTGTTATTTGTCTTTTCTTGTTTCTTTTGTATTCTGAAGTCATGCTGTTTTGATCCAAGCGAAATATTCTAGGTACAACTTCATCAAATAGCAAAAAATAAATTCTTTTCTTCCAGCGTCTGAAAAAAATGGAACCTGAAACAGGCAACAAAGGGTTTCATATGTTTTGCTTTGCTTATCGGTTTTAGTATAATTTGCACAATAGTTCAGGACAAAATGCAATGTGAATTGTAACGTTGCCTCTGCCAGAGAATTTTCCCGGTATTACGTAATGCTTGAAATATTTCAGAAAAACAAGATAACAGCGGTGAAAAGGAATTTAAAGATAATAAGCGAAATGGCAGTGCTGTAAGTTGTTGTTAAAATGGTCCTTTACTGCAAAATACAAAGCAATGCATTCATTTTTTCAACCACAATGCGAGGTGTGATGTCGGCAGCAAGCGGCTTTTTAATAGCAGATAAGGCGGATTGTGGCGAAAAAAAATTTTCATTGTTTTAAATTTCCAGATGGGTAAATTCGCAAGAATTTCCAAGATTTTGAAAAAAAACAGAAGATCAGTTTTGAATCAAATCTCACACAAACCAGAGAGAACTCTTTGATTTCCATTTGTGTCTGACAAACACAAAAAATCAATTTCTTTTGCAAAATCAATGGAACTTCTTGCGAATTTGCACATCTGACTCACAAAAACAAAAAATCGTTTTTTTTTCATTACAATTCCGCCTTTTCTATCTACTCATTCATTCTCAGAGAAGCAAGACAACTTCAAATCATCTCCTAAAAACATCAGGTTCTGTCACACGACTCTAAACTCGTCCTCGATAAATTCTGACATTTTTTTCCAGATAGTTTTGTCACACGTTTTTGAAAGTTTTCGTCAAAGACTCCTTCAAATTTTCACCTGAACTTCCGCTACAGTCTTCTGCAAAATGTTTCGACTTCAGGTTGAAAATCACTTTGATTTTTCCAGCTCGGTGTTTGACCACAACTTTAGTTTTTCTGGAATTGAACACAATTTTTTTCGGTTTTCTGTACACATGTTGAACCAGACCCGTGGCCAGAAAGTCGTCAATAGGGAGACTTCACGTTATTGCGGGGGGGCTTTAAGTTCGAGCAGGGGGGCTTGACATTCAAATTTGATAAACATTCCAATAGTTTCTAGTGTTTCATATTTCAATTTGGGGGGCTTGGAGCTTTGTTTGGGGGCTAAGCCCATCAAAGCCCCCCCCTCCCCGTGGCGACAGGACTGTGTTGAACCATACGAATATCGCTTTCACCGAGAATCCCATGTTTGTTTTCAATTGAAAACCCGTGTTTGTAAAATGGTGTCAACACAGATCTGCTTGATTTGAATGGCAAAGACCAAGACGATGACCTAATTCATGTGTTGTCACAGAAAAGAAATTATACTTGCCATCACCTGGTTTTGTTTCCTCATAAGTAAAACATTCATTGTCAAAGCGGATATCTCCACAGATTTGCACCACCACCTAGATGAAATGAGTGCGCAAGCGTCCCACCGCGTTTCCCGTTCAGACTCCAAGGACAATCAATTTTTTTGTCTTGGTTAGTTAAAAATAAAATTTTATTTCAGAACTATCAGACGGGGAAACTTTTGGAAATGTTCAACCTCACACACTCTGCCAAACAGTGGATAGTAACAACTGGCTCAAACAACGAAACGGATGAGCAGGTTGTTATGAACGTGGTCTGTTTCGAGTTGTCTGTTATGAGCAGGTCTGTTTATAATGGGAATCAAATATTCAAACAAGGTTGTTGGGTCCAGTGGATCACCCTTAACGTCATGCAGGTTTGTAAGCTTTCAAGCGTTGTTACGTTTTTTTCGTCACGTTTTATAGTTCCAACTGTTGAACGTTTGAACATATTTTGCTGAAAACCTTTCTTGTCGAGAAAACTGTCGCTTTTGCAGGTTTTGTGTATTTTCGATTGACTCAACCAGTGGCATAGCGAGGGTAAGTGTCTTTCGGGTCTGACTATAAAAGTGTCGTACTTTCCACCCCTTCATTTGCTTATAGAACCATTACGTCATACAGAAAAACATCAGTTTTATTGAAACTGAGCATCTTCATCTTTGCAGAGTTATTCACGTCAACCGCTAAAATGGAATGCTGATGAGCCCACCTAATGACTACGCTATAGCTTGTGCACTTGTAGGCTGTATTGAAAACCTCCCACTGCACCTTTAAAAAATATCATGAGATGTGCCATGAAATGCTTGTCGCCAATGCCAGTGCGTGTCAGGTGATGTAATAGTGGGGGATCCAGACAAGGCGTTTGTGGAGGCAGTCATACAAGGAGCGCCAAAAAGGTCGCCACTTGTTTAAATACACAAGGTTGTTTGCGACAATCGTTGTGTATCGCAAAATCGTGGTTATTTTTCGCAGGCCAAGAAAGCGGCTATTTTTGTTGGTAGAACTGTGCGATATTTCAAGGAATAACCACAATTTAAAAGCGCCCTGTATCATTAATTCAGAAAATATTGAAGCGGATCCCAAAAGATAGGCCCCTTTTTCACAAGCTACACATAACTGAGAACACTGTTGGTGTCCCAAACAGTCTCTTCAAAAATTCGTGAAAGATATGCCTTAGAGCATGCTGCGCACTGGTGTTTGACACTATTTTGGACACTGTCTGTAGATCAGAAACAAACAATGCCGGAATCCTACTTTTTTTACGCTTGGAAGTGCCAACTCAAGTCCCACGATTGGGGTTTAGCTAAATGATGATCACGTTTCCGGAAGAAACTTGTGCAGTTACACGTACATGGAAAACATATTTACGGCTGAAGTGAGAATGCAAGAAAAAAAATTAATGAAAGACATTTGCTACGATATTACTCTCGTCTTAGGTGGCTCTGATGGCTATCGTGAAAAACGATCTCATATTCGCATATTATATTTACACTAAGCCTGAAGCATATTGCCCTAAAATACGTTTAGCGCCGCTAATAAAAGGCGAATTCAATCAAGTGTCTAATGCCGTTTCACCCATTTCGATATTGAACTGCTGAAGTGAAGAAAAGTCAACACCACTGGTCCACGTTATAAAAAGTTGTGATACCGTTAAATAGAAAGGGGGACAGGGGGGCTGAGCCCCTCAAATTAAGCATCAATAGCTCCAAACGCAAGCTCTAGTCTCCCCAAAAAAGTCAATTTGCATTTCATTGTATACTACAGCGAAGCCCCCCAAAAGAAGTTTAAAGCCACCCTCAATGCTGTTTTCTGGCGATGGATTTGCTTCTATCAAGGACAACAAAAACAGGTTAGTATCAGCCAATTACGATTTGAAACCACGAATTGCCGCCAACAACACAGTCACCAGTAAAAAAGTTGAAACGTGCACCAGAAGATAGCTTTTTTGCTTAAATTTATGTGATGTAAGCGGAACAACCAAACGAACAAGCTACGCATTTTGGCGCGTAGCCAAAATGCCAGGCGCGTAGCCAGGTGGGGGCGAAAAGCGCCGTCTTCCCCCAGGATTTAAACAGCAATATTGAACCCTGGAGCAAAAATTGTTATGACGGCGTAAACCCAATTACTAAGTGTTTCTCAAACTGGAATGCATGGTTTCTTAGGGTTCCGTGAGAAAATTTTAAGGGGACCGCGTAGTGTTTCCAACCCGGGTTATCCCGAGCACGAAACTCGTTTTTTTTGGCTTTTTTCTACTACCCGAAACCCGGGTTTTTTCAACTACCAAAACCCGGGTATTTAAAAAAAAACTGGAATTGCTGTTGCATTCAAATATCAGCAATTCTGATAACATTGAAGTTGCAGACTGACGCGTGTAACGGCGAAATTATCGCGTTTGAACTTTTAACTGTTATCATGAGATATGAGGTGGGTTTTGCTCGGTAACAATCGTACGTTCGTTGTTGGTCCGTTAAATTTTCGTTGAATTGACCTATTTAGACGGATCGTGACGTCATTTTGCACATAATAAGTGTCTACGCGAGCTTTGGCCTTTTCGCTAACCTAATGAAACAACTACCGCGTGAGGTGGTTCTTCAAAGGTATGCCATACTTTCAGAGTTAGTAGTTATTTCATTTATAAGCTGTTGTGTGTTAGTTCATATGCAAGCTGTGGTTCTTTGCTAATCGATTCGTTTCTTTTCGGTTTGCAATGACTTTCTACAAAATGTTTGACTTTCTTTTTGAAGCGACTTTTTAAGTAGACTTTTAATCATACACATTCAGTTTAAAGACGTTCGTTATCAAAGAAATGCAGAAGGTTAGAGCCATTTCTTAAAAAAGAAGTCTCAACCAACATTAAAGAAAAATTTGTGCTCCGTTAGACAAACGCAGGTGATTCAAGCACCGAAAGTTTAATCAACCATTTGAAATCAAAGCACAGAATCCATGTAATATTTGAGAGTGAAGACCACAAAACTATTCCGGCACAGGAAGAGATGCGATCGCAAATTGTGTAAAAGGAAGTGAGTCTTTTTGAGGTGGCAAAGAAAAGGTCAGATAACCTCGAAAAAACTGTTCCATGACTTAAATACAATCAAGCCCAAATTAGTGAAACCAGAGAAGGCTTTTTCAGTCACGCGACTATTTGTCACAAAACTCAGAAACAGACGAAATAATGAAAGTGTGCTCTGATTGTCATGCATCAGTATCATAAACATCATTGAAAAACTGTGTTTAACTTAATTATTATTTAGCTAACAAATTGCGCAGAGGCCAACAGCAGTAATTTCACAATGAGTTCAATCGCTCAAAATCGCATTCATTTCGAAACCCGAAAAAACGGGTTTTCGCGTTTTTTTTCTCAACTACCCGAAAACACGGGTTTTGAAATTTTGCCCCGAATTGGAAACACTAGGACTGCGTGACTACTGAATTTTTATGAATGTGCGGTTTCTTGCGCAACGCTGACTGTATCCTCTGCACCTGCACAGCCCAATGCTGCTTTGTGATGTAACAAATATCACAGTATTCATTGTGATACTGTATCACAAGGCACTGCCCAACTGCGATCGAATAAATTTGTAATGTTACGCTGGCAGTAGAACCAGTGGTGTAACTACTGGTGTGAGCTAAGGTGGGAACTTAGGTCAATGAAAAGTCCCGAAATGCTAGTATTTGTACGCACTGCACTATCCATGGTCCAGCACTGATGGCGAAAACCATGTGTTATGAGTTGAAATTAGTCAAAACGATGCCAAAATTGTGACGCATTTCCACATCTGACCGCGTGTATTGATGAATGTGAACTTCACATGAAAGATTATATCCTAGTGGTCATGAAACATCACAATATCATTCTTTCTGAAGGATTTTGTCATTATATGGTATTCTGAAATGACACGACTTTGAATGGAATTTTCGTTTTATCCACAATCTATTTGGAATCAGTGTTGGCAATCTCGGAAATTCAGTGATTTGGCGAATGATGGAGGTGCAAATGCACTTTCCGTTAAATTTTCAGTTAACTCTGGATTGAAACGGCGCAGTCCTACTCTAGTGTCGCAAAAAAGGCACTAAAAGTGCTCTTTCCATTTTCAACAACCTGTGGGTGTGAGACAACTTTTTCCACACTCCTCGCTATTAAAACAAAATTCCGCATTAAATTGGATGTGACACGTGATATGCGAGTCGCTTTTTCATAAACGGAACCTAAGACAGGAGGACTTGTGAGAGTCAAACAGTTGCGCTCATCCATTGAACTGTACCAATTACATGCAATACATGTATGCTTAAATGATCTATTTGGGTATTGTTTGTGTTCAGTTTGATACTGGACCCAGTACCGTATCAGCCCAACTATGCCCCCCCAAATGCTTACAGGGGCCCCCTAAAGGTGATTTATAAAAAACAGTTTTCGACGTAATGCTGCATCTTCAAGCCGAATGGCCTTCAAATCAAAATACCTTAATTGCAGACACAATTTTGGCACAACCAGGCCCGTAGTTAGGTTTGAAGGTTTGGGGGGTAAAATACATTTTTAGGGGGTAATATTTTTATTTTTATAATATGTTTAAAACAAATTTTCCTAGCACAACACAATTTTGGGAGGCACAAAAAAGATTTGGGAGTAACTGCCCCCGAATGCCCTACCGTGTCTGCGGGCCTGGGCAGAACCGTCGCCAGAAAGTCTTCCACCTGGGCCTTCATGTTTGTGCAGGTGGGATTGACATTCTTAAAATTAATTTTTAATTCATAATATGAACAGCATTTGCAGATTGTGCAAAGTAATTATAATTATTTTCCCGCAAATACCCATAATAGGCTCTTAGTTTCCAACTAAAAATGTTTGAACAAGCTTAACAAAAGGAATTGTGTCGTAAATCATTGTCATTTAATTGACGGCTATTCTTCAGAGATGTCGCAATGAAATGCAAATGTAAAAAAAAATTACGGGAAAGCAGAATCAATCCTATCGTTCAGTTATCAAAACATTATTACCGAACGAGCAAATATGAGGCCGGTCAAAGCATGTGCACCGCAATGAACATTTTCTTTCATGAGCACACACCGACGAACTTTACCATGAGCTTTAGTGAAATATGCTTATAAAGGGTGCGCATTGGGCTTTTTACAGGACGAAGTACACATGCATAAACCTTGCTGATGTCTGGACTGTTAATCTCCTGGTGCATGGCACATGTTTAGATTAATTACATTTTGTATCTCAAATCGCATATAAATGTTAACAAATGTAGACTAAGGCCTACGTGGACGCAACGGTTAACATCCATAATCCACTAACTGCACTACTCTGTTTTGGGATAACCCCCAAAATAGACTCTTCTAACTACATAATTAACTCCATCTGGCTGTCTGAACAGCAGGCTGCGCAAATGTGTAACTTTGGTCGTAAGCACCAAAGGCATCTTGCTGCTATGCAGTACAAATTAAGAGATGGCTGCCTGGACTAGACACAGTACATTTTTTACAACACTCAATTCACAAAATACGTTGATCAAGTGGAAGTCTGACTTCTGGACGAATACAATTAGACATGTAGGCAGTTATGGATAAATGAACGTCCCATCAGGGCAAAGCAGGCCCATAACCCGCTTGGGACACCAAGTGTGGAGAAGAGTGTTCTGAGAGGGGCCCAAATTTTTAAACTCTCCAATATTTTTGAACTATGTTCAACACGTTTTTTCAAGGGGGTCGAAAAAAATGTTAGGGGGGGCTTCGCACTCCCCCTGCTTACGGTCCTGGGGCAAAGTCGTGACCCCAAACCCCCGACACGCTTAGCGCAAGTGCGCAGTTCGTTACCTGCGGAGGCAGGTTCCCTTTACCTGCGGAGGCAGGTTGCGAAACTTGCTAGCGTAAACATAACACGGCAGTAAATCTACAAATGTTCACTTCAAGTTGCGGTAGTACGCATTTTGCGCGTGTGACTAGGGCTCCCACTGAGCGTTTTTTCCACCCAGATCTGCTTTTTAGTCGACCTGCGTGTCTAGGTTATTATGAAAAATCGCGTTAAATCTGTGTTTTTTGAAGTGTTCAACGCACCAGCAACTTCAATGTGTTCAACAATATAAAGATAACTTTACATTACAGTGTTTACGTGCGCACATCAGGTGAGAAAGTAGGATAATCGGATGAAGCAGAACGTGTTCAATCGGTTTCATATTCTCATATAAGACCATTGTCAGGGTTATATACAGTGGTGTGTTTAAGGGAAAAAAGCGAGGCACTTGCCTCGGGCCCCCCTTTGCAACTGTAATGTGTAAAGTTCCTTGCTTTCAAAGGGGCCCAACAGCAACTGTAATGCATAAGTAGGCTACTTTGCTTTCAAAGGGGCCCCCAACAGCAGTGTAATGTGTAAATACCTTGCTCTCAAAGGACCCCAAAGTAACTGTATAGCATAAGCACTTTTCTTTCAAAGGGCCCCCGAATTTCATTGATTTCTAGTGCTTCATATTTCAATTTGGGGGATCGAAGCATTCTCTTGGGGCTAAGTGGTGACGGGACTGAATTTTGGTCACCTGTGACAGCGTGTCCCCCCCCAATTGGGGTTGTGTGGAGTGCGGCTGATACGGCTCTGACTGGACCGTGAGTCATCAACAAATTTCAAAGGGCACCGTTACGCAGAATTCTTGAAAAAGTTTGAGAACCTTTATAATTAGTCATTCCACCAATCTGCAAATAACTGGAATTTTTCAAAATTTCTGACTTATACCTGAGTAGTGAAACATGGTTTGTTAAAGCGCGCCGTAATACCCGTAGAAATTTAATGCTACGCTGCCTCATCTCCGTTGATGGAGCAAAATGTTTCACGATTGTAATGATAAATCATAATTCCTTTAGCTAACGAAGCACGCTTAATGCATTTTTGCCAGATAACGGGAAGTTGTTTGCTGACGTACATATAGGCCTATATCTTTTCCCACGTTGGATTATGGTTCAATTTGGGGCATTACTTTCGACAAGAAATTTATCAACTCACCTTTATGTTGCATGCGGACTCACGCACCGCTCTGGAAACCGCAGTCTGAAACTGTTTTTCGCCTTGGAGGATTCTAAAATCTTTCGACATTTATAAGTTTTCGATGTTGCATTCTCATTGCTGCTGTTGCTATAGGTTGCCATAACGCATAAAAAAACTTGCAACAAAAACAGACCAATTTTGCACAGACCTACCACAAATCGAGAAATATTCTGGCGAAAGCGACCGCGTTGGTGATTACTTAATCTTAGTAAGTCTGGGCAGTTTTCACGTGGAAAAACATATCGGAAAAACAATATTAGTACGAAAGAATAACATTGTTTTCTACTATTCGATAACAATAGAGGCACGATGAAAGTTCGGCACGTAAATTCTGACGTTCAACGAAGTGAAAAGCATTGCTCAGCTTAGAGCTGCAGTTTCAAACTCATATTGGTCCGGGGGCCTAATTAGGACCTATAAAGTAATCCACGAGCCGCATTATGCCATTGCGAGGATGACATTATTACCCTGACGCAACAATGGCTGTGTCTGAACCTTACTCTGAACACTTTCCACATCCTATTTTCTGTGAAATGTATCATGAGTTATGGGCAAATCAATTCTAGCCGTCTCCACGTTCTTGTTCACTCGCTGACAGGATACCTTAAAAACACCGGTGAACAAACTAAAAACCTACGTTTTGATTAAACGAAAATTCCCAAAATGCATTGCGGGCCGCAAAAAATGTTCTTGCAAGCCGCATGCGGCCCGCATGCCACGTGTTTTACACCCCTGGTTTGAAATATTTTTTGTCTCTGTTTCTACTTTGACACATCTAAAAGAGGCGAATTTATATCAATGGGATGCCAAAGACTTCTGCACGAGCAGTTCCCCCTCAAAAAGTTTGAGGCAACTTTGACTATTTTCCGTGATATCCAGGTACTGGGAAACAATTGCCCCCGCTTAAGTATGTAAAAAGTCCTGATTTCAAAGCAAACACAAGGGTTTTTAGAAACCTCCCTTTGACCCAGACTATTGTGAAAACATTTTATCAGTTTACTCACGCCACGAGCACATTTTCAATTTTTAAGCATTCAAAGTACTGTTTCTATATACAAAAAATAAAAAGAGTTAAAACTACTTTAGTTGATGTGATCAACAACTTACTGCCCCCAAAAGATTGTCGCCCGCGGCTCAGAACCACCAGGGATCCCCTTGCTATGCCACTGGACTGAATCTATACTTTAATAAGCTTCTTTGAAATCTTCGTTTACAAGACAGACGACTACTTGCTGTTCATTCAGCATACACTTCTTCCGGATACGAGTATAAACGTCCTCCTCTGAAACCTAAACACATTTAAAATCTCAGAGATTGATAAAAAACGCGTGTTCCTGATGCATTTTAGCAGCCAAGTTTACCGATACATAAGATGGTAACCAGGGGTGTGGAAGCGGAAGCGCAAGCTGGCAGCGGAAGGGGTGGAAGCGGTCCTTTTTCTGTGAAAGCGGAAGCGCGAAAATTCTACCGCTTCCGCTTCCACATAGGTTATTTGACTTTAAGAGTAACTTGCCGAAAACTTTTTGTCCATTTCCCGATGGGGATTAAACGGTGAAGTTGCACTATAAGTCTGAATGAACGTGCGATATCAGTAGCGCGAGAGAACGAGAAAAAGCATAAGGGAAAGTCAGCACTTACGAGCCACTTTTTATGATATCGAGCGTAGCTACTGTACAATACGGTGCTATATTTTTTCTCCAATTTTTCCAGTAAGTGTCTTAAGGTTGTGGCATGCTTTGTGGGAATTTACAGAGCAAAATACTTGCAACCCTAAACGTGACATGGATTATTTCATTCGTCATCCAAGTGTATCAAGGGTTCCCATGCATCGGGACCCATGAACCGGCTTGAGGGACCAATAAACCATGCTTAAAACTGTACGAAACTGTTGGTCTATTGCTGCACGGTTTATGTGCACCATTCCTTAAATTAAAAATCGAACAAACGAAACTCCAAGCAGCTAACTGAAACACATTAATGGTTTATTATCACTGGCTATTACCGATTTATGGAAAGTTGATCTTCGGTATAAATATTTGAAGGTGAATCAAAACCAAATCTTATTTCAAAGATCAATCCTGAAAATTTAACAATACTACAACAAGGTATGTTTTCATACATCTGGAGAAAATAAATCATCAATGTATATTTCCAATGAATGTTAGCAGCAAACGTTTTAATGCCAAACCTCTTTTGGTTGAACTTGATGTGACAAGAGGGAGATAGGGGTCGGCATGAATATCTTTTATGTTCGGCTCAATAAAACTACATTCAACACTGCTGAGATGCTTTTTAAGAAACCTTTCCTCTAGATAGCTATATTCATACTTATTTTCAGCACCTGCCCAATATACAAAAAAAACTCTATTTTTGAAACTGATTGCAAAAGCACACAGCTCTTTTTTTGGTTCTACTGAACAGGACCGTAATTATGGGGGGCACAAGCCCCTTGAAAAATTTTTTGCCTTCCGTGGAAAAAAGTGTTGAATATAGTGTAAAACTATTGTACATCTAATTGGTCCCCCTCAGAAAAATCTTCGCCTCATCCTGGTATCCCAACCTGGTTACAGGCCTGCTACTACAGCATCGCTCTTCATGAGATGATTTACGGACTTCTGTGCTGCTACTATAAGTTCAAGGGCCCTAGGTCTGGTTCTTACGAGGCTTCAAAACAGCATCGCAGTCAGAATGAGGTCGAAAAAGCCTTTGGCCCGCGAAACAAACTTGCTAAGATTACTGGCGGTTTTCTATAAATTTTCAACTGTTGCAAACTAAAGGATGGAACAGTTGGACGCAAGATGCCGTCAACGATGTCACTGACTGTCCGAACAAAATTATTGGCTGTGCTACTGCTTCAGAATGTTCACTTATATCTGTAACTTTTCCATGAACACGAATACTTTTTACTAGCTTTTGCTTTAATAGGGTGGGTCGATGATAATGGAAAGAGTTGTGCTTCTTCCTGGTTCGTATTTTTGTGATACACTGACTTTTGGCATATGTTTGTATTTCTTGAAGAGTTATATTATAGCTGGAGGATGCTACATTTTCAGAATATGCGTAAAAAATTTCTTCAACATCCCGATCAAATTCCTTTTCTGCAAACGTTTAGGATGGTCCTCCACGGAACATGACGCGCAAAAGTCGTCTGAATAAATTGTATATGCTAATAAAACGAGAATATTTTCGTTTTTTCAAAGCCAGCCAAAATATTGTGATGGAATAGGCTAAATCTATGGAAAAAGTTGAAGCAGGCAAGTCGCATATTGGATCTGGGGTTGGAAACCACCCTCTTGAAATTTACGCAGCTTTGTCCGCGGCATTTATGCCAATAGCTTAAGCCCTTTCACAAAAAATACTACAAAATAAATAATAGAATTAAAAAGTATAGCAATCAGGCTTTTTATCAAGCGTCTGTATATCTAATAAGTTAGGCGGGAACATTGGGCCACTGTTCATTGAACCCCACATGTTGCGGCTCATGGGTCACTTCTCCGCCATTTTTGAATCAAAATCATGTCCTCACTTAAACTCGGCCAGTCGATGATTTTTTTTCTCCTGCTGAAATGCATATTATGTTGCACTAAGTTAACCAAATAAAAGATGCCGGAAACAACATAGAAACAACAGCGTTAAAACGTTCAAGACTCAATAATTTTGCTTCAACCACTAGAAAAGTTATAACCAGTGACAAAACCTAAACGCTGTAGCCTACTTGCTTGCATCCCGTTAACATGGGAAAAATAAGTAAGCACGAGGAATATCTAGTATTGATAAGTGGCGCTAAATCTGTGTAGTTTTAAAAAAATCTGTGTGGCACAAGGGTCCCGCTATGATCACAGGAGCCGACCTTCCTTTAACTAGCATCCATGTCGTTCTTCATAGAAGGACTAGTCTAAGGTCAACGGTCGTTTTCTCGTTTTTTGTTGGTAGAAGTGGAAGCGGTGGAAGCGGTAGCGATAGGTGTGGAAGCGGAAGCGGTTGACGAAATAACCGCTTCCACATCCCTGCTGGTAACACAAATAAAGTTGGTCTGGATTGAAAGACATTGACAAAATAAATGCAATGAGTGAAAAACAGTTTTCCCAAACTATTTCACACCATTATTGTACAAAATTCAATAGTGTTATAGTCTCTAAAAATGGTAATGTTGATTTCATCTATTGAACAATCACATTTCATAAGTTAAGATGGTATGCTGCTCAATGTTGGTGTACATAAATTTCTACAAACTTGCCTATGTCGTTGGTTTGTGTTCTATAACTTTTTTGCCATTTTTAAATTTCAACGTAGAAACATATTATAATGTTCAAATTGTTTGTAAAGTTTTAGAAAAACTGTGGATGCATGCTTTCAGTAGGGCAGGAAAATAGGATAGTTTCAAAAACGATTTTCAAAATAATGCACCCAACGCTTTTCTCTCACAAACACGAGTAGATTCATGTGATTAAAAGCAACAGAATGCATTCCTGATAATCACAAAGGTTTGAATGATTGAAGACTTGCTCTGAATTGCTTCACTGCGACATTGCCTCCAACCAAAAACAAGGTATGCGCTTCAAAAATCAGTTGATACAAGGCAAGTTTCAAATGAATAAAGCAAGTCTTGCAAGCATAGGCGGAATCGAGACGACAGGTGTGGATTAAAAGAAGAGATGATATTAAAAATCTAGAAAACGATCTGTAGGTTGGAGTGTTCCATCTATCAGTTTCATTTTAATCGTAGGCTACTGCCAGTGAAAAACTGTAGTGAGTAGGTGTAAATGTCATTGCAACAAAACTTGACATACATAATCTAGGCGTTCAATTAGAAAATATTGACATCATTGTTCTTCACTATCGGATTGAACCTAAACCTTTGGAGGCATAACGATTGTTTTCATTTCTTTGCCTTTATTTTGGTGTTGCAAATGACAGTGGGGTTTTGGCAACAACCAACTGATGCAGTTTCTTCCATTATATCAGGAGCTCTCATATGGCTTGTGAAAGGAAAGACACTGAAAGGCATCGTGCCAGTTTTAATACATTCTCCACAGAATTATAGGATAATGAAGTCTTTTCCACTAGTGTGGTACTTGTTACTGACGCCTAGATGGGAGAGGCTTCTGTTTCCATAGGCGTAGCCAAATTTCAAACAGTGTCTTGTCATTTTGTGCTTTGAGATGCAGTGCCCCGAACAAAATATTGTTGCTCTTGCTCGCTTTCACGTAAAATAGTTGATCTTATGGGTTGTCTACGAGCATTCAAGCGATGATAGCAAACACTTTGACTATGTCTTGTTTTTATTCAAGTACTGCCTGTGCACAAGTAACAAATCACCACGCATTGATGTTATTGGAAATCGATTTCGCCATACGGCATCTTGGGTGCAAGATGCCTTATGGCGAAATCGATAACATCAATGCGTGCTGATTTGTTACTTGTGCACAGGCAGTCTTTGAATTGAAGATATGGGCAGACAAGAATCGCCGCTGTTAATAGGAAGACACAGTTTGATACTGATGCTCAAGAAACGAGTAGAGTTTCGAATTTTTGTCTTGTTTCTGCTGTTAATGTTATGGGTAGAAAAGAAGAATCGCCGCAGACAGAGCTTGATACTGATGCTCAAGAAACGAGTGGAGTTTGTAATTTTTGTCTTGGTTCTGCTGTTAATGTTAGACGCGTGCGAATGACCAATGTTCGGTGTGACAGGAACGATGATACGTGTGTCAGGAATTATCAAGCGCACTGCTTTTTGACAATTTACTTTATATTTTTTTTCAGATTGTCAACAATTAGTGCCGTTTATTTTGATAAACCCAAGCATGACCGCAGATTCCAGCTTTATAGAATTCCCCATAAGCTTGATCTCGAAGCCCAAAGACTTTGTGCTTAAATCTTATCACACTTATGTCGCTAAAATTGACAGCCGTACTCTGAAGTCTCCAATTGCAGTGCATATCATGTTCTCTGAGATTGGCGCTGTACCCACGAAAGACTCATACGAGTTTTGGTACTGGAAAAACGAGTTCCTTAGCACAGTCCTTTATGGCGCAACTTATTTCGTGAAAGGATGTATTTCGAGAGTCACTTACGACGCCACCAAGGGAACTTATGTTCGTCGTTTGTCAACGTGGCATGATGCGATTTCCCAAGTCATATGGAGGTTATCCAACATTCATAGTAGTTTCTGCAAAATGGTCAGGGCAACACCAATGCGCCTACCTGTCGTGGCAGTAGAAGATGCGAGGTTTCTGAAGGCGATTACTTTCAAGCTTGTGTACACGCGGGAGGATGCTCTGGATGGCAGCGTGCCCTTTGCTCTGGATGAGAATTTTGACGTGTGCAACATAAGTAAAAATTTCATTGGTTTCCTGTTAATGTTGCGCACGAGCCCTTCGCCGAGCGGAAGCTCTAAAATAATTTGTGCTAGTCCTTCGGCAAGCGGAAGTCCTAAAATTACTGCTAGTCCTTCGGCAAGCGGAAGTCCTATGAAAGGTGTTGCTAGTGCCTTTGGGTTTAGCTCTGAACTTGTTGATAGTCCGTCTAAAAGCGTAAATCCTTTGAAGCGTGCTGTTAGTCCGTCTGCAATCGAGAGCCCTTTCAAACGCATTTCTAGTTCGGTGGCTGGCAATAGCCCAACTCAACGTATTGGTGGTACACCTGCAACGCACAGCTCTGTCAAACCCAGTGAGGAGAAAGAATGTTGCATTTATGGTTTGGTCAACATTTTCCACAACCCGCAGAACCCAATTGTTCTACCCTTGTACAGTCTGGATGAGGGTCTTGTGAGTTACCTGATGGGAAGATTTGGTTGTGGGAAAATTAGAGGACTGCAATATGTGATGGCAAGCGAGGCACGTGAATTCTGCAAGAAGCATCACATCACAGATACATTTCAATAAACTGCTTGCGCCACGTCAATCAGGTCTGGCTGGTGGTTGTCATTTCCTAAGGTTCCGAAAAAGCATGCGAGATGCATGTGTGCTTTACAAGGTTGACTTCTGGTTTGAGTGTTTTTCTGTTTCGTCGCTTATTTTCCATCAAAATATAACCA
>Ga0210059_1003947_pt1 | contig 23888 bp, 16 predicted proteins | sample Ectturendosymbi2_FD_188042 | JGI IMG/M metagenome (GOLD analysis project Ga0210059, IMG submission 188042) | Ecteinascidia turbinata endosymbiont from Florida, USA - Sample 2 (SPAdes) (version 2) | ecosystem: Host-associated > Tunicates > Ascidians > Unclassified | place: Key West, Florida...
CCTGTTACTGGCCGTCCAGTCATGTATTCCTGCTCACCTCCGCCAATTTGCAATTTGAGTTACTGTATGAAACTTTTCATGCAGCGTTAGAGGACCATGCGCCATTACTTAATCTCTCACGAAAACAAAAACAATTATCTGAAAAGCCATGGATGACTGCAACTATTCACAAAATGATGAGGAAAAAATAAAATGTTTCATAAAATTTATAACAAAAACCAAGCACATGTCTGCACTGTTTCTAAACATCTTAGAAATAGTGTTAATAGGACAATAAAGACAGCTAAATACATTTATTATGAAGAAATAATCAATCCTAACAAAAACAATTCAAACAATTATGACAGAGTCTTGGACGTAGGCCTATAAAAAACTTCCGAAACAAAACAAACAAAGTTCTACAAAGTATAATGAATAGCCAGGGTAGCGTATTATATGAACCTTTGTATTGTAAATGAATTTAATAATTATTTTAGGGAAATTGGTTCTAGAATGGCCGAAAAGTTCCAGCTCCAAACGGTATACCTGAGCATACTGTTAGCTCGCGTTCACCTTTCTATTTACATGAAACGTCAAAGGAAGCCATCAAGTTTCTCTCAATTGCTTTGGCGTAGTCTTATTTTCTCGCATCACTCGCGCTGAGAGCCTAATTTCCTTTTGCGTCTTTTTTATTTGCGTTCTGTTATAAAGTTTTCGTATTGCTGTTGGTAACAGCAGATGGCATTACAGGCTCCTGCCTGTCATCGATTGTTGTAAACTAAAATAAATAAATGAATAAAATAATCATAACGCACTATTTGATAAATTTTATGATAACGTTGCTGTCATAGGAATTCCCTAACAATTACTTTGTAGCTACTTGTCCAATCGCAAGCACTTCGCAAAAATTGAAAATGTGCAATCTGGTTTAGTTAGTATTTCAAATGGCGTGCCTCAGGGGTCTGTTCTGGGACCGCTTTTTTTTGATGTGTACAGTAATGATTTACCTAAATCCTCTGAATTTTATACTGTGCTATATGCTGATGATACTTCTCTTTGTCTATCTCGTAAAAATCTGGGCCATTTGCAGCACATGGCAAATATGGAATTAATTAAAGTAGACAACTGGCTTCGTTCAAATGAATTGTCCATAAATTGCTCCAAATCAACATTTATGAAACTTGTTCGTTCCAAATAAAAATTGATGACAGTTACTCTCAACAAACAACGTGTGCAAAATGTTTAGATATACAGCTCGTTAGATTGGTCATTTATCGTGCAATCCATAAAATCAAAACTAGTTAGAGCATCTTATCTATTCTATAAAATTCGAAATCTGGTATCAACTGATGTTTCAAAATATTATATTTTAGTCTTGTACATTGTCATTTAAACTGCATTGCTTCATGGGGCACACCTAATAATTATATTTTGCAATCACTAGAAGTAGTGCACAATAGGATACTATGAACTATTACATATAACAATTTAGATATCACACTACACCTACACATAAATCTCTCAGTATTCGGAAACTTCACAATATTTATAGATTTGAATTAGCTGAATTGATGCATGTATTTCACCATGGAATGTTGACAACATCATTTAAAGACTTGTTTCAGAAAACGGCTGGCGTTCATTGTCATAACACAAGATATGCAACCAACCAAAATTATTTTATACAAGTTTCAAAAAGTGCTGGTAAAAAACAATTTCTAATCAAGGAGCTATCTCTTAATTTGGGCAAATGTTGGACGAAACTTCAAAGATAAATCTTATAAAGTCTAATAAAAAATACCGATCATTTTGTTGTTGCAATATGAATCAATGGCCGAAAAAATTAACTGGATACATCACGTCCAATTTTTAATAAAAACATATTCACTTCATCTCTTTTATCGTTTATACATGCATTACTGATTGCTTGTGTGGTTTGTCGCATGGCGCTTGGCTCGCTGTATAAAGGCAACTGAATTGTTTCTTACGGTCCTTACATCTCAGGCTGGTTCACTGTTACAGTATATGTGTCTTTGTTTTTACTTTCATATTACATAACTATCAATGAGATGTTACGTTGTGCTGGGGGTGGGACACTTCGACTCGATAACCGCAATGTTTTTCGGTGTCCTGGCTGCAAGGTTTCACTTTGTTTTTCCAAAATACATAAAGAAGACTCTAGTTCATTAAAGTTTCTCCCATGTATTGGCAAGTTTCTACCATATGCATCACCGGTAGTGTCGTCTCGTGTGCGTTGGGGCGTGTGTGCTTGGCTCGAGTGTTCTGAAGTTCCTCATGTGGTTACGTTTTGTTTTCTTTGCCTGCTAATCAGTGTCTTGTGGGCATTGCGGCTAAAATAAATACACACTCTAAACAACTCCTTGACATACATAAAGTGTTTGATCATGTTGCTCATGAACGTTAATGTTTAAAATTGCAATTGTTGGCTCTCTCTTTAACCTTCTAGCCTGTTATCTTTCCCACCGTTCTGAAGTCATCTCTTAAACCTGCAGACTCATTCTGACCCTAAATGTACTGGCTGTGGTGTTCCTCAAGGTTTTGGATTAGGCTTTATATTGTTTCTATTGTCTGTAAATATTATTGCTACGAACATTGAAGCATCTGTTGCTTTTTTTACAAATGACCCTATCTTGTTAGGGTCAAAAAAGGGTACCCCTATACACTTTCGTAGCATGCTAACTCAAGACCTTTACACGTTACACAACTGGTCTGAGGTTTTAACAATTGGGTCTTACTTTCAATCCCCACAAAACTGGAGTTATGAACATATTTAAGCACAGGAATGACCACCCTCTCTATTATTTAATAAAACCCACCTCTCTGAAACAGATACAACAAACAAGTTCCACCGCTGTCTCCCTTGGCACACTGCATTATACACTTACACCAGAAATTGATGACCAAAGTTAAATCGTCTTCGTTCATTCGTCAATTGTGTGCCCCGCCACATTCTCCTTATGATTTACAAAGCAAACACCTTACCGAGTTTTCATTATGGGAGTATGATCTACTGCACGATAACTGCTCTGATAGCGACAAACGTGTGTTATAAAAAGCACAACTCTCCTCCGCTAAAAGTATACTAGAATGTCTTAAAACTCCATCCTCTGACGATGTGCTATGTAATTTAAACCTCACAAGCTTAAATCTACGTAGAGAAATATCTTTGCTTCGTTACTTGTTCACATAAAATTGATATAGTGCCCTGCCCCTTTCCTGCCCGTTTTTCCAGATTGTTCAAATAATTTGTTCGATATGTTTTACATCACAACCAAAATGTTAAATTTCTGCTTTTCAAAAATCCTTGGCCTATGATTCTTTTCTCCGTAGGGCTTTCAGTTTGTGTAACTCTCTCTCACGTGAAATCAAATCTTCAGCTAGCGACTCCGTTTTCATGAATCGCCTAAATTCCCACTATTACTTATCTAAAAACGGTACCCACATCCTGTAAGGTATCAATCCCCAACTAAAGTCTATGCGTTGTATGCTTCGCCAACAGCCCGTTAAATATCACCGCTAACAATAATCTCGTTTGTGTATGCGGAGACATTGAGACCGAACTCACCTATTCTTTCGCTGTGATGTTAACCGCATTGCTCGAACAGGACTTATGTCAGAGACCATGAAATTCTGACTAAATGTGGACTACTTGAACATTTTGAGTGATTGGGCCACGTTTATGTGTTGCGTCTATTTCTGTTTGGTGTACTTGATGCGTCGATCTATACTTCAGCGTCGGTCTTTAGTGCTGTTGACGAATTCCTGAAACCCTGCAGAAGATTCTAATTGTTCTCTATAATTATTTTTGCTTTTTTATGATTGCTGTAGTTTTCTTTTCTTGTAGTACTTTTTAAAAGCTCGTCATGGTACGACAAAATTGCCCTACTCAGACTAGCGCCTGTTGTAAGATTGTCGTTATATAAATTACATGCAATAAAGAAACACTTGCACAGCAAGCAGTCAAACCAGCACACAAGCATCGTGCGGGACCATTCATAATACGTACTTTCTCCTTCGCTGAGCTGGTCTTCGAAATGCTTTTCATCTCTGTAGTACAAGTAACTGGATGGTTTTACCAAAACCTGAGTACAAAAGATAGGTTCCATGTCGATATATTCTCTCTGTTAGTCTCATAGACAGCGATGCAAAAGCGTTTTGCATTTCACTGCAAACTTTTTATTCACGTTTAGCATAGCTTTAATACTTTAGATACCGGCTACTTTTTCGTGAGTACGTAGTACTGCTTTAGCTATGGTTCCTTCATCCGACAATACTGAAGTTTTTTTATACTAGCCGACAACCTGCTAGGCCACAAAAATACCAGAGCTTTTAGCGTATTGTGAACATACGTATATTTGAGACCGACGACGGCCAGAGGACGTAGTGAACGTCCTGCTTAATCAACCGTGGCACGATCTGTTCCTGCTTAATCAACCGTGGCACGATCTGTTTAAACATAAACAAGCACATTCTCTTTGCTCTTTGTACATCTTAAATTTTCCAGTGTGTCCTAGGCAAAGTCAATTCCACCAACCCTCCACCCAAAAGACCCTTTTATTAACAATTTTTTACATCAAACTAATTTTTTCGATGAATGCCGAGTTTATTTGAACACAAAATTTGTCAAAATGTGATCTACACAAGTAACAGCATTCACACAAACAAAAATTCTAACATAGGCCTCAAAACCTTTTTATAGCCTGGCGTCGTAACAATCGACGATGTTCTGCATGCACAACAAAGCTCTGACATAATCGAAGATCACCAATTTTGGTTGTGTTCCGTACCAGCTGGTATCTCTTTGTTACATAAATTAAGGTGGTACGTCCTAAAATCTAAATTTACTGGTTAACTAAGCTACGAACGCCAATAACTCTGGCGTTTCGGCAGCGTTTCCTAATCTGACTACATTTTATGACTGAAACATGCAGTGGCGATTCTAGAATTAAAAAACTGGGGAGTCACTGCGGGGCCAAAGAAAAAGTAGGGGGACAACACAAATGTCAGTCCTGCATGGTGATTTTCCGTTGTTGTGAAGATTAATTTGTTATGATTAACCCTATCAAACCCAGCATAGGCTTGTTAATATCGTTAAATATGACCTAGCGTTTTTATTTACTAGAGACACTTGAACCCCACTAGACGCGATCGGACACTTATACCGCTATGTCGAATTTTCTGTGATAACCATGCAACTCCCACAGCACTACACAAGTAGAACGAAACACCATTATCCGTACGCAGTTTTTTCGGTACCACATGAAAGAAAACAGCTGCACGAAAGATAAAACAATTCACACGAAAGCGAAATGTTTCCAACCATGAATCCTATCCTGACACAGTGGCCTAGCCAGCCCAAAAATTTTGGTGGGGAATTTGTGGGGGGGCAAATGGTTTGACTTTAAGCGAACAACAGTATTTTTCTATGGGGCGCCGCTTCTCAAAGCATAAAATGACTAGATATGCTAAACATTTGGGGGGCATGGCCCCGGTACGCATATTTCCGGACACAGAGACAATTAGGCTGTTAATAGCCTACCAGTTTGGTCAAACTATTCTTACTTCAAAACAAATTAAAATAAAATAAATGCCAACAATGTGGTGACTACTGACTAATCCATGTTTGTGATATCTTACGCACACTTTGTGGTTGTGGTGTAACTACTATCACGAGTGCAATACTCATCTGTAGCGTGGATATGGTAAGGACAATTCAATGCACTATGCATTTGACAACAGCAAAGTTTTGGCACTAGGATCACCTAAAGTACCATAGCCGCGTCGCAAATAAGCATGTGTGTATCGGCGTTTAGGGCGTGTACCTGACAGCAAGATGTAACAGCATGGCGTAAAACTTGCTTTGCAGAATATTCATAAAAAGCCTTTCATTTTAATATTCACACTATGTATTCTTCTGACGGATTCTCAAAAGCTGCCTTTCAAACCTTGCGTTAATTTATAACTGTCTTGTCATAAGCGAAACACGCACTACCTCGAATAAACCAAAAAAAGATTCTGACATTTGACATAGACAATGAGCAATATGATTCTCACACAAATCCCTGCAAAGTCTACGTCAGTTTTTCATATCAACATCAACTCAATGCAACTTAATCCTTAAATTATCATGTCGACTGTCAAATTCATCAACGAAATAATCTAAATCTATTTTTTCAGCTCTTACCCTTTAAGTTGAAGGTAGAGATATGCTATTCCATGTTTTACTGGTCATGGAATTTCTGATAAACGTTTTGAAGAATTTCATTTTTGAAAAGTTCTCACGCATGAAGCGCTGGTGACGGGAAGAGTTTCAGCTATAGTAACAACTTTTATAAGTGTATAAACAATCAAACACAGCTTTTGTAAGGAACTACAGATGAAAGAAATTGTCTGAGCGATGTAGGCAGCTGCGACTCCTTCTGAAGCAAATTCTTTGCCAGAGGTATTTCGTGGTTTAAATCATTTTCACTAATTGAATATGCATTTGCGAATTCTTTCAAGTGTTCTTCTGGTGGAAATAGTTCACCTCCGGGTCAAAGAACTGAAACAACGTAAAGAATTGCTCCTGAATCATTACAGAAAATCTTTGCAAAGTTCTATAAGATTGCAGGACATGTGTGGGTGGACTTATAACTAAAGTTACGAACCAGTTACGTAAGGTGCTTCGAAGTTGTACACACAAGGCAACTGAACACACGACTGCAGTCAGGATAGATTCGAATAAATTAACTGACACTAATTCTTAATGCTTTCACAAACATTTTGCTACATGACAAGCAACAATCTGCTGACAGTAATATAATCCAGTTCCACTTCACATGCAAATGCACTGGAGATCAGTCTTTTCATTTCTGCGACTGTTTCTTAGCTGCGAACTGAATCTTTCACTACAACAACCGCGGTCTGACTATATTTCACGCAGGAGCCGAATAACCACTGGTACGGCGTGTGTCGTCATAAACAACTTCCACTTACCCGGTCGTCAAAAAAGAACAACACAGCATATGATGCACTTGGGAAATATTGAACGCAGGCTATAGGGCTTCTAAATTTTCGTTTAAGATGTTGCTGACTGAAAGTTATCTGCTGTATTTGTCAAGGAACGAACTTCAACGTAAAACTAAGCACACGACTAGGAGGCCAAACTGGGGGCCAGTCAAAACTCTGGGAGGGCACGACCCACCCAGGATACTCCTTAGAATCGCCACTGGAAACCTCATTTTGTGAAGGCTTCGACATAAACCAACTCGGAAAAAAAACGGCGAAGCCAGGAAAAACCAAGAACCAAGAATCAAGAAATGAAAAGAACAGAGGTGAAATCCTTTAAAATTTTGCAGTGAGCTTGATAAAGTATGGCCTGGAGGGCATGCTTTGCTGGTCCTGAGAGGAGACCATTGAAAGATTTGTGAGCACCCTGGGCAAGCTCCTTTCCAGCGCCCACCCTTCCTATACAAAGATCCTTAGCCTACTCTACTCATCACATACATTAACGAAATACGAAGGACGTTTTGTAGATTAGAAACGTTTATTACATGAACAAAATTTATACCAAATTGCGACATAGCTTGCCTAGCAGGCTATATGTGAAATTGAAATTAAATAGGAAAAATATCATTCCTTCTGCAACAAACCTGAAATAGTGTAGTACTTTTATCTTCTCATAAACTGCATGATCGTGTGTTTCATTTGCTTTCCTCATGTTCATTCCCTTTTTTGGTGTACATTCGTCACTTTCTGAACCATACAATTGTAGTTTTGGCACCCCTTTTGGCCCAGAGTTCTAGGCAGCTGCCTAGTTAGCCTAATGGTAGCGCCGGCACTGGGTACATGTGCGCACTGTTTAGAAAAAATGTACTCACCGAAAAATGAACAGCAAAACTGTAGGTGTGTTTCCGAGCAGGACTTTTTTCTACATCCAACACCAACGGTTTCTTCAAAGCTTGGAAGTATCCTAACTCTCCCGGACAATATTTTATGAATGCAGTTTTGTTTGGAAAATAGTATTTTTTGATTAGAGGTGGTAATGCTGAACTCGTGTTTGGTTGATGCGAATTGTTGACGACAACGTGTCGAGGAATGCGGCTTTTTCTAAGCGAATAATTCTCCTCGCTGTTTTCTTTTTGGACCCCCTGACACAAAGGGTACAATTGGTCACAAAGCTCTGTAGCTTCGGTAAAGTTGTAGATGTTAAGAAAGCTAGCAGGTGGTGGTGTTGAAGACACGTTTAATTTAACATCAAGAGGTATAGAAGGAAAATTCTTGGGCTCTCCATTCACAACAATAGATTTCAAATGTGCTGCTTCTTTCACTTCGGAGAGTTGAATGTTGAAATCCAGATATTTTCCTTCGAACTTTTCCCACCGACACGGCCCTTCAACAAAACAGAACATGATATTTAACCTAAATCAAAACATGAAGTATCTTTGTTTGAGGTTACGTAATAGGTCAGTAGTTTTCAATGAATGCTTGCGAACCAGTTTTATGAAGAGGTATTACTGTAGCCAGAGCGGGAGCAAGGGCCCCCGTACTCCTTTACCGGAGAGAGTCCTGGAGGGACTCCCAAATCTGACTGAGGGCTTTGTTAGGGCATGTAGACACACTAGAACCGAACTCACTAAGACCTCATCTCACGCCAGTGCCAGATGAGGCTTTCAGAGGCCCTGAGGCACAATTTTTCGAGGGCCCCCATCTTTTCAATAAAAACAGTGTCGCACGGTGTCCCCGTAATACTCGTGTTCATCACGCGAAATAACACAGTCTACAACATCAAATGAAAAGGGTAGATATGCGATACGAAAATAAATACGTTTGTCCTATCATAAACTCAGGTATGCGAAAAAGTTCTCAGTTTTTCCCACCATGTTAGCACTCAAACTATAATAGTACCCTTCGTGCTCTTCTATAATTGTCAAAAGTTTAGTTTCCGTAACAGTTCGTTGTCAATACTCGTCAGTGACAAATGAATAAAACGTTGTTGATGGTTGTGAAACGTTAACATTGACATCGCTTTCAATTACAGCTACACTGACTTGATAGCTTGACTTTGACGTTGTTTTGGCTTCGTTATACCGCACTCATTCTTATCCAATAATGACGTCTTAGTTCTTAATATAATGTTAGAGATCAACCTTGTCTCAAACCCACGTCAGCAGACATGGCATCTTTTTCTTAATTTGCTCATCTCGTTTTTCTTGCTCTACTCTTGAGGTTTCTTTCAGCCGCTCCACTATCGTATTTCCGCTGTGTTTCGTCTGAATTTAATATATCCGTAATCTCAGGTACGAGGCACACTGTTTTCACACAACACTCAAGGACGACAACCTTCACTAGGAAGTTAGCCTTTCTAACTGATGTAGCTGGACTACCATGGTAACATGCTTTATGCCCCGCTCTTTTCCTCTGTGTCGTGTAGATTGTAGAAGATCCCATACCGTTCTTCTATGATGTCACAGGCACCTGCAATGTGTTTTTTTCTGTTGCACGCATAGTCTGCATATTGCAGGGGCCCCAAAATACTTTTTGGAGCGTCCCTAAAAAACATTCATAAATTCTCGCGACCCAAACATTTCGTGTGCATATAATTTTGTGGAAAATACTCTCTATAATTAAGTATGAATTTTAGGACCAGGCATACTATTGGCAGTAGCAATTTTCGTGCACAAATTTCTATGAAATTTAGCACATAAAACAGTAGGTCTAAATGGTCGCATTTTCTTCTGTCTAATGAGAATGGCAAATTTAAAATGAAAATGTAAATTGTTTCGTGACACAGAGTGGAAGGTCTTGCGACCTAAATTTGGGGCACGACCCACTATTTGCGGACCCCTGGTATATTGCATTAAACGTTGGGCAACAATCTTAGTGTGCAGGCAGGCTATAACTGTATTGAATGCCAGCTTTCATGTTGGGGGCCCCTTGACTGCAGGGACCCTTAGGCCTGTGCCTCACGGGCCTCATAGCTAACATGGCACTGTCTCACGCATTACCCCTTTCTACATTCATATTTATTTAATTACGTCAAAGACATTGATTTTCCCACTACCCATGGCTTCCTGTTATATGAGCCAGTCATTGCTCATTGCGAAAGTGCATAGCGCGGGGTCACCAACATGGTGCCCGCGGGCACCAGGTCGCCTGCACGGACCACGTTGGTCGCCCGCCGGCCTGTTCTGACAATAGCATAAACATGATCAGTGTCTCCACTTTGATGAATATATTTAATTTTATTTAAATGATGACATAATTCATTGGTGTAGGGGGTGGGGGGGCAAGCGCACCCCCAAAAGTTTTGATTTGTTAAACATCTGGGCAAGATCCCTGAATATCTGGACAAAATCTCTGAAAATCTGGACAAAAAGGCACCCAACGTTGTTTGACTTCAAAAAATAGCGCCCAACGTTTGAAGAAAAACAAAGGAAAACCGTTTTTTGGAGGTCACACCAAAAAAAGATCTTAATAATCTTTGTGGTAGAAAATTTTTAGGCAAAAGACGCACAACAACTTTTCGGACAACTTCATTTTTAGTATAGTCTAGTAAGAATTTAAAAAAATTATGTTGTAGGCCTGTGCTGTACCTTTTCACTGTACAAGAATAAATTAGCCGATTTCCAAGATATGCAATCAGGCAAAATCCTACTCGTAGCCCGAGCCTCTAATATCCAGTATATCTTGCATCAGAGTTGACCAAAGAAAACGAAACACCTTACACCGATGCGAAATCCAGTTATTTAACCAGTAGGACTGAATCTTTTATGACAGTACAGTTATTTTAGCCAATGAGCAATTGTTTTACAGCAGTGTTTAGAATCCTTTGTCACATTATGGCGCTAATTTTATTCACATTGTGAAAATCAACATTGTGTTTTTGTCTACAAAATTTTCCCTGTTTTTCAAAGATATTCCATCTAGAAGTAAGACTTGTTACGTATACCAAACTCGAGGTAGTAATACAGAAAACTATTTTATTCTTTGCGTGGCATTGCTTTTATCGTCGTTTCTGTCTGTGCGGTTTTGTAATGGTTTCACTGCTATTACGCTAGTTAGGAAAATCGTAGCCTAACTGTTGGTTAGATCAATCTAATGTTTTGCTCTTTTGATGGGAATTTGGGAAAACAGCCTAACATTATCATTTAACGTTAATCCAGCCTAACGTTAAATGAAAAAGTTGTCCTTAAATGATACTCCGCTATGACTGAGTTGATAAAATTATTTGCATCTTTGAAACTATAGTGAATATTTGCATCTTTAAAAGTATACATTAGTGCTTATTTGCATCTTTGAAAATATACATTAGTGCTTTAATGCAGTGTTTTTTTAAGGTTTTCAAAAGGGTGTCGTGGTTGAGCTTCAGGGTGTCAACACCATTTTCCCTTCTATGTCTGACACTTTTAAGTGATGTTCACAAACAGGCAAGTTTCCGTGCAGGTAGCCTTTGCATAATTATTTGAATATGGCATTTCTTTTTTTGGCTAACAAACTGAAGACAATTTCATAAATAGAAAGTTTCAATGTAGGCCTACATACTCATTGATTCACTCATTTTGGTGCTCGCTTTTGCTTTCGGAGAGTCACGGGGGCAGCAGCCCTAGGAGGGCCCGAATTACCTCACGATCAGCAGCAATCATGCAATTTCAGATAGTTCTGCTGTTTCCACACCAAGACGCGACCAAGTAAGGTCGGAGATATAGTCACGCCACCTGAGCCGCTTTCCAGTGGGTGGAGACCAGTGGTTCTTACCTTTTCTCCATCACAGCCTCCCTCAAGTAATTTTCCTTTGGCTCACGCCCCCCTTACTTCAAATAAGTTGTAGAACAAATGTATCTCTTGGTGAATTTGTTTAATTTTAAGGTTTTGTAACAAACACAAGTCCTGGGTTTTGTTAAGGCTTTTTAGGAACCCGATTTGGGTCGGGTTCAGAGAAAATCGGGTCCCTAGAATCAGAGAAATCGGGACCCTACAGGTCCATACCGGGTTCCTAACATTTCCTTTAGCAAAAACCCTGCTAAGTGCGTAGAGTACAAACACACACAGTCTGCACAATGCAGATTGGTAAAAACAGACACAACAGAACAATTCATAGCGAGTTTGGAGGTAGAACAACAGGGTTACAGACACTTTCCTAACACTATTGTCCACTAACCCGTAACACTTGGTACAACACTACATCCGGAGTAGGACACTGAGTCCAACCCGGGCCAAGGTCTGGTAAAGTACGGAAGTATTGTGGCATGTACACACCCTCGAAAGAAAAAACACTGCAACGTCCGAGCACGCAGTCACAAAGTAAAATGCGGTTGCAGTGTTCAAAGAATAAGGACGAATATAAACAATCTGACTGCATCAAACCACGAAACCACACGTTATTAGAATTTCTGCATCATTCAAGAAAGTGGTACATATTTTTTCACAATAAGGCCTCAAGATAGGAATGTTGCATTGAACCTGATGGCTACTAACACTCACTCGCCACGGAAGGTTGTATACAGCCCTGCGCCCAAAATTATAGGCCACTGATTGTTTGACAATTCTGGCCAATATTTGGTGCAACATTATTTTGCAGCATTAGATGAAAAACGCCTTCTTTTAAGCGACATTGTACAAGATTTACCGGTAGTCACAGATATGCATGCTCCCACTCTGGCCCGCATGGTTGATGTGTTGCGGTTGCTTGTTCTTGACTTGTGCGAACCTTTGCAAATTCTTTGTTTTTTGATTCACTCTGCATAGCTTTGCAACCGCACACTACTTCGAAGAGTGAATACAGATTACTCTGACTAATTGCAAATCAGTTAAACCAGTGGTTCCCAAACATTTTCGAGCCGTTACCCTAAGCAAGGTAGCGATTATGTCTTATTACCCGTAATGTTTCGCAGTGATCACTTATAATACAGAACAACATTTTGGTTCCGCGATACCCCCAAAAATCGCATATTACCCCCGGGGGTAATTTACCCCACTTATGCAACCACTGGGTTAAAACATTCAAACGTGAAGAAAATAGCACGGCTAATCGCACAAACCGGATATTTCAATAGATATGTTATTCTAATATTTAGATTTAAACATTTATTCCGTGCCGCTTTAACGTGAGTAAAAGACACGGTTCCGAGATTAAGCAGCTGAGTGTCGCCATTGGGATGGCCAGAAAGCAAAGTTACTCTTTCTTTGGCCGTGAAGTCGACGTCGTATGGTGGTCTGTAGCTGCCAAGCCGCATTAAAAAACTTATTCTCACATTCAACAATAGTGTGGCTCAAGTGCAGTTGAATCTTCATGAATATACATTGTCGCATCACAGAAGAACACGGCGGGAGTACTGTAGAAAATTAGTACCATGCAGGTGTACGGCCACATTGCAGAATCCTCGTCGGATTCCAGAGGGCCAAAGCGGCATCACACGCTGCGTGGAGCTCTGTCAAATGCGACAATAGCACAGATGTTATTGTTAAAGGGGCTTGGCATGTCGACTAAACAGTCCCCCTAGTTGCGCCCCTGAATGTTTGCATGTAAACTCGAATTCGGCCAGCAAAATTTCAAGATACTTGACCCCGACTTCCATCTCTGCCGGAACTAAACCAAATAACATGTAGCGGCGTAAAAGTAGCACTGTCGTAACGTTTGAAAGGGACACATCCCCGTTCAAAAATATTCTATGTTGTGTAGCATGTAAGGTTTTGCGGCCCCTAGAAATTTCTTGACATCCCCCTGGGGGGCGCGCCCCCCCGGTTAGGAACCACTGGTGTAGACTGTAACCCGAAGGACTTAATTCGCCATTCTTTCCTGGGACATTCTGGATACATGGCCAAACTAACACAGCTGAGATCTCTCGATTGGGAGAAGTGGCTTGACATTCCAGGCTTCACGGATTACAGACCTGTGCTCCTGGTCACGAAGTGTCACACCGTGGATTCTTCGCAAATATCCTACCTCTCCCGTCTGTTCTTTTGACAGTATTCTTTCAGTCGTCACTTAAGATTCACGACCACAGGTGAGGATCGCACCAAAGACCGATTTAAAAACTGAAAGATTTGCGGTGTTTGAAAGCTCCCGTTTCGTCACCACGGAGCAATAAAGCTCACGCAGAACCAGGGGCGGATCCAAGGGGGGTGACTGGGCGATCGCTCCCCCTAAAACCCACGAAAGTATCTTTATTCACCATAATATTTTACAATTCGGAAAACAACATCCGCGATATAAGCCCATTCCGTCGTCCATTGTTTTGTCACAGCGGCAGTGTTGTGAAGTATACTTCATCTCTCTTACAGTAGTGAATTAGGAATTAGACTTGAATGCCAAATATCACTGAAATCGCCCCCTCTAAACTTACTGGTTGGATCCGTCCCTACGCAGTACTGCATTAGCTTTACTAAGCCGTGAATCAAGGCCTTTGTTCCAACTTCCGTCACTCGTGAATACCACCCCAAAGAACTTGAACGTCTCAACCTGCTGCAGTGTATTTTCGCTCACGTGCAGAGTTTACTGCCTTGGGCGTCTTGAGAGACACAATACCTCAAATTTTTAGTGATGATTTTCGTTTCTGCTTGTTCGCACGCAGCAGAAACTCGATCAAATTCTTGCTGAAGAACCTGTTGAGAAGATCCACGCTTGCATTACCAAGTCGTCCGCAAAAAGCAAATGATTCATCCTGCAGTTACCAACAGTGACACCCTCGTCGACGACTGGCTATCCAATTCATATAGACCAGGGCTCTCCAAAATTTTTGGGAGAGGACCACATAAGCTATTGCAAAACAGTTCCAGGGCCGGACATCTTGCGTAATGTTATTTTTTCGGGACATGTTCCATTCTACCAAGCCAACAGATTTTTCGTAAATATATTATTTTTTCATTATTGGCAAAATGCATTGCGGCCGGGTGAAATGGCTTCACAGGTCAAATTGGGCCCGTGGGCCGTTGTGTAAACTGTAAAGAGCCCTGATATAGACTGAAAAGTGGTGACAGCGCACACCATTGCCGGAGCCCAACACCAAAGCTGAACGGTTGTGAATTGGGCTACCCCCGTCGACACAGACACAATTTTCTGAGCAGGAATACAGTTACGTGACGACCAGCAAGAGGCACCAGTCAACACCGTACTCCCGCAACACCCACAGAACTTTTCGCGAGGAACCCGGCAATATGCTTTCCCGAGGTCGACAAAACATGTCTATACTTATTTGGCATGCTCCCAGGATTTCTCGAAAATTTGCTGGAGTGGAAATTTGTTCTGTAGCGCTACTGCAGCAACGAAAACCGCACTGGGTATCACCAGCTTTGGTTCGATTATTTTCGTGGCATCATGGCATGCACTCTTCCTGGGAGACTAAGCAAACAGATGGCGCGGTTGTTGGTTCATTCACTCCTGTCTCCCTTTTTGTGCATGGTCATGATCAATTTGCCAATCTTTCAGTGCCCTTCCAAAACGCCATGCCACTCGACACACAACCATCCGGCGTTCTAAGTTCCCCAAGTTCACTATCAAACTTTGCGCAATTAGTTTTAAGCTCGGATTTAGCAGCGGCATCAGAGAGCTTATTGATGTACAGTTCTACGGAAGCTTTCATCTGTGCAAAGTTAATTCACCCCGTCTGAAAAACTTTGCTCAGTTCTGTCAGGTGAGGTGCCAATGTTGACAAAAGGAAAGCAGCATGTTGAAATTTTTTGTTTTCATAAGTCGCAGTAAAACAACGCACATTGCATCATTTTTATCTTCTGACAGCTGCTTCAGTGCGGCCCAAATGGCCAAAATCTCCCTCCGTATGCTCACTGACTGCCTCACTCGACAACCACCTTGTTTTGAATGCGCGTTGCAACTGCCGACCTTTTGTCTTTGTAGTTTGATGCATCGCCAGGCAAGTCGATCGCAACAGTGAAACAGTAAAACACTTCAATAATTGCAGTGCTTTTTTGCAAAGTGTTTTCGCAGTTTTGTACACCGTGCTGTAAAAATCTGCAGCAGTATAGTATGAGACCGAAGCGAGGTGGTGCCCACGACAATGCACAGATACCAAACTTACAATTGCATCCATCTGTTGCAGAAGCAACGTGCAGGAAAACATGCTTTCCTCAATTCATTTCACTTCAATACAAGGCAAAACCACATCTTGCCTTTCAGAACTAAGGGTGTCATTGCAAAATTTTAGAGTGTCATTTTGACACCCAAAACGGCTTAAAAAACTGCTTTGATGTTTTGTGCATTCTTACTGTGTAATTCCCAGTAATATTCCACTCGTGATTCAACGTGATGTACTTGTTTGCGAACAGTCCGACCGTCGACACGATAACCTGCAAACCTACATAACCGCAATCAGTCGCTGTTTCCTGTAGCGCATTCGAACGCTCAACGCTTTTGTTTTTCGTCATTCTAATTTTGATTCTGCATCGAACTGTTTTAACGTTACGTGTTTCTGACTTCACGCTCAAGTGTATCGGAGTTTTGTTGTATATCTGAATATAATCGAAAGAAGCAGTCAACTTGAGAGTACAACTGGAGAGGTATTAGCGGACAAAGTGGTGAGAACTAAGGCTTGGCAACTTCAAGACGTCAGGTTGCTTAGTTGGGAGACTGACTTGTGCTCCTGCAACAATTAAGTTCACCCCTCAAGTAGTAGGGATCTCTGTGACATATATACAACGGCAGTCCCTACAAAACTAACAAAAAGTCATTTTCCGAGCTTGAAATTTAGTATTTGCTGAAGTCTAAAGTCTCTCTGATGTAGTATGCAGTGATGTGTCCAAGTCATTTTGTCGAGTCAGAGTCACAAGCTCTTCGAGCCAAAGTCGAGTCAAAGTCATCCAAACTTTTTTCAAGTCGAGTCAGAGCGAGTCACAAGAACTGTCGAGTCACTTCGAGCCCTTGGTTTGCAAGCTCGAGTCAATGTCGAGTCAACTATCATTTAACATTTTCACGTTTCGTTTTTTCCCAAAGATGGCGCCCAACAAACTATAAAATGGCACCCGATAAGGTAAAAAATGGTGCCCAATGTCGCTTCAGCAAGTTTGATTGCAGGTTATTTATATCTAATTTTTTGTGAAAGCAGTTTCCATTTTAATTGTCTCCACTCTCAGTCATTTCCACAAGTCTAGCCCAACCGTGCTGCAACGAATATATTTCCTTGTCTTGCGCGTGCCCAGTAAATGAAAATGACAAGAGATGAACATGTACTTGGATTTACATCTTGTGACAGGATAGTATTTTGATGGATTTGGATTTTGTCATTTTGCTTAACAGGATCTGGATTGAAATTGATGATAATCTTTTGAATTTCTTCGCAAATTTCAATTCGGTTTTGGGACTGCAGGTTACTGTATCGATAAGAGTTTCTCAAATCCGCTGAGACTGTTTATCGTGTTTCTTAAAATATTGAGCCATGTCTATGACCAGTGAAACACGTCTGTTCTATTGTGCATCATGTCATCAAAGTTACAGAATCGTTAGCAAAATGACTACAAAGACAAAATGACTACAAAGTAGGCATCATCAGCTCTTATTTATTCTATTTGAATAAGAGCTGATCATGCCTACTTTGTAGGCGAAATATATACTCTGTAAGATCTTAGTGTCTGATTCTGTGCTGAGAAAGGATTTCTTTCAATAGACAAGTTACAGGATCGTTTGACATTCATTGATGTAATGCCTTTTCTTGCCTCATCATTGTTGTACCATACGTATAGCCTACTTAGTAACATTGAGCACATCCTTATTTATATGTGTAGCCCAGTTACAATGATTCATTTGTGTTGTATACATGTTAGACTTCCGATTTGATATCTACACGCTATTGCTGGACTCAGCGGAGCTTCTCAGTGCGTTGCTGCTAACAGTGAATATTTATTTTGAAGTCTCTGCAGTCTCGATCGTTGTGATGTTGTGAGCCAATGGTAGAGCGTAATTTATTTTGATTTACTTTCCAAACTACTTATTTGTCTTTGAACGAGTCGGATTACATATGTGTGTTGCAGCCACATTTATGTACCGCCCTGAGCCAATCCAAAGAGAGAGTTGAACTGACGACCCTCGACATAACATCAATAGAGATTCCCCATTCGACTAGGTTCACTCTTCTATTGCTGCTACGAATGCAACATTATATGTGGCGAATCACCACGCCACATTACTTCCCCATTTCACAAGCTCAAGACGACCTTAAACGGTGGATTGCAGCCACCGACACGTTGGGAGCCATTTGTTGCAGTCACAATGCTGCGTCGTCCTGGGCAAATCAGAGAGAGTTGAACCTACGACCCTCAGCATAATAGCAATTGAGATTCCCAATTCGACTAGGTTCACTCTTCTATTGCCGTTATGTATTCAAAGTCATATCTGACGTAATAACTTGGCCACGTGGGTTTAGGCTAATAACAGTGGTACGAATGTGGATTTAAACAACGTTTGGTTTTCGGATTTGCATTATATTTTGCACTATACTTTTTGGATTGGATTTGGATTTTATAAAATCAAATCACTTTATCTGGAAAAAAGTCCAAAGTAACAGTATGAGGCCGACAGTCATGATCACGATATGCAAATACTACATTAAACCACGATAATGTGTCAATATGTTGTGCCCTGCTGGCCCCTCAATGAAAAGCAAAGTCTCAGGTCTACCTCTGCGTAAGATGGGAACAGTTGATCCTCAAAAAAGAAGCATTGCACGTCAAGAAAGTCAAAGCAGAAATTTGCCCCAATCTTGATCACCTCTGAAGCAAAAAAGCTAAACTCTTTTTGTGAAAACAAACTAGACTTGTCCATCAGAGGCTCAGAGATTTAAAAAAAATGATTTTGACTCGAGTCATTGATTGTGACTCGAGTCGAGTCATTCTGTGCGAGTCGAGTCACCGTTGTTCTCAACGTGACTCGAGTCGAGTCCAAGCCACCAAAAATCCTGACTCGAGTCGAGTCATTGACTCGAGTCACGCTATCACTGGCAGTACGTCTTCTTTGTTTGTTATGTTGATGCTATAGAAACATGCTTTTATAAACATTTGTTGAAATAAATCGTCGTTTCCGTTTATATAAATATTATGTGCTAAATGCAATAAATTGTATATGGGTTGCCCCAGAATCCAGGCTTCGGGAGGGCCCCAAACCACGTAGCACCGACCCTGACTGTAGCAGTTTTCCAACAGACCCGTAGCCGGTTTTAGGGTTTGAGGGGGGAAAATGCATTTTGGGGGGACAAGATTTTTGTTTTTATTATATGTTTAAAAGAAATATTTCTAGACTCGACATAATTTGGGGGGGCACAAAATTATTTGGGGGTTACTGCTCACGAATCTACCCAGGGCTACGGGCCTGTTTTCCAAGCTTCAGGAAATACATCAGAAGACCAGATTAGAGTGAAAAGAAAGCTGAAGGGAGTACCGAATTCTTGGTTGCCCTATTCTTAGAATTCGATTAGGTAAGTTGGTAAAACCTTTGCCCGAAACATATGAAAAGGTTCAAAGGTAGGAGGGAGTAAGCAATGATCAGTGAGGAACTGTAGAGGTGGCAAATTACGTTTATCATTGGTTTGAGGATTTGAAATGAAAGCAAAATATTCATTGAAATGACGGCACTTCACACACTCGTCATTGCACAGATCTTCAATTTAAGTGAATGGGTGGAAATGTTTTTGTTTGGTTTCCAGTATTGTTTTAAGAGATTCAGTAACCGCGCTGATAGGCGTTAATGATATTTAGCAAACCAAAACTGTTGCCATCAATAAAACAAAGCTGTTTCTACCAAATTGCCTTTGAAAAATCAGGTTTTGTGGTTTTGAAGTCAAGACAAGATTTTTTAATATTTAGAAGATGATATCAAATCCCGGAACTATTTGTCATCATCTTTAAAAGGAAATATCCATGTGTAACTAATTTAAATCGAGGTTGCATTTGCTTCATAAATTCCCTTATGTTTGTTACACCAAACACTTATTCCATTAGGTAAAGGAGAAGCGACTTTACAGCGCCGTTACCTGGTTCGATATTGACATCCATGGTTGGCCTTCCATCAATGTTCAAAGTGATTTGTTTCATTTCAATTCTTCTTATGTCGATGTAAAACTTGGTGTACATGGAATGTTTAATTGTATTCGCTAAGCTGTAGACAAGGTCAGAGAGACCATCCGTCTTGGCTTGCATCACTCGCAGCAGATCCCGTCCATATCTGTATGGCAATACCGGAAATACATTTAAGAAGATGCATCCGCAACATGACTAGCATTTGCGTTCGATGCACAGGAAGCAAGCGATTTATTTGTGATGTTGCATCGCGCTCAGTAAAACTAAACTTTTGCTCAACATTTCTAAGTTTTCCTATTGGGACATTTTTACGCATTTGATAGGAATATAAAGTCTCCGGCCAGAGCTCAGGTTGAATTGGTGCATAGCAAATCTGAAGATGTTGCTGACCAATTTCTATTCGTATTTTTGTTGTGGTTGTCTTCTGTTTGCCCTTTTTGCCCTCTGTACCATCTTCTCTTACAAAAGTTGCTAGGCTGATGGCGTAGCCTGCAGACCTACATGGATGATACCATAACAGGGGTCTCAAACATGCGGCCCGCGGGCCGCATTAGGCCCGCGAGGGCATTTTGTGCGGCCCGCGATGGTTTTTGGGAATCTTCAAATGATTAACATTTCCTTTGCCAAGTGCCTTGAAAAATGATGCCGCGAAATAATTGAATCAAAGCTGAATGAAACCCAGTGCGGTTTTCGTTCTGGCCGTAGCACTACAGACCGCATTTCGCTTTCCAACAAATTTTTGAGAAATCTTGGGGCTGTGCAAAAGACGTCTTCACAGCTTTGTCGACCTCGAGAAAGCATACGACCTGGTTCCTTATGAAAAGCTTTGGGGAGTGTTGTGTGAGTACGGTGTTGACGGCCGCCTGTTACTGGCCGTCAAGTCACTATATTCCTGCTCAGAAGTTTGTTTCCGTTTCGGGAGAGTTAAATCACGATCTTTCACCGTTGGTGTTGGACTCCGACAAGGATGTGTGCTGTCACCGCTGCGTGCGACTGAGTCGGAGTAGAAATCAGCACCAAAACACCGAGGTACTATGTCATTCTACAAACCCAAGGCAGTGTATGCGGCAAGTGAGCGGCAATAAATCAAGTACCTAGAGGTGGTATTTACGAGTGACGGAAGGCGGAGCGAGGAGATTGATACACGGATTGGCGAAGCTAACGCATTTCTGCGTGAGTTTTGCCGCTCTGTGGCAACAAAACGGGAGCTTTCAAACACCGCAAAGCTGTCAGTTTTCAAATCGGTCTTTGTTCCGATCCTTACCTAGGGTCGTGAATCTTGGTAATGACCGAAAGAATATTTCAGATATTCTCAGGTGCAAGCACCAAAGATGGGATTTTTGCGAAGAGTCCAGCGTGTGGCAAAGTGATGTACCGAGGTTAGATTGGGCCCGGGCAAGAAACAACTTTGGCGCCTCCATATCTTAACCTGCAATAAGGTATTTTGGGAGTAAATATACGCATTGCGACATTGCTGCGACTTTTCGGCGCCCTTCAGTGATTCGGCGCCCGGGGCATTGTGACCCCTCGTTACGCCCCTGGTGTGACACTCGCGACAAAGTTGCGCAGCTGTGAAATTTGTAGAGCCATGAACGTCGTACCGCTTCTCCTAATTTTGAGAACACAACTACGTTAGTTCGGCCATATATCCAGAATGTCCAACGAAAGACAGGTGAGGCAAGCCCTAGCTAAACCCACGGGAAAGCGACCCAGATGTCGTTCAAGGCCTAGGTGGAGTAACTGCATCTCAGACCTTGCTTGGTCCCGTCTTGTTGTGGAGCCAGCAGAACTACCTGAAATTGCTGTTGACCGTGAGATATCCCAAGTTCTCCTATGAATGTTGCCCCGCAACCCTCCCTGGAGGAAAAGCGGACATGAAAATGAATGAAATGAATAACATTTACGTTATTCTATTCACCTGTGTTTAAATGTGCTCAACTAGCGAGTGAACAAGTTCCTTAGGCGGCTAGAATCGATTAATACGAACGTAGAGACGGCTAGAAATTATTTACGTATATAATTCATGATACCTTTCGCAGGAAACAAGATGTAAAATTAAGTTCAACTTCGGATGCCGCCATTGTTGCGTCAGCGTCATAATGCGGCCCGCGGGTTACTTGTAAGTCCTCATGTGGCCCACGGAGCAATTTGAATTTGAGAACCCTGTACTATACTAATATGTTCTCATGTTCTTCTAAAAATTTTAATAATTTGCATACTATCTTATGATCTGAATCACTTGGAGTTGTGGTCTGATTTGTGGAGTGTTACTGCTGCCACAACTCAATTTCTTGATACTGTCATCAGTCGTTTCAATGTCAATAAATAAACCCATGTCCCATTGCAGAAACTCTGTTGCGTTCTCTAGATTTAAAGCATCTGCCGTTCAACTTGTTGGTCTTCTTTATCGCAATCATCAGTTTTAACCTCAGGCTTTTTTAAACTTTCTTCTCCAATCTGGCGGCTTTCTGGTTCTTGCTGACTGATTTTTTGAAGTTTTTGGAAGTAGTTCAGTACACACGTCTGTTTGGTGGCTATGCTTGCCGATACTGAATTCTATTACCTGACAATAAAACTTATCATGATGTTATTAATGTTTTTGACAGAGAAGCGCTAAGTCGCACCTCAACTACTTTAATAAAACACAATTTTGCAACTGCTTCCATAAAAAGCTAATCCCGTTTAACGTGAAGCATGAAAGGGCAATATTTGGTGCTTCCAAGCTAAGCGTGTCATTGTTTGCCACGATACAGTCAACAGTGCATGGGACTGGGAGATCTTGCGTTAGTTTCGAAATGCAAACAAGGTTGGCAAAATGAACTTGTGACTTCAGCGTCTTGTCTGCCTTCAAATCCGGTGGACAATGAGCAGAAGCAAAGGTTATCGACTGTTACTCCTCGAGCAGCATGTCTCTGAAATACTATTCCGCGGGCTGCGGCGCCGCTTTGTCACCCCAGCTGTTAAACAAACTCTAAGTGGTTTGCAGGATCCCTTGCCAGGGACTGTGGGACCGGAACTCAAATTTCCGGCTCTGGCTCCAGTCATCTAAAGTTTTTGGCTCCAGCTCAAGATCTAGCTCCAGCATCCACACATCAAGCGCCGGTTGTCTGGAAACTTGCCCAAGTACAGGCAAGTACGGTATATTCGTGGACCGGCGTACGATATACTCGTACTTCACTTCAAATGCCAACCGTTGAGCGCCGGGTCGTATGTTTTCCTCTATAAAATACTAACATTTCGTACAAGTCTCTAGCAACCAGAAACATATATTTATAATGTTTGCTGACGTACGGTGTGGTCAGGAGAGCATTTCAAAGCAACCGTAGTTTATTTTGCCTGCAGCCATGGTGGTTTTGCCTGCAGTCAAGCACGCGTTTCGCCGAGTGCGGAAATAAGATCGGCCTGCTGTAACCCGAAATAAGATCGGAATAAGATCGGCCTGCTGTAACCCGAAATAAGATCGGCCTGCTGTAACCCGAAATAAGATCGGCCTGCTGTAACCATGTGGCTGATTGTCTCGTCACATTGCATTTCATTGGGAGCGGTTTCTAATGTAAATCACTCAGAAATGTTCTTACTGAGTTAAAACCTATCATGCAGAGATTTGATGATTTTTGCTTGAGCATAAATATTTTTTTCGGCAGCAAGTAACTGTTTCAGCCGTGTTTTCGACGCTGCTTCACAAACATTCGCTCTTGGCAGATTTAAAGTGACCCGTTAGTGTAAAGCATTTGTGAACGCATGCCAGTGTGATGTGGATAATAAATTAGTGTGAGTTGGAACATCATGTAGAGAGTTGACGGTTTTAGCTGCTGCAAAATTGTTTTATTTTCAACAGCAAGTAACTGCTGGAGCCGCCTGTTCGGCTGCTTCACAAACATTCGCACTTG
>Ga0210059_1003948_pt1 | contig 23881 bp, 19 predicted proteins | sample Ectturendosymbi2_FD_188042 | JGI IMG/M metagenome (GOLD analysis project Ga0210059, IMG submission 188042) | Ecteinascidia turbinata endosymbiont from Florida, USA - Sample 2 (SPAdes) (version 2) | ecosystem: Host-associated > Tunicates > Ascidians > Unclassified | place: Key West, Florida...
ACACTCGTCACCGCGTGACCCTTACACGCGTGGAATAAAAACGATTGCACGCAACAGTTTGAGTAGTGACTTGATGTAGCAGCAATAATATTTAAAATCTTGCAGGACTTAAAAGTACTTACCAGGCAGCAGACAAAAGGAAGCAATTTCAGTTGTGTACCTGAAGCAGCAGAAACGTCTATGTAAGTCAGCAATCACAGAAAAAATGTTGCCACACAAACGAGTAGTCTCCAAGTTGTTTGATAATCTATCCAACAGTTTAATTGTTTCAGCGTAATGGCTCCTTTGAAACAACAAGATGTTTCGATGTTTCGAACGGATAAGCGAAACTGCTTCTGGTGATACCATTCCCCAGAAACAACTACAGCGAAAAACATGGAACAAAAACCTTTAGTTGGACTCAACCAGGCCTTTAGGTCTTTTGCAAATTTTGATATCAGGTGTGGATTTTGATGTCAGGTTTTGGAATTTCAATAAGGAAATCACGGTGAATTTTTGTTTCCCAAGTGCGACAACGTAAATTGAATTGTCTTCTTGCTGTTTGTTTTTTGAATCATCTTGCAAGCATGTATCAAAATAGAAAACTTAGGGAAGCAAAATTGGAACCTGACTCAGCTCCTTCCTTGACGTTTATAGCAGTTTAGTCAACCGTGATATTCTGTACGTTTATATGCGGCATGTGGGGCGGATCACACCTCGCTTGCTGCCCGAGCTAACTCGCAAGTATTGTATTGTCAGAAGTGCGTACTTTTTCTTTGTAGCATAGAAGAAGTCATTACACCTGACCATCGTTGTAAAACTTTAGCTAGGAACCAAATTATTTTGCCTTTAATTTATCTTCTGCTTGATGTGTTCTCATAAAGGATTTATCCATCCTGCTGATTTGAGCTTCATGGCTATTTTCGATAAACTTCGAAGGTTTGATTTCATTTTGTGCTCAGTTTGTTTATGTTTGTCATACAGTGCGACTTTGTGGAATGACATTAGTTGAAAGCTTGTTTTGCATTTTTATAACAACTTTTTTTAGATTTTGATATAATAACAGTCGTAGTTAAAAATTATTTGACGTTTTTACATTGTTGGTTTCAAATGTTCAGATTGGTAGGTTTAGTGATACTGAAGAAATTATGTCTTTCAACAAAAGCAGTCCTCCTCTGTCTACCGATTTTGTGACCAAACATCTGCCGTCATATTTTCCGCCAGTCAATACGACGCAGAACCTTTCATTGTGCGCTGTTAGGCAAGGCACCTCATTTCTGGCCTTTTGCATAGTGCCATCACTTGCGATTATAATCAACGTAGTAGTTCTTGTCGCCGTGCTGAGACAAAGGAAAAGACTGATGCAAGAGAGCCACGTTTATGTCCATGTGGCTTCCACTGTCGTCTCCAATGTCCTCATGTCGATTTTAGGTTTGATTGAGGTAAGCGTAGCCAATCTTTTGCTCAAATATGTTGTGCTTGTTTGTTTTCAAACCGGAACTATTTTGTCTGAATGTGATTCAAAGTCCTTGTCAATTCGCAGAGCCTTGCTAAATCGGCAGTATGCAAAACATAAGTATCGTAAACTGGCCAAGATAACGGGCGGGGGCGAGGGGGGCAAGTGGGGAAGATTGTCCCGGACATCGAATCACTGGGGAGAGCCGAAAAATCCCAACAATGTCGCAAGTACTTTCTTCAGACTGCAAATTTGCTCCCAAAAGACGTTAGGTTCGAACATGGGGGCGCCAAACTTGTTTCATGCCCCGGACGCCATTTAACCTCGCTACGTTCCTGCAAGCCGAACACCGGAAGCGCGTCTCGCCGCGCATTTACCAACAAGCGCGAAGGTGAATCTGCTCACCAGCAGACATGCCTACAAAAACATGGGTGCAATCAAATGACTGGTATGATGAAGCATTGTTTAAACGCAACAGCAATCCACTGCATTGCTCTAAAATCTTAGGTGTAACGTTACACATGTGTGAATCTCAGTTGTGTAACATGCAGTTTTGCTTGCCGGCTCAAAATATTCTTTTCTTTTCTGTAGAAACAAAGGATTGTCATAAAATTATTTCTTTGAAGGGTTCATGTTTTTGACAACGTTTACTTATTCGACAGCACGTAAAACAATTGAGAGCTTGTGCAGTGCATATCACTCAGACCCAGCCTGATGGGTCGGAGTAAATCGATTTGACACGTCTTGCTCTTTGTGTATGGTTTGAAAGTTTAGTGCGTGATTGTGAATTGAACGAGGTTGAACAAGCTGGTTAACCGTTTTTTGACCAAATTAACGAAATACCGTTCGTCCTATTCCACTAACTAAAGAAGGGTGATAACCAGGGATGTAGCGCTAACAAAACAGGTGTGGGAACGCATCCAAAAAATAGCCATTTTAAAACGGCTTTTAATTCATTTTGAAGCAAAACATGGAAAAGGTGTGGGAAGGCCGTTCCCACGCCTTCCCGTCCCACTACACCCCTGGTGATAACGCAATACATAGCCTCTCCTCTTCAGGTGTAGTGACTGTTGCATATCTGTGTATGAAGTAGACTCAGTGCAAAGCCTCTCTCAGGCAAATGTGCCCGCAGCAACGCCAACCCGTGGTACCTCCTGATTAAAAAAAAGTTGCTGCGTAAATAACGCGACTGGTTTGCCGAACTGTGTAAAGGCAGAACTTAATTTGGACAGTTTCTATCATGAAATGAACAAAAACAAGCAAAACCTGCGCGCATCGTTCGCCGCCCGCGCGACCAAAGGACCGCATTCGAGCTTCAGGCAGACGGGCCCGCTTGAAAAATTTGCCAGTCCCCCCACCAGCTCTCGAAAAATGAAGACACCATGTTACGCCCGCTGCGTATATGGGAAGGCGAATGAAGACAGCGTAGAGTGTTTCTACTCCGGGAGACTTTAAAGCCACGCGTTAACGGCAATCTTGCCATAAGTTAGTGATTGGAAACTGGAACATTACTTCACTCGCAGGAAAAAGCCAAGAGCTAGTTGAGGAAATCAAACGATTTTCCCCAGATCTTGTTGGCATCTCATGCGTCGTGATTCCAGTATTTTAGATCAGGACTATGGGTGGAAACTCTTATTCAGGCTGTGAGCCAGAAAAGTCTTCCCAGACTGGGATGGAGATATTCGTTAGCTCTCAGCTTACAGGTTGTGGTGATAAATGGATCCCATTGGGAGGAAGAGTGTGCCTATTGATGTGACATTTTATAGACGGTTCTTTGTGTTTGATACAGGTATAGGCTAAAACGCACATGCACTGTACCAGCGGCGTAACGAGGTTAGATGGCGCCCGAGGCAAGAAGCAAGTTTGGCGCCCCGTGTTCCAACCTGAGATCTTTCGGAACCAAATGTACTGTCTTGAAGAAATTACTTGTGACATTGTTGGGACTCTTCGGCGCCCTCGCAGTCATTCGGCGGCCCCACAGCGATACGGTGCCCGGGGAATTGTGCCCCCCTTGCCCCACGTCCTTACGCCCCTGCACTGTACCAAGAATTCGTAGAAAATTGCCACTACGCCACTGGTTGTTGTACTTCGACAATGATGTGTGTAGTCAGCACTGCATCACAGCCGAGTCGACGCGTGTGTCATCGTTGGAAGCTGCAGGATCAACTGTTTGTATTTTGCTGACGATTTGGCACTGCTTGCATCCTCTGAAAGCGCTTTCAGCATGCACTTGATCGGTTTTCTGCTGTAGCAGCGCGGTGGCTGCTACATGCGACGCGCTAAGCTTAACATCCCTAGTAGCACGAAAGTTACTGGGAGCTTCCTTTAGCCTAGTGCGTAAGCGCGCAGGCATGACACTTCTTCACTGCTTCGTGCGATCAACCGGGAAAGAAAATTAGCACTAAATCGACCGAGGTATTATGTCTCCCAAGAAACCCAGGTCAATCTATGCCAGGGTCTCAAACACGTGACCCGCGGGCTGTATGTTGCCCGCGAGGGTACTTCGTGGGGCCCGCGATGCTTTTCGGGAATTTTCAAATAATATCACTTAGTTTATTTAGTTTATTCAGCAATGTTTAAATGCTCGACCACCGAGTGAACAAGTTCCTTTTCGACAAACGTAGAGACGGCTAGAAATGATTTTCTTATAACTCGCGATACCTTTCGCAAGAAATAAGATGTAAAAACTGTTTCTAGTAAGGTTCAGGTACCGCCATTGTTTCGTCAGCGGCATAATGCGACTATCGGGTTGCTTCATAAGTCCTCATTTGACCTTAGGAGAAATTTAAGTTTGACACTCCTGCCCCTGGTCTATTTTGAAAATAAGCAGTAATACACTGCATCAGATCGAAAAGTTCAGGAACCTCGGGATCGTATTGACAAGCCACGCGGAAGGCAGAAAAAGCAGATTGATTAACAGATTGGCAAAGCATTTGCAGTATTACGTGAGTTTTTTATCATTCCATGGTCACAAAACTGGAGCTTTCAACCACCGCAAAGCTTTCAAATCGGTCTTTGGACCGATCCCACCTATGGTCATGAATCTTGGTTAATGACTAAAAAAGTGCTATCTCAAGTGCAAGCGGCAGAAATGGGATTTTCGCGAAGAGTTCACGGCGTGACACTTGGCGACAAAAGCGTAGCTGTGAAATTCGTAAATCTTTGGATTGACAGCCATTTGTCCTTTGAATCGAGAGATCCTAGCTACAATTGTCATAGGCCACGTGATCAGAATAACTCAGGAAATATTGGCGTGGCAAGTCCTCCTGGCTTAGCCCACAGGAAAGCGCTCCAGAGGTCGAACAAGGACAAGGTGGTGTGACTACATCTCTCACATGGCTTGATACCATCTTGGTGTGGAGCCAGCGGAGCAGAGATTGCTGTTGACCAGCTGCAGCTCCACACATTCTCTGTGGCAATCGTTATGTATGAAACGAAAGTGGTTACCTTATGTAGGACAAGAAACTGGCTATTTTGTTGGTTGAACTCCGCGATCTTTCGGAAAATCACCACAGTTTAAAAGCGCCTCATATCATTAATTCACAAAATTTTTGAAACCGGGTCAAAAAGATGGGCCTCATTTTTCACAAGCTGTGCATGCCGTAAATAAGAACACTGTTGGTTTCCAAAACCTTTTATTTCTACAAAATGTAAAAGATATACCCTATGGCATGCTGCGCGCTAGTTTTTGATGCTGTTATCCGTAGCGAGATTAGATAAAACAATGTCTGAAACTTATTCCCGACCTGGTTAGAAGTAGACCGGTTCTTCTTACACTATACATTCTATAGATTCTACTTGAATAAGGACTGTTGATGCATTGAAAAACGCGAAACTAGTTTCCCTGTTAATAAACTGCGATCGATTTACTTGCCGCCATCTTTGCAGCTTACAACTATTAAATATAGATACACTTGCAAGTTTTAATCATCGCAGAAAGTGAAAGCAAGAAGCAGGCAGGTTCCTCAGAAGCTTGCCGTTAGGCTAAAGTTTTTTTGTTGCTTACACTACACATGTGACAACTCAAGTCTCACAATAGGAGTCGAGTAAATGGTAAATGACAATCACGTTTCTGGACAAAGCTTGTGCGGTTATATGTACGTGGAAAGCATATTGATTGCTCAATCGACAATTCGAAAGCAAAATGCATGAAAGGCATTTGCTATCTTTAGAGTTATCAAAGGCGTTTGACTACTGTGACCAAGAAATTTTACTTGATTTAACTCTTTCACTATGGTATAAAAGGTATTCCACATAAACTATTCACAAAATATTTGCATAACAGAATGCAGTGCACCAAAAAGGGGTTTTTAAATCTTCATACAAAAAGATAGCTTGTGGGGTCCCTCAAGGTAGTGTCCTCGGGCCTTTACTTTTCCTTATTTACATCAATAATGTCACTCAAGCATCCTCTTTTCATTCTATCTTATTTGCTGTTGATATTAACTTTCATATGTCCAATCGTTGTTTCAATGTTCTTCAACAACTGTTAACCTTGAACTATGCAAAACTGACCACTGGCTGAGCTGAGAGCCAGCAAACGTTCTCTTACTTGCAATAAGACTGAATTTATGTTATATGTTATTAAATTCTGTAAAACACGACTCCACCTCAGTTACTATCAATAATCACAGCATTTCCTGCAAAGATGACCTAAAATACCTGGGTGTTCTTGACAATAAGTTAAGCTGGACACCTCATATAAAAAAGGCAAAGACGCAACTGTCAAGAGCTTGTGGAGTTTAGCATTTCACTCCAAGAAGAGCATAACGCTACCTCTAATGGTTTTAGTAAGGTGAATAATCTAACCTGTTGCTTTTCATGTATTTTTATTTTTTGTATGTTATTCTTCAGTTCACACATCCAATTTTTATGGATAAAATTACACTCCATAGTTTTTCCAGGGTTGCGGAGTCGGAGGTAAAATATCCGACTCCAACTCCGACCTTTCCAAAATTTCGGACTCTGACTCCGACTTTTCAAAATCTCCAACTGCGCCTCCGGCATTTCCAAAATTTCCGACTTCTACTCCCGACTCCGACTCCTTAGCATAAAGGGAATGGAATTTTGGTTGTTAAAATCAATGGAAATCGTGGTGCAAAGCAAGAAATCTCTGTTTCAACAAAAGTTTCAAACGAAGTTGTACAATTTCAACAGGAATTCTCAATCTATGAGTGTGATGTAAAATTTGATCGAATTGGGCTGCCGGAGTCGGACAAAAAAATCTGACTCCGACTCCCAGTGTTGGTAGGAATCCGACTCCACCCCAAAACCAACGACTCCTTACGACCCCGGCTTCGACTCCGCAACCCTGTTTTTTTCTACTCCATGAAACATCTAACTAGTCTAGGTTTAAAATAAAAGCTGTGATACTGTTCAACAGAAGCAAGACACCGACAGACCAATCTCTTTGCATTGCATAAATCCAAGCCTTTTTGCTTGTGATGTGTCTGTCAATATTCAGTTTTTCACTTTTTAGCCAAAACCAACAGAAACTTTACCAACCTAAAATTTTAAACTGTTTATCGATGTATTATCAAGCTGTTAAATAACAAGATGAGTATTGTCTGCGGACTTTACAGACCATATGCCAGGGGTGGCCAACCCGCGGCTCGCGAGCCGTATGCGGCGCTTATGTAATTACCAGAAGTCCCACTAAATAACATACATCACAATAAATGGCATGTAAAGTTCTTTCATTGTCATGTTGATGTGTGACATTTACAATAAATCCAGCTGAGCAAAGGTATGTGTGTGAGTGAGGACTTGATGCGGGGTGATGTTCATGTGTGCCAATGTGTATGATGCGGCTCTTTGCGGTAACACAATAAGGAATGTGGCTCTTGGTTTCTAACTGGTTGGCCACCCCTGCCATATATACAGTGTGTCATTTCATTATCTTAGACCAATTTTATATCACAGCGTAAATGTTTACTACACCAGAAAGACTTGTGCTATTTCGTGATATACATTGAAACCTCAACGCTGATAGCACAGCTACCGCTTCAAAGCAAACTAAGAAAGGGTCGGATTTTTCCAGTGATCGTAGCACCATATAGTTTATCAGTTTTGGAAGGATATTAAGTTCAACACTTCCTTTAAATTTCCATCTGCACGACGTGCTGAGCAAGGCCATGCTTATCTCTGTAAAATCTGACCAATACATGGCCAATTGCCTGCAGGAGCTGCCTATGAGTTTGCTACAATCTTGCATCAGTTAGGAGTTTTCCATATTGCATTCCTATTTTCACTACTTCCTTTCGATGCTGCCAACAGGAATTAAAAGAAATAAACTTGTAACAAAAACAGACTAATTTTGCACAGCCCACCGGCAAATCGAGAATGTGTTAGTGAAACCCACTGCGTTTGTGATTTCGTAAGTCAAGGGTGGATATTTCTCACTCAGAAAAGAAATAACAGTAGTATTATCATGAAAGAATAGCATTGTTGATACTATTTGATAAGAGGCTGGGTAAAAGCCCGGCACGTAAATCCTGCAGTTCAACGAATTTGTTTAGTTAGCAGTATTTTTTAGTCTGTATTTCTACTTCGATAGGCTACAAAAAGGGGCGCGTTGATATCAAACGGGCGCCATTCAACGGGTCACCGCAGAGGTTTGGGGGCAGTTGTCCCAAACTGCCTTCCTGGATCCGCCACGGCTGTTGGCCGTGAGGTATTTCGAAACCTCCTCGGGTTGCTGTCCCCGCAACCCTCCCGAGAAGAAAAGCGGATGTGAAAATGAATGAAAAATCTGCCAGCATGACGCGGATGCATGCCGGAACAAACCAATGTAGTACGAGCTTCCTATTTATTACTTGCGAACCATGACACTTTCCTGGAGAAACCATCAGCTGATTCATCGCACGTATTTTGTTGGCAACGTTTCGACTGCCCGTTTCGACAAGCGTTTTGTGAAAATCAGGATGTGCCTAGAAGTAAATAACAACAACAGGAAAAACATGCAAATGCGACACAACGCAACTTAGCACCGTGTAGAAATTACAAAGTTATGATGTCTGAAGAAACGCAAGCTGGCTCATCGTATTGCTCATTTTGTTCGTAAATCGACTCTTATCCACATAACGGTGAGGGTGCCTACTTTTCTGTTAGATCAAGCATTTGCTGCTGCTTCAGTTAAGGCGAGAATCGTTTTGATAAACTGGCGAAGCAGTGCTGTGTTACCCAAGACCAAGTTTTTCACTGACGTTTCGTATTTACTGATGTGAGGATCACGACTAGGTTTGGTTTAGCTAACTTGTGTCGATTTGCAATCATTGCATGGAATTTGATCGACCGCCCAAAATACAATTTGTACTCCTAAGATCCTTAAAAAGCTTTTCCACCATAATGATGATGTATACAGTTTATTCCAAAGACCCGCGAAACTCCCGACTCTTCCGTCACACTTTCTTGTTCCTTTTCTAATTACAGATATTTGCTAACTATAAGATCAATCACCCGAGAGCTATTTTTTATCGCATTGTGTCCAACAAAAATTAGCTGCAGCAACTGTTGTACTTTGACAACGTAGCATACATTTCTGAGTTGTTGCGACAAACATACTGTATGTAGCAGAGTGGTGCATGTTTGTGTAGAAGTTAACCATCCTGCCTTGATGCCACATAAGTCATGGTCGATCAACATTCCCATCTTCCGCTAGGTTCATGACTTGGATGTTTGACTTCGCTTTATTGCTCTGATCAGCGTTGCAACCAGCTGATATTTTCGGGGGCAAAATGATTGCAACTTGTTGTTGCACCTAACAACGAAATATGTTTTTGAAAATTTTTTTTGGGGGCAAATACCCGGTTGCTCCACCTGGTTGCGGGCCTGGCTATGATTAATAAATAGCATTAATCGCATTCACCAACGTCGCAGTATTCTTTCAGTTTTATGTTACTACTACAAGTATAGCGTCTCTGACAGAGAAAGGTGTAGGAGAGGTTTTGGCAACACTTTGTAGCAGTGGTTTGCAAGATCTCTTGCTCGATTTGGCACGCCTGAGTACACTGCCTTAATCAAAAGCACATCTGAAGAAGCTGCCTGGTGAACTTTTATTGCAAGAAGTATCACCATTGTGGACTAATGATCACTAGTTTAATTGAAGCCCTAGACAGGTCTATTGAGATTTCGATAACTTTCTTACCACAGCTTAAGTCTCCTAAGATCGCTCATCATCATGCATTTGGTAAGATCTGTCACATGATTGATCTCATGTACTTGCTTCCTGTAATATACTTTTCAAATCATAATTCCGGTAGTGTACTTTTTTTCAGCTGCTTGGCTTATTCTTCAATTTCGGTGGTTTCCCTGATGACCCTGAACCAATGAGACGAGGACTAATTCAGAAAGGAGCCATGAGTCACTTTTGGACATTCCGAAAGTCGCTTCTATGCGCGATCTTCGTTATCATGTGCGGAAACATAGGTATATATTTTACCTTCCGCACACGCGAGAATGTAAGAAGGCGCCCCGTGGCAACGAAGTTATCACTGGCAGATAACCACAGGGCGTTTCATACCTAAACGTGGTTATTGAGCATTACAAGTAAATTCGATGGAGATGCTCTTCCAAAGAGAAAAATGACATTTTGTTCTGTTGGCAAAAAAGACCATACTCAACCGTGAGAATCTAAGGCAGGCGTGGGCAAACTTGTTCATTGGAAGAGTCATTTGAAGAATACCAAAAGCACCAGCGAGCCGAAAAAATCAGTTTGTAGTGTCAAGACAAAATACAGTAAAGAATGCACTTTTACATGAAATGATCTACAGTATAAATGAAACCCAACAAACCCATTATTCATTAATATTAGGTTTTTGTTTGATTTGCTAGTATCCGAAAACCTGGACAATACGTTTTAAAACTGCGCGAATTAATTCTCCCAAGTGTCCATTTTAAGGATTGCACGGTGGTTTGATTTTACGTACTTAAAATTAGAGAATAAAAACGCACAGCAATATGTCGTGCTAAACAGAGAAATTAGTCATTTAACTGGTCTTTTAAATTCTGGGTATTTACTTTCTGGAACCTGTCGCCAGAAATTAACTGTAGAGTGCCCCTGATTGAAATTTGTTAGGGCCAGATCTTCTTGCATTTCGGTCAGTCTCATATCTACAGCAGATGAGTTTGTGGCAATGGGTTGGCGAACAGGATAGCCATCACCGACTACATTAACGTTGAATGGATTTACAAGAATGTAAAACATGATTATGACTCCTGGAAATGGTCAAATCTGGCTTGGAGCTCCTCTAGTAGTCTTACAATTTGTTTTTGTATTTTTCCACTTCGTGGTCTGCAATTTGCTCTTAGCGAAAAGCATTCCTTCTCATTCCGACATTAGGAAAATGACAGAATACTTTTGACAATAAGTCCCTTTGAAAAATTTTAAATTTCTTCTGTAATTGTAGTATTTTAAATTTCTTCTGTAATTGTAGTAGCCTAACTTGAGCTTGAGGTTCACTGTCTTTGTTATCAAATCGCGTATCAAATCCCTGGTGGCAACTAACCTTACGAGCTCGTGTAACACATTGACAAACAAAACAAACATGAAAGATGAGGCAACAACTTTCTATCAATTTGAGAAATTGCTATTCATCCTAGAATAACCACATAAAATATGTCACCGAGCGAGGGGCGCATCTTGCCTGGAAAAAAGGGGTCTGTCGCGGAAGGGCGGCTTTTGATATCACTTTTCAGCATAAAACCACATTTTCTCTTAAAACTAGAAATCGACCGATGAATTTTGCAATTTTGCCAAATTTCGGAAACCCAAGTTGCTACTTCGTCTATGATTAATCAACGCAAATTCTCTGTAATCTTTCTTAGGATGCGCAGCCCTCCGACTGCAGCAAGTAGTGGGCAATACTCATACCACTCCACAATTGTCCCCATAAGCCGCTCTATGACGTCACATTCACTCACAGGTTTTTGCGAGCGCGGTAAGCAGATGATTGCCTGCAAACAAATTAAGGCAACTATCGTATTTTTCGGACCATTAAGCGCACTTAAAATCCTTTAATTTTCTCAAAAGTCGAAAATGCGCCTCGTAACCCGGTGCGCCTCATGCATGAATCTGGTTGTGCTTTCTCATCTAGAACCAGTTTTACATGGTAAATGATATTATTTATTTCAATTGCTAGTTACAATTTTTTTGTAAACAGACGTAACAAAATGTGAAACATGACCAAATGAAACTCTCAGTTGTTTTTGTTTATTAGCAGATCCGTGTACATAGCAAGTATGCATTCAGAATGAGATTTAAACGCGAGACCTATAACTGCGTCCTGCAGGGTCTGCCACTGTTACATTCATTGTGCGTAGAAAATAAACTTTCACCCTTCCATTGTGATTTAATAAACAACTAAGTAACAGTTGACGTAATCCGGCTTAGCGTTTTTGTTCTATTGATATGACATATCCGTTCCTGAATTTCCGAGTCGGTGTCGGACAGCGAGGTTTCCGGATCAAAGGGGTGAAATGCGTTGGGGGAATCTGTTCTTAGCAATTTGTTTCGGATAGCGGGCATTCCGGTTGATCGGAGTTCGGACAAACAGATCTGACTGTATTTGGAATAGATAGTGGTATTGATCTCATTGTCAAGACACATAAGAAAAAATTTTCCAAGTTATCATTGTTTTCGAGCACAGCGTATTTATTACATCACAATCGCTGTTTGTTCCTACGAATATCGTGCTGAAAAGATACTTAGCTTGTCGGACATGCAGCAATGTCCATCGTACAGCAATGCAAAGCTGTTTATCCGAACGTACATACACTTATAAAATCGATGCTGACAACCAGCTGCACAACTGCGTCTGCGCAGCACGCTGCCTATCAAGATGGCGGTGTTACAAATATACTTGCAAAATCACTGCGGAGAACAATTGAATTGCAATTGCTCTGATTACTTTGCATCGTCATGTGAAAGTGAATTACTCGAAATCAATATAGGACTTCTTGCGCAGCAAACAACATCGTCAACTGCTCAATTCTAAAAAGTCTATTTTCGAAATGCGATGCTTGACTGATATTTTGTTCAGATAATGCGACCACGATTTTTTAGGCTAGCTGTCGCGCCTTTTAATATGAGAAGTTGCTTATAAAAATATAGTTTCAGTGGAAACGAACCCACGTTACTTGGCGTGACGCTGAGGAAAGCCAAAACCTACTGAATTTTGTCATAACCTAGTAGGTGTAAACAGCAGATAAAATTAGCCCGAAACCGTAAAACGATCGTGATTGGCGACTGTCCTCTCGCCACGAAGCGAAATATTACAAAACATCTCATGCGTGTGCGTGGCAGTGTGCGCGATTCCGACAGCATTAGAGCCGGCACTGCCAGAGGAGGAAATTCAGAAACACGTGCGTTCGACGCAATATCAATTTCGAGTGTTCAAAAACGTGGATTGTTTCATGTCACTGCTCAGGTGCAATTTAGACAAGGCAGGGACGTTGCTGTTTCGTAATAGTACTATGCAACGTTAGAAGGGAAATGTAGGCTGTTGCCTGTTCCAAAAAAGCCGCATTACAGACCTGCAGTGGCGTTTGATATTTTATCGGCTTTAATGCTGAGTACCTGCGGTGGGGTCTGTCATGACAGCCAAACAGACCCCCTAGATGCGCCCCTGCACCGAGCCGATACCTTTCTTTTATTAGCTGACTTGTTGACTTTGAATCATGACGTGCTTGTTACCACGCGTAAAAATACAATCAGTTGATTGACTGATTTAAGTGGTGAGATAACAGATTGAAGAAAAGATTGCTTAGGGTCCATTAGAGGGCATAAGATTTATATAATTACCAAAGTAGGACAGCGTTGGTATTACTTCACCTGAAACAGAACTTTCTTGTGACGTAAACCGAAATGGTGGAAGCTCTAATAATTCTTTTCATCTGATTGACATTATTCCAAGGGTGGCAGACCCTGCAGAAGATTGAAATATGTTGTTCAGTTGTTTTTAAGGCTTTACACAATGCTCTCGTCTTTGAAACGGTGGATGCTAGTTAAACGTAAACGTTTGAGTACTGTGTATTGAGAGATTGAGAGTTGCGTCTTGGTTGTTAAAAAGTACTTTAGCGTTTTTTATTATTTATTTCATGAACTTCAAGAATCTGTGCATAATTGCGTGCATTTCGTTTGTAGGTTCACTCCCTCCTTTGTCCGTCATATCGCATTGCTGTGTTATTTTACACCGCTTCCAGTTGTGATATTACTCGTTTACCAAACTAATTGCTTGTACTGGAGATATTTAGAAATGGTTTAAAAGTCTAATAGTGTTTGATATTGGAAGCTTAAAATTAACCACATGTCGAATTTTAGATTTTGCTCTCGAAAGGGAAACGATTTTTTTAAATAGACTTCCATGTCATTGACGCGTTTATATTTGCCTAAACACGCATATTTCTAGATGGATATTACCAACTCTAGTTTTTCGATAATTTTTTGCGTGTTTGTGCGTTGTATTTTATTGCTGATCCTCAGTTCCTTATTTGATGTCAATTGCATTTTGTGCTTTAGTGCTGCCTAGTTTTTATATTTGAATATTATTCATTCATTTTGTTTTTCTCTTTTTGTTCTTCTTCGGAAATAACATCATAGTTATGGAAATAAGGCCAGTGATATTTTTAGGCCCGACCTGCCCTTATTAGCATTGCAAACATGTCATTGTTTTAATGCAAAATTTTGTTTCCTGCACAATTGCGTAGTAAATATACATACGACAACAGAATAGCAAAACGCAGAAAAAACGAATCAAGCAAAAAGAGCAACTCATGAGCAAAACCTAAGATGCCGAAATGCAAGACGTGCACTTTATGAAGCACGCTTCAAATCAGAAAAAAAGCGTTGTTAGGTCGTGCATATGTTGAGAATCATGAACGATATTCGTTACCAGTAGCCATTTTTCAGCCTGTAGCATACCTGTTATCAGCCGTTGACGTATATACGAGTAGGCGTTACGTGAAGGAACAAACGGCACGAATCCTGCTGATTCACTGCAATAAATAATTACTTCTCGTCTTTACGTTATTTCCTGCTCAGTTTTACATTTCATTTTGTTGCAACGTACGAGGACGCTCTTGCTTAGACATCGCTTTACTGGCGATTGTCTGATAATAACATTTTGCAAAGCGTCAGTATTGTGCCATTTACTTCAATAACTTAGGCAGTTATTGTTATTACGAGCTGCAGTAATCAAGGTATCTCGTAAAAACTGTTCTTAATTATTTTTAATGGCTGTTTTTATTTTGAAACGTTTGTTAATTTGCAGCAGTAAGTTGTATAAAAATATCTTAACCTGGGGCAACAACTTTCCTGTTAAAATTGTACCGGCTTGTGGCTGGACGTTTTGAAGCAAGAGCCGCTACTACGTTCGTGAAAAGATATTTGTTGTTTCAGGTCTTCTTATTATTGCGATCCGGCGGAAGAGCTCCTCCATTATACGCGCAGCCACAGGAATTCGTTCGCTTTCAATTGACCTGAGCGAAAGACGGCAGTCAAAGTCAGTGCATTCTTGATGTCGTGTCACGCGGAGCGGTGAACCAAGTGTTTGCTGGTCAGGGTGGCTCTCGCGTCGTCATTATCTCGTATGCTGGAGGGAACAATCGGTGTAAAGTGGGAGATAACATTTCTCGTTTTTGGGACGACGGGCTTCCGGGGTATGCAAGACATGGGTGGCGGAACCTTTTCCAAAGTGGGGGGCACAAGTGCACGTCACGAAAACTATATAAAATGTATGTGGTTTGAATCGGCAATTGTGACGTCACAAGCATTGAAATATGACGTCATTATCTATACACCATATGAAGGTTTAAATTCCACTAAAACAGACAAAATTACACTACTTTCAAAACGTATCGGTGAACCACCTGAAATTCAAATAGGCTGTTACAGGGACGAGCCAGGTCAACAGCGTCACTCGAGCTCATCATACCATTTATTCTGACTGAATAAAACCGTTCGACGTTTCCGTCACTGAAATTTCCATTTGCTTTCATTCTGACTGGCATTATTGTTGCTCTGTGACGTTAGTTACGTAACAATAAATGAGAAGTTCTCATGATAACTTTTCCATTGTTGAGCAACGTAGCGTATGTCACAGAGCAATGATAACGCCAGTCAGTCCTCTGCTTGCTATGCTCATTCATATTAGCACGAGTTGCTGGACAATTTGTAGTTTGTTTGAAATTATTCTCGAAATGGGAACTGTCCGTTGGATTGCACTTCCAATCCAATGATCTATACAAATTCATTGCTTCAAAAAGCATTCACTCCGGTATGAATTATGTTTTAAAATATACTTCATTGCATAGGGTAGCTCGGATTCTGATGGCTGAGCACAAGTAAAGAGCAAGCGAACGAAGTCGAGAGAACGCCTACTACGAACGATATTGTTTTATTCAGGTCACCTGCAAGGCTACAAAATGAACGCGAAAGACCAGAAATGGAACTAAAATGTATGAACAGTGACACGGTCCAAAGAAACGAGTTCGAGTTAACAACTTAGTGAAGTGGGACCGTGGGTAGTGGGACCGTGAGCGGTGACACAAATATACAAAGCAAGCAAGCTTGCGTTCTCCGATATAAATCGTAATCGAAGCCTCGGGTTAAGTCCGAGGAGCCCGTGTGGCGGAATCGCCACTGGGCTGTTAAAAACACCAAGAACACAGCTTAACAAACAGGCAAAAATGACACAGCATTGATACCTGTCTAACACATTCAAAATCACAAGTTTTCCACATCTAGAACACAGAGGTAACATGACTGAATACTCATTCTACAACTGCATGAGATACCGGTGGACGGTGTCAAGCGAAATATCTGACCTCTGCGAAATTACTGACCTATTATTTTTTGTCAGCTATTTTACTTGTCAGAAAAAAAGAGCAAAGTTTGGCGATTACTTTTTGGATGTGTGTTGTATAAATCAAAACTTTTTGTTTAGATTTCAGATACCCACAACAAGCTACAGTACGGAAATAACTATAACCACTGAAAAATATTGGACTTAGTCTTAGACCTCAATCGGTTTTCTTTTCTAACCATAACATAAACCATAATCCGACACACTTAACTGAACACTCAACCCTGAGCCGTAATCATCAGTTTTCTCAGCGTATTTTATATGTAGAAGAATATCACTCTGCGCATGCGCACATGGCGTGAAGTAAGAAATTTAGCTTGACACCGGAATGCAAAGACAAGATAAAGCATATGCAGCAACTAGCAAGGTGTCTGCTGTAAGGATGCCAGTTGTGTTGCCAATGTAGAAATACTGTAAATATAGCAGTTTAGTGTTGCTAATGCGAAAACAAAAACACAATTGAAATTGATCTCCCAAATATTTCATTTTGCGTGTAAGATTCAGCAAAATTTCACTTTTTAGAATGGTGTTAAACGCTTGAAAGTACACCAAGTTTTTGATGGTGTGGCACGAAATTTTTCGACCCACAAGCATGGGTATGGGAAGAGGGGCAAGAATTTGAACATTTCAGCAAAAAAGGCAATGTTCTTAGTTTCGAGTGCGGTGAAAACCAAATTTCACCACTTTTGGCCCCCCATAGAAAAAGGTTTGGAAAAATCCACTAGTGCCCCCCCTGGAAAAAATCCTTCCGACGCCCATGCACACAAGCATGTCAAGTTACACCACTTTTGTAAAAAATGTGTTGTATTACACCATCTGGCAACACTGTTCAACAACACCAATGCGGTATAAAGCAAGCCATAGCAGGGTGACAGACTGTGCACGGTGTATTTTGCCAAAAATTACGAAATTCTGCCAAATTACACATAATATTGACAAAATTCTGCAACATTTTTTCATTATACGATTTACTTAAACAATGGACCCACTACTAATTGTGTTACTTAAACTTATTTAGGCAAAATTCGCAACTAAAAGGTGGGGGGCCAGGTCCCCCCAGAAATAAAAGTGGGGGGCCTAGGCCCATGCGGCCCTCCGGTTCCGCCACCTATGATGCAAGAGGAGGGACACTATGTAGCGTATGTACTAAAAGATGTAGAGGTATAACCGTTCTCAAAAAATACGCGTCAGAAAGCTTTTTTTCATTAGATTTGGTCTTGCGTACCGGAAGCAGCGCTTTGCGCAAAGCCTGACCTGAAATTCTCGGCATTGTTCCGTTTTTATCGTAACATCATGTTCTGAACATAACGCTTCTCTGTGCAGAAAGTGCAAAGAGCAACACTAGTGTGCAACGAGACACATGTTCGTTCCATAAGCAAGAACGCGGCTTCATGCATTGTTTTGCACATTGTGTGCCTTTTGTCAGGGTTGCTGTTAAAAGCTCAAACGAATTCTGCGAACAAAGCACAGCTATCAGGGTTGATTCTGAAAAACGCCTTATTCCCAACAACTGTAATGCCCTAGAATATAACCAACTCGCCCAAAAGAAAGCTGCAAGTTGCCAGATCATTTCGCGAGCTGGTTGTACCACTCCAGAATTCAGATTAGTGGGTGAGATAATATCAACAATTTTGAAAATTTTATTATTTGGTGCCTCAGTGTAGTATAGTTGTAACTCGTTTTTATTTTCAGAACTTACGAATTTCTCAGCTGTGGTTTAGAACATAGTCAATTTGACAAAAGTTTGGGCATCTTGTAAAGACAAGAAAAAGTAATTTCGTTCGCAAAGCTTCACCCGCTTTTAAATCAATCATGGAAACAATTTCTGCCAATATTCGTTTTTACCCAGAATATTATCCAAAATATAATGTCATCTGTTCCGGGTTTTCACCATTGAGAGTCGCTTTCTTTATTTTGAGCAAAATTTTGTGGTAAAATGTAAAAAAGTATTAGAAAAGAAACTAAAAGTATTAGCCTGTTGCATATACCTTTTTTACATGTAATTCTATTATATTTTGTGAAAAGCGTAAAGCTTCATTTTTTCAGTCATAAATACCTCAAAGTTATATCAATGACATTGCGTACTTATGAGGATTTTACGTGAGTTAACATGTGGAACCTGATCAAAACATACAACAAACGCCATTTTACAAAATTAGCAAATTTTGACAACATTTTCTGTGATAGCGTTGAGGGATTCTTGTAAAAAATTTGTTTTGAAGAGTCATATTTACCAACTGATACGTTTCCCCATATTTTTAACATTTTCTTAAAATCTTGTTGGAAAATTTGTCAAGTAAGTTTGAGTAAAAGTTGCTTAATTATTTGTTCTCTGTTTCTGCCTTGTTCGTTAATGCACATAACATAATAAAGCAAAAGTAAGAGCGCTAATTGTTGGACGTCTTTTTGTCTTTTGAGCAAGAAAGGTTTTGACGTGTATGTGAAACACCAAAAAACAGATGAACAGAAAAATGCATTTGATACTACAAAAAGTCTTATTTTGTGCATGTCTTCATTTTTTCCCGTTGCGCAACACGTTTTTGTGGTGGTGAAAGATTGCATAATGGCCGTTGGCCAGTGTTTTTAGTGTGTTTTTCATTTTTAGTTTTTCCTGAAGGTGTGTTCCCCCTTAAGTCCCGCGTGTGCCACTTTTTTGCAAAATGTTCTGCCACTTTGCAATTCCATAACTCGCCAACCGGTTGAGCTAGAGAGCTGTTCAAATAATCTGCGGATTCGGGAAGTCTTCTAGTTTGGATTTGAAAAAAGTTTTTTAATCTTGGGTTTGGGTTTTTGTGGGTGAAGTCATAATGGGGCAGGTTTTCGCGCATTTTTGGCTGAGGTTACCTGGCCCTGGGCGCCAATCCAGCGAGTCTTTTTTTTGGCGCAAATTTGTTTTGGAAACTAGGCTATAATCCCAGTGTTTATAGCCCTTGATTGGTTTCTAGCATATCTGCAGCCAAAATTATGGCTCAATAAAACAAAAATAGGGTAAAATTGACGTCCTTTAAAAGGTAACCTTGGCCATTTTGGCTAAAGGCCATAATCCGCCGGCCGACTGGGCTAGAGAGTTGTTCAAACCCTCTAAAGATGGGGAAAGTTTTGTAGTTTAGAATAAAAAAAATTTGAAGTTTTGGACTTCGTTTTTTTTGTCGATGATATCATAATGGGAGTATGTTTATGCATATTTGGATGACGTCATCGGGCCTTGGACGCCAACACCAAGAACCATTTTTGACACGAGTATTTATTGGAAACTAGGCTATCATACGAGTCTTTAGAGGGTTAGATTGACTTTCTAGCGTTTCTGGTTCCAAAATTATGGCCAAAAAACGCAAATTTATCGATTATTCCCTAGGGGATCAGTGGTGATTTTCCTAATTAATTTAAGTTTTTTGGCCATAATTTTGGAACCAGAAACGCTAGAAAGTTGATCAACGGCTCTAAAGACTTGTTTTATAGCATACTATTCAATAAAACTTTGAGCCACGAAATCGGCTAATTGAATCAGCCGATGACGTCATCCAAAAACACGCAAAACCTGCACTAAATATGAGGTCATCGACCAAAAACCCGAAATCCAAAACTTAAGAAATGTTTTTATAATTCTAAACTGCACGACTTCCCGGGACTTTTAGGGTTTGAACAGCTCTCTAACTCAATTTGCTGCTGAGTTTGGCTGACTAAAATTTGCCCTGTTAGGGAAAATCATACCTTTCGTGTAACGTCTTTATTCTTATCAATATTTGGGATATTGAACCATAATTTTGGATCAAGAAACGCTAGAAAGCTGACCAAACCCTCTAAAGACTCGGATTATAGCCTAGTTTCCACAAAATGTGAGCCAAAAATATAGCTCGTTAGGTTGACGCCCAGGGCCAGGTAAACTCGGCCAAAATGTCAAAAACCTATCCCCGTTATGACGTCACCCACAAAAACCCCAAATCCAAATCAAGATTTTTTTTTTTAATCTAAACTACAAGGCTTCCCAAATCCGTAGAGGCTTTGAACAGCTCACTAGCCCAATCGGCTGGCGAGTTAGGGTGTTGCAAAGTTCAGCCAAAAAAGTGGCGCACGCGGGACTTAAACCTCTTCTGTAGAAATGATTTTTCTCCTTTTCTCGTGTACTGCTTTGAACCCGTGGAATATGTGTCTTGAGTCATGAGATAAACAAAAATTAAATAACAAAAGCTTCCAACAAACTAGGGCAGGGTCTCCAAATTACGGTCCGCAGGCCAATCCGGCCCGCGAAGCTATTTCTTCAAAGCCAAAAGATATTTCGTCAATAACGAAAAAATAATTATATTTTTGAAAATTTTGTTGATTTCGTAGAATGCAACGTATCCCCAAACAGTAACATTACTTAAGACGTCCGGCCCTCGAACTGTTGTGTAATATCTTATGTGGTCCTCTGACAAAAAACTTTGGAGGCCCCTGAACTAGGGCACTACGTAAATTGCGAATCCCTTTATTTTGTAGAAAAATATAAATGAAATTCATTTTGAGTGAAATAAAGTCGTTTTCTCACTGATTAAATGTTAATATTACTTTGCATGCAGGGTGAAAGCCCGACTAAAGCATTCGCTTGCTTTGGTTGGCGGTCTTTGGTTCGTGCCGATCTTGTACGTCGCAATGACAATGGCGATTGGATGGAATTGCAGGCAAAAATGCTTGTGCTTAAGCGAGTGTTTCCCGAAGAACTTGGGTCTGAAAAAGGATCACCGATGCTCACGTTTCCTGCCTCCCATGACCAATTTGTGGCTCATCGTGATTGTCATCTCATGGACTGTCTGCTTCATCGCTACAATAATCTCTTTATACAGGTTGCAATTTGTTCAGGTTTTTTCGTGCGTTGTCATGACGTTAGATGCTACAAGTACAGTAGAACAAAAGTTTTGGAACCCAAAGTTCATTAGGCTCCTCGCTGGCACAAACAATAAACATGGAACTGCGAATAACCGAAGTTTTCTGAGTGGCACAAAAGTTTTGCAATTGAAACAAACAGTTTAGCAAAAAATTTAGAAAAGCGACAAACTTTGTTTTATATTTACGCAATTCAAACGGTGGTCCTCTTTAAACCTTTAATTTTCCTCTATCTGCGCAGTACCCGAGCCTGCTGTACTTCCACAGTGCAGCATTCAGATCTGTATGATAACATTTTAGTGTAAGAGCTTACAGAATTAGAACAGACAATTTTTGGAGCTTCTGTTTCGGGTGCTAGCCTTTTTTCCTCGCTGGGTGCAACTTGCACTCACAAGGTTTTCAAAGTCCGCTTGAAAGCCTTTTGCTTATCCAGACATCTAGCGAGTTTCGTACATCTACAGTCACGGGTGGCGGAACCTTTTAAAAAGTGGGGGGGTCACAAGCGCACGCCAAAAAGCTATAGAAAAATTTTGTGGTTTGAATTGGCAACTGGGACGTCACAATCATTGAAATACGACGTCATTACCTATACACCATATGAAGGTCTAAATTGCACTATTTTAGACAAAATTACACTACTTTGAAAGCGTATCGGTGAACCACCTGAAATTCAAAATCCTCTTACAGGGGTGACTCCAGGTCAACAGCGTCACTCGGGCTCATCATACGATTTATTCTGACTTAATGAAACCGTTCAATGCTTGCGTCACCGAAATTTCCATTTGCTTTCATTCTTGCTGGCATTATTGTTGTTCTGTGACGTTAGTTACGTAACAATAAATGAGAAGTTCTCATGAAAACTTCTCCATTATTGAGTAACGTACGTTACAGAGTAATGATAACGCCAGTTAATCGTCTACTTGCTATGCTCATTCATATTTGCCCGAGTTGCTGGACAATTTGTAGTTCGTTTGAAAGTATTCTCGAAATGGGAACTGTCCATTGGATTGGACTCAAATTTAATGTTCTATACCAGGGGTGGCCAAACTTGCTCTTTGTATGAGCCGCATATCGTAAAACCCAAGTTACAAAGAGCCGCAACATAAAAATCTACAAACACGAATTTATTTGCAGTCTACATTTCTGTGACATAATCCTTTTTGCAACGACTTTCAAAAGCAATACTGTACAGCACGCCAGCTACCACAGTACCATTTTACAATATTTCTACACTTTGCAATAGAAATAAAAAATAAAAAAACAAATATATAATTTTTCGGAAAGCTCAAAAAGCCCCATGCAAAAGTTCGAAGAGCCACATACGTCTCACGAGCCGCAGTTTGGCCAATCCTGTTCTATACAAATCCATTGCTTCAAAAAGCATTCAGTCCGGTAGGAATTATGTTTTAAAAAATACTTAATTGCATAGGACAGCTCGCTGGCTCTAATGGGTGAGACCGAGTAAAGCGCGAACGAACGAAGTCGTGAGAACGCCTACCACGAACGATATTGTTTCATTTAGGCAGATTTTTTTTAAGGTGTTTTAGGGAACCGATTCGGGTCCCTAGAATTTCAAATCGGGTCCCTGAAATCAGAGAAAATTATCATCGGGTCCCTAAAATCAGAAAAATCGGGTCCCTAGAATCAGAGAAATCGGGTCCCTACAGATCCAAACCGGGTTCCTAACATTTTTGTTAAAAAAAACTGATTTAGGTCACCTGCAACATCAACGCGAAAAGCTAGATATGGAACGAAAATGTATTAACAGTGACAAGGCCCAAAAGAAAGAGCCCAAGTTAAAAACTTGGTAAAGTGGGACTGTGGGTGATGGCACACGGCACCCTACAAAGAAAGTAAGCTCGCGTTCTCCGATATAAATCGTAATCAAAGACTCGGTCACTGAATACCCGATGAAAAAATGACTGAATACTCATTGTACAACCGCATTACATAAAATGAATGCAAAGGCAAGACAAAGCATATGTAGCTACTAGCAAGTTGTCTTCTGAAAGAACGCCAATTGTGTTGCCAATGCAGAAATAAATATAGCTGTTTAGTGTTGCCAATGCAAAAGCAAAAACACAATTGAAATCAATCTGCCAAATATTTCATTTGCATACAAGGTTCAGCAAAAGTTCGCTATTTGGAATGGTGTTAAAACGGTTGAAATCACTCCAATTTTTAATGGTGTGGCACGAACGTTTTCCTCCACACTAGCAGGGGTGTCACAAGGGGGCAGGAATTTGAAAATTTCAGCAAAAAAGCTGTTTTCCTAGTTTCGAGTGGTAAAAAACAAATTTCACCACTTTGGCCCTCCATTAGTGCCCCCCCTGGAAAAAATACTTCCGACGTCCATGCACACAAGCCTGTAAAAATACGCCATTAAAAAAATTGTGTTGTATTACATCATCTGGCAAAACTGCTCAACACCACCAATGCGGTAAGCAAGCCATAGCAGGGTGACAGACTGTGCACGGTGTATTTTGCCAAACAATCACGAAATCCTGCTAAATTCACTGCCAAATTACATAATATATTACAAATAATGTTGACAAAATAGGCCAAACTTCTGTAACATCTCTTTCATTAAACGATTTACATTTACAATGGACCCAATACTAATGGTGTTCTTAAACTAATTTAAGCAAAATCCGAAATTTAAAAGTGCCAGGCCCCCCAGAAATAAAAGTGGAGGGGCCTAGGCCCATGCGCCCCCCCCCCCCCC
>Ga0210059_1003949_pt1 | contig 23880 bp, 19 predicted proteins | sample Ectturendosymbi2_FD_188042 | JGI IMG/M metagenome (GOLD analysis project Ga0210059, IMG submission 188042) | Ecteinascidia turbinata endosymbiont from Florida, USA - Sample 2 (SPAdes) (version 2) | ecosystem: Host-associated > Tunicates > Ascidians > Unclassified | place: Key West, Florida...
GTCGGGAGAGTTAAATCATGACCGTTCACCGTTGGTGTTGGACTCCGACAAGGGTGTGTGCTGTCACCACTCCTTTTCATAGTCTACATCAGTGGTTCTCAACCTTTTCGCTGAAGGGAGCCAAATTCAGACCTACGATTTTGTTGAAGAGCCTCACTAAATTTTAACACAATCCACAATTGACACGTTTTGTTTTACAGCAGAACGAAATGTGTTACACAAAAATTAGACGTTTTATTGAAAGACTGCTGAGGGTCGCACAAAGGGTGCTTGAGCCGAATGCAGCCCTCGGAACCGGGGTTGAGAATCACTGGTCTACATGAATTGGATAGACAGCAACAGCCGAGTCGGCGAGGGTGTCACAGTAGGAAGCTGCAGGATCAAACGTTTACTTTTTGCAGACGATTTGGTACTGCTAGCATCTTCTCAACAGTTTTCAGCATGCACTCGATCGGTTTTCTGCTGCGTGCGACCGAGCCGGAATGAAAATCAGCACTAAAAATACCGAGGTGCTTTGTCTCTCTACAAACCCAAGGCAGTGTATGCGGCAAGTGAGCGGCAATACGCTGCAGCAGGTGAAGTTCACGTAGCTAGCGGTGGTATTTACGAGTGACGGAAGGCGGAGTGAGGAGGTTGATACACGGATTGGCAAAGCTAACGCAGTTCTGCGTGAGCTTTATCGCTATGTGGACAAAGGGGAGCTTTCAAACACCGCAAAGCTGTCAGTTTTTAGATCGGTCTTTGATCCGATCCTTACCTACGGCTGTGGCCATGAATCTTGGTTATGACCGAAAGAATATTAACTCAGGTGCGAGTACCAAATAAGGTATTTTTGCGAAGAGTCCCCGGCGTGACAAAAGGGCGTACGAGGTTAGATTGCGCCCGAGAAAAGAAACAAGTCTGGCGCCTCCACATTTGAACCTAAGGTATTTTGGAAGCAAATCTATTGCCTTGAAGACAAAACTTACGACATTGTTGTGACTTTTTGGCGCCCGGAGCATTAAGCCCTCCTCGTTGCGCCCCTGGTGTGACACTTGGCGACAAAGTCCGCTGCTGTGAAATTCGCAGAGCCCTGAATGTCGAACCACTTCTCGTAATTGATAGAACACAACTAAAGTTAGTTGGGCCATGTGTCCAGAATGCCCAACGAAAGACTGCTGGCGAGGCCAGCCCTGCTGGCTACACCCACGGGAAAGTGACCCACATGTCGTCCAAGGCCTAGGTGGCGTGACTACATCTCCGACCTTGTTTGGTCCCGTCTTGGTGTGGAGCCAGCAGAACTATCTGAAATTGCTATTGACCGTGAGGTATTCCAAGTTCTTCTATGGATGTTGCCCCCGCAACCCTCCCTAGAGGAAAAGCGGGCATGAAAATGAATGAAATTAATATTTACGTTACTTTATTCACCGGCGTTTAAAAGTGTTCAGTTAGCGATTGAACAAGTTCATTAGACGGCTAGAACTGATCAAGACGAACGTAGAGACGGCTAGAAATGATTTGCCTACAATTCATGATACCTTTCGCAGGAAATAAGATGTAAAATTAAGTTGAGGTACCGCTATTGTTGCATCAGAATAATGAGGCCCGCGGATTACCTTGTAAGTTCTCATGTGGCCCACAGAGCAATGTGGGTTTGAGACCCCTGGTGTAGAGACATTCTCCAGTGGTAGAAATCACATATTGAAGTTTCCAGCTCTCACTGATTTTGCAAGAAACACGTTCTGCGTGATGGCAACTAGCGCTGCTAGTGAGCGAGTGTATAATATTGGCTGGGCATGTCGTGAATAGCAGAAGTACAACTTAAAGAGTACGGCAGTGAACAAGATACTCCTTGTCAAGAGTGCTCTTAAAGCTATGTGAGAAGCGCTGAAGGTTGATTAAAATGTTTCGCCGTTCTAATTTAAAAAGCGTTTATAAGAGCTTCTCTTGGCTTTGAAACGAACCACTGAATAAATTTCCACTAGCGATGAAACACATTGCATGAGTTTTTAATGGTTTTCAGACATACAGTGACAAGTGCGGGTTTGGGACGAAAACAGTGCGAGGCGGGCAAGAAGCCTTGGGGCGGGAGCGGGCAAAAATTTTCAACCTGCGCAGGAATCTGGTGAGTGCAAAGGAACGTCCATGCGCGGTACCGCCAGTGACTCGCCAGCAGTGCAGCATTCACTGCGAAATCAGCCGCATGGCCCACGGCGCAAGCAAGCGGAGATGGGTGCCTGCCAACCACCAGCGATGCTCCGAAAGGAGTGAAAAAGCGGGTATAACGAAAACTGAACTGAAACTAGGACATATGCCTACTGCGGACTGCACTGGCAGCACAGTTGTTGGAATTTGCTTTTCATTTGAGGCTCTTGGCTCTGGCGTCAGTTATGAGTTTTCCATATTGCATCCACACTTCAACAGTTGCCTTTCCATTCAAGGCTGCCATCAAGCGTTAAAGCAACAAACTTGGAATAAAACGAGGCCAGATTGCGCAGACAACGCGGCAAATCGGGAACCGTGCTTTGATAGGATCATTAGGAAATCCGCTAAGGCGGTGCGGTTTACGGAGGTTTCATGAAGTTCGGGATCGCGAATGACTGGAAGATTGTGGAGAAGCTCGCTGAAGAGTTTGCTCTAACGATTGATGAAATCACTTTCAGCAGTGATGATGTTTCCGTCTTGTACTCCACCATGGTGCTCTTTCAATGTAGTTCCTCTCAGGAACTCCAACGTAGCCTTAATGCAAATCTGTAACTGTTGTTCTTGGCTGCAGTTTCCAGGTAAGAGGCTTTCTCGGCTTGACACCTCTTTATGTGGACAGCTGCATTCCGCACGCGGTTGAGCCATCGGTGTTCATCCAGTTTTCCCAAGAGACTTTCCTGCGTTGATTGATAATTGCCAGCGTTGGGTTGGATATCCACGCCTTTTTGGATGGGCGCTTGGATTTTCCTAAGGCATCTGTGGCAGACTTGTTGATTGTAGAGGCGAATTGATGCCAGTGAGATCTTCATTTTATAGACCACTTACAGACCTGCACAACTCAGAAAACTCGAAGGGCCAAATTATCAACATAAATTGCCGTGGGCCACAGAAGTCTATTTAATTTCAATGTAGAGATTTTGTTGTACCATTGAAGAAACTCTGAAATGACAATTACTTACTCGAGGTCGAGCTTTTGCAACACTTTCTACAAGTGAGAAAGCTCTCGCGGGCCGCATGCGGCCCGCGGGCCGTATGTTGTGCAGGCCTGACTTAACCTATTTGAGATGGAGTATTTGTACATAGCAACAATGGATGGATCTCGCAGACACGATGAGGCTGGGTGGTTACTTTTGGTGGGGTCGAGACGGCTTTGGTTTCAGTTCTTTTTCTTGGGAACGACGTTAAACTGTAACCAGTGACAGGGCCGAGGTTTGGGAGCTTCACGGTTATGGGAATATGGAATGATTAACTATCTTTATTCTGATCTGCGGCATGTCGACGTGCCCTGAGTTAGCAACCCAATCTACCGACTAGCCATCTCGAAGGACTAATACCCCTCAATGGTGAATACTCTTGTGCATAACGATTCCATTTAGAACTAGCTTGGCTGACAAACGAAGACGACACATGTCTGCCCGCGGCCTGGAAATGGAAGCAACCGACAACATCCAGTGACCAACAAGAAACATGCCACTGACGGAACAACATCAACTCCGTGGACTCACGAAGAACTTTCACCGAATTATTACCTATTCAACATACATAACCTCTTTTCAATTGCAATATAAAATGCACAGACACTGCTCAAAACCGGATCTGCTGCTCTACTGTCACGTGAGCCAAGTCGCTATAACCTATATCTTTTGCCGACATCTGCGAATCGCACTAGTCAGGCTGTGGGGAGAACACGCCTTTGTGTGGAGCGTCGGCACGGATTTCCATGGACTGCACGGTGCTGCTCTAGCAATGACCAAACACACCCGCCGATCTCTTGTTAGCGGGAAACCCAGTGAACGAAATTCTGCTGGCTGCCCTGTTCTTCCATCACAACGGCAAGATGACCCTAGTTGTTGCTTATGCCACATCAGAAGGAGGAGATGAAGAAACCGAAGATTTTCTATGACCAGCTGCACCACGTCAAATTCCCCCTCACGACATTGATTGCCATCATCCTGAAAGACGTCAACGCTACCTTCTCAACCTCATCATGCAACATCCACAGCGAAAGCATTATGTGCAAAGCAAAACCGTCGCCAGAAAGTTTTCAGTAGGGGGGCTTTGCGGTTCTGCGGGGGGCTTGACATTCTAAAAATTGACAAAAATTCCACTGATCTATAGTGTTTCATGTTTCACTTTGGGGGCTTGGAGCTTAGTTTGGGGGGTCTAAGCCCACTAAGCCTCCCCGTGGCGACGGGACTGGTGCTTAGTATGTAGACTCCTCTACCAACGATATTCCTAAGGCAAAGCCGAACTGTATTACAAAAAAATCTGGGGTTCAACAGGCCAGTGAGCAGGGAAGGCGGAACCCCGTTTATAGTTGGCGACTATAAAACGAATGCTAACTCTTTCTCGTAGCTTCTCATCTAACTGCGAACTTGCTATTTAAATTAATTTCAAATTCTTAGTTTGAAAAAACTTTTACTTTAACCATGAATACTTTCAAAACTCTTCAGCGACGATTGTTGGTCCACGCTTGCTTTTTTCGTTGCGAACCATCGGCGAATGGTGAAAGCAGGTCCGTAAAACAAAAACGATCACCTGAACGTTGCACTTTCTCCAAAGCGTAGATTGTTCCTTCTTCCTGGCAGCAATTGGTGACAATCATATCGGGTGAATGAGCAGCGGCTTCCTTGAGTGCTTCACGAGGATCATCCCAACACACCAAGCGACGAGTGTTACCACATCCAACATCGTGTGAAAGGTCGGCGCCGCATATCTGTTGCAAAGCAGTCAGTCTCATCTTGAACGAGACTGCAAACCAGTCTAAACCTTATTTACCTGTAAACGCTTTATATCATATCTGTTGAAAAATAGTCTTAACTTGAACAAAATTGCATACCAGTCGAAAACGTTTATATCAGTAAATGTTTTATATCATATATGCTGTAAAGCAGTCTTTAACGAATCGTCATAAGAAAGTTGTCAGGTGGGCGTCAAATAACGGACACGCCTCGTAAATCGCAGGAATGTGAACTATGAAAATTACGTTACGGCATTAGCGTACAAAAGACAAAATTCGCCACCTTGACTTTAGAATTTAAAAAGGTTCAAACCTCGTTGCGTATATAGCAGTTGTGTTAATCTCAAACGCAGGCAAATGCGTCACAGTTGTCGTTAATTCTTCAAGTGATCGAGTTTGAAGTTCGATTTCGAATCGAGTTTAAAATTTAGAACTCGTGGAAGCAGTTTTCCAATTAAGATTGTCGAACAGGACCCGATAACCCTCAGTTTATCAAAGACACGAAGTAGTTGCGTATTCACACTCAAGGCTGACGACACCAGGACGTAACTTGTCCGGAAAACAACACTAAAAATCAGTCAAACCAATCACCTGAGCATGGTAGTCAAGAAGAATAACGTGCTTGTCAGCTGAAGATGCTTTGCAAACCATGCGAACAAAATAGCTCAGCATACTCCGTGACACTCGATCTTTGCGATACGACACAAGCTTGATGCCGTTAAAAGTGCTTTCTTTAATATCCTCATGATCACCAGGAAAGGGTGTTTCACAAAGTGGAAATATTGTCAGACCACATAAACTTTCACCCAGCCACATTGCCCTGCAGCAGACAGAAACAAAACCTTCTTGAAAATGTTTTCAAGATGTCAGCCCACTGCTAAAAATGGATAACACGCAATACGCATGATTAACGTGTGGCATCAGGCATGGGCAGTAAAACCAAATGCATTTCTTAATTGCTATTCTCGGCCACCACTGTGCGTTGCCACAACACGAAAAGATATTTTTCCCCAAGATAGAAAAATTGTGGAACAATGTCCCTGAATGCAATTAGTCTCTGTACTTTCACAAAAACTTCGTTAATAACTTAATAAAATATTTTCCGCCCCTGAAGCAGCCACATCTGATCTTCACGGCAATTTACACATGGCAGCCGCCCTGCGTTGTTGTTACTACTGCACCCCACTCGATTACATAAAAACCGTGAATGTTACCGACATGGTTTTAATGAGACTTAATACACTTGCCTTCTGAGTACCATTTATGTCTTGAATACCAGAACAGTTCGTTGAAACCTCCTTACCAAAGTTGGTGGTTTACTTTGCAAAGCTGACGTCAGTTCAGAACACCAATACCTTAACTGGAGTGGCTCAGAATTTTTGAAATTTTAAGCATTTATTTGTGCGATCGTAGAGACCTCCCAAACGACTCCTTAATCCCAATTTTACGTTTGTACACTGTTTTTGTAATTCTCCAAACGACTTTCACATCTTTTGCTGTTTGTTCTAGCTAGACTAGATTGTGTTAATCGTTAACAATTTGTTTGTTACTGTGCTCTTGCATTTGTCATACAACTGTGTTGTATTTGTGAATATTTGTCAATGCTGCACTCTTCGAGAAGTGGCAAACAGTTTTGTTCAGGTGTTCGCCTGCTGCCACTTGTCGTTAAGTTAGCAGTAATAAGTATATAAAACACAAAACGTATTGGTTCTCACATTTCAACTTTGGAAGGCATTACTGTAGTGAAGTGTTCTAATATATTCATTAACAAAAGTACTGAGATCTAATATTTGGCTTAATCAATGTGTTAACTTCAGCTACATACCAAGGACACGATCTGCTGACTAAACTGATCAAGAGTTCTAAAGCCTCATCCAAAAAGCCAATAAAACCCTCCATAGTCCAATCACAAAAGCGTGACCACGTGCTGGATTGTTCAAGAAGCCCATTTATTGGTATCAATGCTAATGCTCGCAACACATTACATGTTTTTCTCGTTATTTTGGCTCATTTCCTTTGTTGATGAAAAACTTTTTAGTTATTTCTAGCCTTTACAAAATAGTAATGGATTTTTACACTTTTATTCGACGTAAAACTCAAGCGCGGAAAAAATGAGATATATAAAGCAGACATTTTGATTTCAAAGATCTGCTGGAAAAATAAAACACAATGGAAAGATCAGCTTCTACTTTCTTATAGATTTGAATGGTCAAGGAGATAACTTTTTCGGGAAGCTGTTGCCGTGGACAGTTTATTTATATAAATCTAAGAAAACCGCGTTTATTCTGGTGTTCGCAGGATATTAAGGAAAGAAATGAAAAGGAGTTGGAACACGTTTTCGGAGAACTTAAACATGAACAAAACAATATACCATTTACCATCACTGATGCACTTTGAGCATAACGTATCAAGGGGATAAAATTTTCATAGACAAAACCAAGAGACTGTTTATGCATACAAACTAGGGTTGGTTTATCCGGATAAAGGTTGTCCGGTCAAACGGATAACCGGTAGTATTTTCCGATATCCGGATAAATTTTTCTGTCGGTTAACCAACCGGATAAAAAAGTAACGTTACTAATGAATTTTACTGATTATTTAACGGCCTGTAAATCTTCACCTTTTGTCTATGAAGCTCTGCTTGCTATTCAGCCCACTTCTGTAGAAGCAAAAAGGGCATTCAACGTGTGTGGACTAACTCTTGTCTCGTTCACACGACTCCACAATCGATGCATTGTGCTCAGTGGCGTAGGGAGGCTAAGTGTCGCCTGGGGTCGACCGTGCAAATGCCTCTCTTTCCACCCCTCCAATTGCTTACAATAATTAAAAAATTAAAATGTAATACGATTATGTTTTGTGCTTGTTGAAGATGTAAGGAATATGAAACCATCGTTAATATCGGAATCAAGCCCTCAGAAACTGAATGGGTCTTGTTTTTCATTTTCGACTATGGGTCTTGCTTCTTCTGCCCGTACGTTACCTTTCTCATCATTTGCTCTTCCTATTTTTTCTGCGTTCTTTACACATGTATAAATGGATCCGGCATATTTCGTTAAATTTTCTTCCTGTTGGCTTTCAGCCTGCCGTAAGCCGCACTACTTATCTCCAATCGTTTACTCATTCTAGGCTGGGGGATCAAACACAAGACACCAAGTGTGGTATTGCGGGACCCAGCGATATTGGGATACCTACTCTACAGATGAACATTTATGTATGTTTATATTTCGTGTAGTATCCTCATTTTAACGAAAACAAAGTATAAATACTGCATATAGTAGGCTATAATAATAAATTTGATAATCTAATCTCAGTAATGTAAAGACAGTTGCTTTGATCACTTGACGTTTCAACAGTGGTTTATTTCTCTTAGAATGTATATAAGGTTTCAAACGTTACCTCTGTCGCGGGGCCCTCTTTAGGTGCGGACCCATTAAGAAAAAAATTGTCAAATAGGCTTAAAAGCGGCTCTGGTTCAGATGTGTTGCATTGGATCCTCCATCGTGACCTGCAAACTTGGTCTAGCTGTTGGGCTGGGCTTCTTCCAATTAGGTGTGCATAGTTTTATTCTTAACATATGTCCGTTAGCAACAGGCGCATACAGTATTTCGAAAATTGTATTACCAAACCCTGCCACGTAGGACACCCGTCGTTTCAATGCTCAAAAGTTACTACAACGTCTTAAGTTCGACGGTAATGGCACTGAACAACTTTATCCAATGCAGCCATTGCCAAGTTGTGTAACTGTTTCGGCTGAAGTCCCTTTTAATAAAAGTCTTCACCACAATCACATCACAACTATATATCATTTGTCATAACTAACATATCGTTTGCCCTTACGTTAGATTTTTAGACTAAGCTTCATCGCTTCAAATTTATTAAAATAAGAGCAACACCTTTCCTAAGCTTGTTTTGTTGAAATGACTTTTTCTGTGACTGCAAATGTTAAGTGTAGCACTGAACATTGGAGTCAAACCTTTCACGAAACAGACCTTGCATATTGGCTGGCACTGATTCACTCTACTTGCAGTCCAAGCCCACAATCTGAGCTCTAAATTACCTACGCAAACACACCAACTGCACTATCTCACTTCAAGAATTTCATTTTCCGGTACTTTCAGTCATTCCGAAAAAAATCGATTTTATTGAAACTGAAAAACTTAACCTTTGCAGAGATTTCATTTCTCCCGTCAAAATGTAATGTTGATAAACCCACCTAATGACTACGCTATAACATGTGGTACTTGTTTATTGAAAATCTCCCACTAAATTTAAACAATAGCATGAGACGTGCCAAGACATTTTTGTCGGCAATGCCGATGGGTGTCAGGTATACTGATGTGCCGTTGGGGCCTTGCCAAAGATTGAGCGATAGGAGAAAAAGGATTAAGATACCTTTGACTATTTATAGTGATTTCAAGCAGGCCTTTTTTGTCATGTTTTGTCTGAAGAGGGGGGCAATTTTAACCTTGAACTACAGGACAAGTGATATCTTCTGGCCTACGGTCGAATATCATCTCTATCCTTTGTTCAAAGTACGTTTGCCTGGGGTGGAGGTGAAATGGCCTTGGATGGGGACGGGGAGAAAGGTGCAGGGACTGAGGGGCAATTGCCATCCACGCGCGTTTGAAAAAGCCCTGATTTAAAGACAAACACAGGGGCAGTTCAGCACCCTGGATTTGACTCAGGCTTTTGCGAAAACACTTTATTAATTTGTTCATTCCACAAGCACATTTTTCTAAGCACAAAAATTGGAAGAGTTTAAACTACTTCCAAAAATTAGTTTCTGTCAACATCTTTCCGCCTGGAGCCCCCCGATCCTGCTGTGCCACTGGTTGCGCTTCATAAGAAATGCGTTGCAGAATCAGTAAAGGTTAAAAATTCATGATTTTCTTCATATTCGCTCGCACACTGCATGTGTGTATATTTACAACAAAACTGTGTCATGATTTTCATCAATTTATCAAACAAATTTGATCGAATCAATTGTGTGACTATTAGCGGATATTACCGGGTAAATCGGTTAGCTAAAATACAATTATACGGGTATATCCGTTATCGGGATGGTAAAAATTATTGATATCCGAACTGACCCTAATACATACAAGAAAACAAACTCATTCATATTCCGCAAAAAAATGACAACTAAGTAATGAGTCTGTAGATTTGAACTTTTACGTTAGTAACTTGTCAACAAACCCTTTTTTAGAAAATACCTCAGTAAAAACTACTTTCTGCGGACAGCCCACAGAACAATAAAGTTCTAACACACTCAGTTACACGGTAATAATAGTTTTTGGAAGATGCTTTCTAAGTTATTTTTCATTCTTTCTTCCGTGCGTCAAAGGTTTTTGAGACAATGTTTGCAAAACTAAAGAAGTTCAGTTAACAAATACGTTTTAGTTGCTATCTTCAAGTTGTTTATAAGACCATTTTGCACATCATAAAGTGAGTAATTTTGTCTATTTTACATGGGGAACTTAATTGCATTTTTTATCCCCAAGTGCAGTCTGGTGCATGTTACTGAAATTAGTTAAGGAGTTTAATTCGTATTTAACGTGATTTATGCCAGATTAAGGACATGGCTAGTTGCTGTTTGGCACAACAAAGTCAAACAGCAGAAAAGTCAAAACAGTATTTCTATTACCGTGAAAATAATATAAATGTACCTAATACTGTGTTTACTCTTTGCAACATTGATTAAAATTCTGAAAGAGGTCAGATAAGTGCAACCCAATTTAAAATATTTTTACGCACTGCAAAGAAACAGCTTATGCTTAGGCTGACTTTGAGTGCTTTAGGCTTGTCACAGTACTGCACAATGCATCTCTTTGTTAAATGTAACATTTTGAAAGAAAGTCCAGAAGGTAATTTATAACACAAGTAAATTCTTTTGCCATCTAAGTCCTTTCATAGACTGTAGCCTGAACTGGAGTACCAAAAATACGAAAAATTTAAGACGCCACAAGTGCATTCCTACAATTTTCTCAAATATGCTTAAACAGTATACATGTATTACGACATTCTAACCTCAAAGTGTGCATTGAATCAGAAATTCCATAAAGTGTTTGTGAAACTTTAATAACTCTGGGATGCTGCAAAACTGCATCCAAAAAATTTTTATGCAGCATTTCTGGAAGTCCCAGCGGAAAAACTTTCCAAGTGCTTGTTGAATCTTCTGAGCGAATTCTGAAAAAAAGAGGTGTATAATCAGTTGCTTTATCACATACATTAATAGGATTCTGCAACACAGCACCTTTTCAATAGAACGTGATAAGTTTATTTCAAACTTCATTTCATTAACCTTTTCCTTGATATATGTATTACCAACCTCAAGATTGGTTTCTTTCCCAAATCAAACCACATTGTTTCAATATACGTGAGATCAACCTGTGAAATATGTGGCAGTTCTTCCAATGAATCCATGACTTCTTGTCCAAGCACAACAAGTAAGGGGTCTTCTTTGACTAGAAATAACCAAACGTATTCAATTCTGTAGGAATCACATCTAGAGATCGAACGGTAAGACTTTTTTGGACCAATACCGATGTTTTTCATTTGTCATTGCCGAAAACTGACATTTTTGCATTAGAATGCATATTCAGCTAACACACAAGGATAAAGGAATACCTCACAAATTAAGAAATACATGGAAATGCTTGCATATTTGCAAAATAATGATTAAATAATAATCGAAATGTAACAATTTGAAGCTACGATGAGGAGCAGAAGAACACCGAACTCTGCGGAGACGTGGGTCATCAAAACAGTGAAGCACCACGGCGCAGAGATTTGCTGGCTGTTAGTCATTTGCTTGCTGCAGGAAAATTCACCACAAGGGCATGTTACGTCATTAACTGGTTTATTTCGGGGACAATTACGCACCGGTCTGTACAATACGCACTAATTTCAGTTTTCGGAGCACTGCGCTGTAAGAAACAGGACAGAGAATTAGCGTTAATAAACCAAAGGTTAAGTAAAATTCGGGCTTCCGAACACTCAAAACAAACAACAACGTATTGACCTTCATGAGCAAATACTGCCGATATATATCGGCGGAATTTTGCCGATATGATAGATCGACATTATCGTTGTATCGGTCGATTTACATCCTCGTGACGATGTATCGGTCGAGCTCTATCACAACGGTGCTTCTCAAACAGTACACTACACCAATGGTTTCAACGAAATTTACCTAGTTTTTCAGTAAAAAAGTCATGTGCGAATGATTGGAATGTGATATGAGTAAATTATGGGTGTTGTTATTCACTACTACAGCATTACCATTGGATGTCAAAACTCAGGAAACCACTTACTCTGTCACACATGACATAATCATAACGCATAGGGCGTTTTGTAAATGTTGCTGCACACATCACTTTTGTGCATAGGAGTTGTTCACAGTTGTCAACATTTTGCAAGTGTACAAACTGTATTCTGGGAGGGGCTAAAAATATGTACAATCATCAAATTGTGAAAAGTATTGATTTTCAAGCCAGTGATTTTAGGTCAGTTATTTATGGTTGCATCTACTGAAGGTCCTGAACAATCTACATATGACTGTAAACAGCTTATTATGGTTACAGTTTTTCAATGCTGACGGTGCCACATGTTTATAAAAATGTGAAAAACTATCGTTATGCGAATAACAATTGTGAACAGCCCTTAAAAGCAAAATATAGCAGACTTGGTGAAAGCCTACAAAAGGTGTTCTTGGCATACGTATAGCAACAAGTAACCTGCTTTGAGAAAAAACGTGGAACTAATATGAAAGGAAATAACAAATTGAGTTGAATTCTGCATAACAAAGCATGGAACTTTCTGAATCTTTGTGCACCATTAAAACTAGGTGTATTTAACAGTTTATCAATGGTGACTTGTTTTTACAGAAAATCTTGAAGCAAACAGTGACGGTTAGTTAAAAATTATTTTAGTTATTGTTCAAAAACCACATCCATCCAAAGTTATACCACATTTTTCTGTATTTATTATTTTGTGTCCAAACACTCAATGCTTTTCAGTGCATGATTTACTTCAGTCATAAAAACACCCCATGACTCAAAACTTAGTGGTGTGTAATCGGTGATACAAATATATACATTTTGCATTAATAAGCATTGCACCTGTTCAGATGAAAGCTCTCTTACGAAAGCTACTTTTAACAGTTACATTATCCGCATATTTACCAATGATTCTATGTTTACTTCTGAATTATTAAAGATTATTACAAATATTGACCGAGCATTAGAAACAAAAGTTAACTCGATTTTTATGCAGCAGGAAACTCTTGCCATAACAAATCGAAGTTGTGACTTCAAAGTTTATGAACAAAAAGCACAGCATTACACTCAAGTGCATAAAAGATTTACTAACCATTAACAGTACTGCAAGCTAAAACCTTTGGAGCAGTTGTTGACTGGATTAGATTAGATTTGTCAGCAGGTGGATACAACAAACTGATGAGGTCTTGCTTCACAGAAATTTCAGCTGGATACTTTTTTAGAAATTCACTCAAGCCAGTAGGAGTTTTTGAACCAATTATGTCAGTTATTTCAGTTGGAGTTTGACTTAAATAACCTGCAAGTTGTGAGAGTTTCTGTGCTCCACCTTTTATCTCAAGACGTTGCTTGAAATGCATTAGAGCCTTTCTGTCACTTTTAGCTTCAGGTAAGGTTTGGTTTGATTCACAGGACACGATATCGCCAGAAATACTGAAATGTTCAGCATTTCGTTGCAAGAACTGCTTGAACACTTCAGGGTTTGTAGATTTTACTGCAGTTTTGATACACTCTGGTGCCTGATTCAAGTGACCAACAAGACTCACAATCTTAATGCAACCTTTATCCAGCACAATATTTTTGAAGTACAGAACAGCTTCTGTGTCATTTGCTTTTTCAGCAGAATTTCTTTGGTCTTTCAAAGATATTGTTTCTTCATTTAGCTCAAACACATCATTATTGCGGAACAAAAAATCAATAGTTCCCTGTTGCCAGCAATCTGTAGCTTGAATATAAAGGGAAACGTTTTTGTCAGCAGATGTTAAAATCTCTTGCACTTCACAGAATGGTATACTGCCACACTTTTTTATGCTATTCCTCAAAACACTCTTAAATTTCTCTTCTAATTGTGCCAGACAAATGTATCCCTTCTTGATCACAAAGAGGTTGGTGTTAAGGAGCACAAACTCTATAAGTTTGTTTACATCAGTAGAAACAAGTATAGTTGGGCATTGGTTTGGATTGCTTGAAAATATTTCTTTCAAAGCAAATGGGTCCAGGGGTCCTTTTCTTTTGATGGTGTGTTCAATATAGTTCTTGCAATTGTCAAGTGGATGAGAACAACTTGATGCCATCAGTAGTAGCTACTACTCCAAATCACCTGTCTTTGCTTGTAAGTTAATCCACATACAAACTTCAGCTCAGTTTTTTTCATGTAAAAAACTTGCAGAAAGGGTTCACTCAAGCAAGTAATGCTAAAAACAAAAATTTGAGGATAAAGATATTGCAAATTTCTAACCACAAAAAAACACTGCAAATTAATGATTGTGTCATTTAAGTCACATTTTTGTACTGACAGTTTTAATTCAAAAACCTTTTTCACAGAAGGGTTTGAATTGATCTTGAGTGACACTAAAATTTTACTTCCAGTGCGTTACATCTCTTAACTGGATTCTTACTGCAAGAAGCATTTGAACAGGGTTCCCACAAATGCTGACTAGAAATTCGCTGAAGTTGATCTTAAAATTCCCAAAATTTTCTCTAGATTTTGCACTAAGCAGTATATTACTTTCATCTGCCTTTTAGCACTTTGAATGGTCATTTAGCAAGTAGCAGTGTGTTACATTACATATTTACTATATGATACCGTAGAAACTCTTGAAAAATAGAGCAAAACAATGCTACAAGTATAGCCAAATCTCACCTCAAGAATCATCTTTTTTTTGAACTATGAGATGGGTTTGCTATTAAAATTTGTCTAAAGCAATGATCATATTAAACCGGGTTTTGATTATGTAAAACCAACACACACCAATAACTACATTTCATACCAAAGTACAATATAAATATTCTAAACTAAAGTACCAGCAAGGTCTACTTTTCATTCAAGCAGATTAAGGGTGCTTTTGACACACTCGTTACTGATGATAACATTGTAACACTTTTTCAAATAAGGGAAAAATATCTGACTTTGATGTAATTTTATAATACTGTACTTCCTTTTCTTGTAACTAACCGTAAATCACAACATGATTTCACATCAGATGAAAATGCATGATCACAACCTTTCCCAGTTTATTCCAAAAAAATTCAATTTTCCCCAAACATCCTTAGATTGCTCAAAATCCCAATTTTTCCCAAAGGTTGCTGAAAATTCCAATCTAGGGACAATTCCCCAGACATGGGAAAACTGCATTTGAAACTCCAAGCTGAATAGGGACTTCAGCTGGACACAAATTATTTATAATGCGATGGTAATGGAGGTCAACATAAGCGAAATCACCATGAGCAAGTGCATGTGGCAGCCGCAACAAAAAGGAAACTTATTCAGCCCACAAAATATGCAAGTACTGTGTGATTAAGTAGCTATAGAGTGATCTTTGGTAGTGATCCATATTGATACTTATGAGCAGGCTGAACATACCTGAAAACAGCTGACAAATCTTTAAGTGATATAGTGTCATTGCAACAGTATAGCTCCATGAGCTATGCATGACTTGTTTTTGGTTATGCTTGCTGGGTTACATGTAATTATAATGAATGCATTGCAACACGTATATATTGTGTTGGTAATGGTTGACATTAAACTGACTCTCACTGTAAATATTAGATCAATAAATGGTTCCAAAGGTGGCATGGGCTACTCTTTTTTGGGATTGGGGATGGTGACTTATACCATATCAAGAAAAATAGGAAAGAAAAGAAAATTGTGATGTATGATTGATTTCAATGAGATTGGGATTCCACTTGGGTTTACACATTGCTGCATTTTTTTGCTTAACTTACAAACTAAAGTTAATGTAGTACTTTTATATAAGTTAAGTGATAGAACTGATGATACAAAGTTTTGATTGGCATGTTGGAGTATTGGTCATATTTTTAGTGTAATGAAAATAAATCCACAAAGCACAGTTATTGCAGTGTTTTCAGCTAGAGTTACCAGGTCAAAATGAGACTGAGATATGAAGTTGATTCTTTGTTTAGTTTGTTCAAAAATGTTGCTAGTACACGAATGTTGCAGTGCAAATTTTCATTCGACACATGTTCAACATGTATATCTAAAATCAACATCATTCTATAAAAACTAAATAACTCAACACAGCCCAATGAGCACCAAGGTAGTTGGGAAAGCAAAAACATTTGACAAACTTTTTGCATTACTTGGCCAATGTTAAATAAATCTACTTTATATGCAAGTAAGTAAGTAAGTGTATTGCTTTTTTGTGACAAAACAATGGTTCGCACAGTCAATAGGTCACACAGCATTGCATATAGTAAGGCTAATGCAGAAACTACAGCATAATTTAAAGCAAACCTCTACACAAGCAACGAACATTTACTGGTTCATTTGTCACAAAGGTGAAAGACCATGAGGTCACCTAGTCTACCAACCCTGCAATACAGCTTTCAGTACTATCAAAAATAGTCAATGAAAAGAAAAGGTGAGAAAAAACAAAAACACATGATATTTACAGATGAGTGCATGCTTATGCACGCACAGTCCCCATAACGAGATATAGGTGTGGAGAGAACAAACACTGAAAGTAATGTACGTTTGTTTGACAATGCAAATGTTTATATGACAAAAAAACAGCCAAGGTGGAAAATATCAAATGACAGACATATGAAGAAGAATAACCCCATTATAAAGGGAAGCTTTACAGTGTCTGTTAAGTATAAAATGTCTAGCAAGACATAATGAAAAAATTCTACAAATCACAAAGAACAGACAATACAAGATGAATTTAAACAATTTCCTTTTGTTGATTTGCACCAAGAAGCCCAGAGAGTAGGTAATTTTTGTACAGATGTTTGAAATCAAAGTGAGATCAAAACTTGATATGGTCAGGTATTTCTGACCATACCTTGGGTCCAATGAATTTGAGGGAGCATTGCTCTTGGGAAGAATTTACCCTGGGTAAGAAGAAATTTTTTGAACATGTAAGTCTGGTGGGGTATTTATGAACTGTCAAAACAGATTTGAAATATTGGTTAAAATGTGATGGAAGTTGATTGTTTTCATAAGAGTGCATAAACTTACCAGCAGACATTTTGAATAGATTGTTGATTGTCAGAATGTTATTTTGTATATACATTTCATCCAAAGTGGCTTTGTTGGATGTTTTTAGAAATTTCACAGCTTTGTTTTGTAGATTCTCAAGAGGTTGAACAGTAGTTTTTGAAGCCCTGCCCCAGTTTAAGACAGCATAATTTAGATAAGGGTGTATCAATGCATGAAACAGCTTTTAATACAGGCTGGGTGGTATAATGTCTTAATTTGGATAATATCCCACATGATTTAGGGATTTGTGTGGTTAACTTAGCAATATGTGGTTAACTTAGCAATATGCCTTAACATATCACAGCAACTGGCACCCAACAGAAAATTTTCAACTGCAAAACACTGGCTAACAAAGTTGATATAACCTCTAACATAGATTGAGAGCTATCAAATGGCACCCAACAAACATTAAAATTTTCGCTAGGATAGTTATTTCAACGGTGTAGGGCAGTGGTGGCCAAACTATGGCATGTGGGCCACATCCAGCCTACCAACCAGTTTAATCTGACCTGCTAATTACCTTGCACATTTTTTTCAAGAACCACATTTCTGACTAGGACAGCAGTGCAACAGCATTGGCCGCTGCCTGTCACATAAATCACACTGCATCTGGCCCTCCAGTGGCTAGGCAGTTGTGAATTCAGCCCTCAGGTCAACAGTTTAGCCACCCTTAGTGTAAGGCATCAGATGCCATGTTTGAAAAATTTGAACTAACCTGATATTTTTTCTTTTGAAGGACTTGAGTAGACAGTCTACTGCAAGGTTGCCCAGAAACTGGTAACACGCAAAGCAATTTTGTGTGGTCCACAAAGCTATATGAGAGTTTGTAGCATTTCATTGGCTACACAGCTATATCAATATTGATTGATTTACTGTTTCATATTATGCAGCTAATAAACAAAAACAATAAAAATAGCCTTCATGCAAGAAGGAAGCCAACTGTCAGTAAACATTAGATTAAATTAAAACACAATGGCAAAATAACTGATTAATGTAAACAAAGAGTGCCACTGTGTCACATAGGATTGGTAAAGGACCATAGCTGTGTTGTTGACACAAGTAAACTTGCAATGCTTTGTTTTCATGCCATGATGTGCATTGTGATGGAAGTTAAAAACAGTTCATTATGGCAGTGTTTATTCATTCTACCCCTGATAAATATATTTGTGTTCGAGTCTCTCCTCCTGGTCATTTCCAGATGACAGCTGACAGCAGTCTGGAAAAGTACTCACGGTCATGTTTCATTCTCTGTTCTACAGCATCCACCAGTCATATCCTCTATCACTGTACTGTTTTGGCCCCTCTATGCAGCATCACCAACACCACCAACAAAGACCTGATTCTTCACAATTCTTCCAACACCACCAACAAAGACCTGATATCTTCACAATTCTTCCTTTTAGACCAAACCGCATAGTCCTACCACCTGTTAGCTGTGTGTGTACGATAGAAGCGTGGCTGATTTCTCTTTGGCAACAATTACCTTCAAGCATGAAACAAACCAAATCTAAAGTCAAATCTTTCATCATGGATGGCCATATTGAGCAAAGTTGGTGCTTGGTGACAACATCTATCAAAGCCAATATCGAATACTTGGTCTGATAAAAACAATGGTAATCTGCTGATTAATGTATTTTTTGCATTCATGGTTAAGTACTAAATGGTTGTTAAAATAAAACACAACTGCAAGTGTAATGGCATCAGTCACAATGCTGTTTAGCACTGTTCAGTATACTAGTTAGTTGTCCTCATACCAAAATGCCACAATATATCTTTGAAAACACTTATCATTCTTATTAGTAGCTGCGGCCTGAGGTGACAGTCAGCTACAAAATGCGACCCACGACACGTTAGAAGTTGGGCAGGCCTGGTATATTGACTCTAAGTATTTTGTGTCTCAAATTGAACTTGAAAAAATTTGGATGACTCTTGACTCAAAAAGGTAGCAAGGCAATTAATGATTCAGCTAATACAAGGAGTGGCTTGTTGCGCCATAGCTTTTACAGTGACCAAGTTGTTCCACCTAGCAATTTTTAACGACTTATACTGTGTTTTTAGATAAGGAAAAAGTATTTTTAGGTTCTGTCTGATTTTTATGCTTATGCATGACAAACCTTGTTCATCAAACATTGCACCACTACTTTGTTTTCTATTATCCTAAATTTGGGTCTTGCTGAAGAATGAAATTTTTTTCCAAAGTCAAACACAGAGTCTTGAATTCAAATCAGTAGTTTTCACATTGGTTCAAATATGGCATTGCAAAACTTTGAGGCTTCACTCTTTACATTCTATATGATAAACGTTTTTGGTGAATCCGTACCCTACTACTTTCATTTCTTTATTTTATGTTTGTTTTATTGATCAATCAATACACTATGTAGTGGCTGAATCATTGCAAAAATTAGAATCATTTCACTAGGTATTCTTCTTAGTTATATAACTTGTCATGTCTTTCAACATTGTTTTCTTAAGTTTGTTTACTGCTATGAAATATTTTAAATTCATAAAATATCAAAAGCTAGGTATTTATTTGATATGTTGCTATAAAAACTAACAATGAAGTTATAAATACACAAGTTTTATATCATTTGCTTTGCATCCCTAGTTCATGTGTCATAAGTATGCTATGAGCATCTATCACTGCCTATCCTGCACCATGGCCTATCAGCTACAGTATTTTTGTTGTCAGTACTATAAGTCCTCACTGCATGACACTAAGCTGCAACTAGTAGTAGGGCTGCAATTTGGAAATACTACAATTTTTGGGAAACTGGAATACCTTTACCCATTATTAACAGGTTCACACAGGCCTACCATGATGACGCCTGACAAGACTCCAGCTGGGATCAAAGTCGCTTGGAAAGGGCAGACTGAGCTCTTCAACCATGTAATGCAATCAGAACAGGTAAGGTATGGTAAAATGATGGGCATGTGGAAAATATTTCTGTATTCTGCCAACCTTTACAGCTAAAACTGTACCCAATTTTCCTTGGGACATCCTGAGGACTCTGAAGTGCAGTTTGCTGATGACAAAGAAACTTAAGTGGATGTAACCATTTCCCAGACCTGCTTTGGAATTTTTTCAAAGTGATTGTCTTCTGTCAAAGAGGTTTTGGCACACGTTGCAATGGTGGTTTGTTACTGGTGATAGCATGCATAAAGCTTTCTTTTGAAACTGTCCATTAACACCAAATATATGGCTTAGAGAAGTCTTCAATATTATCCACCTGGTCACTGAACTCAGTCTCCCAGCTTATGATCCATCCGATCCTTTCGTAGTTCAGAGCTGCAAAACAATGTGAATGTTACTGAGGAAGTTCAATAGCCCACAAAATGTAAAACAGCAACTGGTGTTGACTACTGCATGATCGAAAAAGTAGTTCAACATGAAAAAGATTTTTGACAAGCTCGTACAGTAATTCTCAAGCAAATCACAGCAGTAATAAGCCATTGTTAAAAATTGCTGAAATTTAAAAATCCCTAAAAGCACGGGTTTTCAAACTTTTTCTGATCCCACACCGTTTGGTAGTGTTTTATTGTCACTGCATAACACCTTAAAAACATAAATTGCTCAAATATACTTATGGTTATAAAACACATAAAAAATTAAAATATAGTTCAATGCAAGCTCTCTGTTTCTTTAACTCATTTGCAACAATAGATGTTATGGCGAGAGGCCTCATAGACAGACAATTTCTGCTTGGAATAAGGGCCACTCATTAGTTTAGGATGCAATCGTCATGTGCTCTTTCACCCCCAGCCATTAACAAGTGACATTCACTCTGGCTACGCAGCCGAACAAGCAAGTATCAACAAATACTAAGAGCTTATCTTCAATTACATTTTGCAACCAGTGGCCATCAAAACCTCTGGTGTTCATGGCATGAAAAGTCCTGGTGCCCCATTCCTTAGCACCCTTACCAAGAAATTTGTTGATCACACCCGTGAACCTCAAAAACGCCACTGGGTCAACCAAGGCTTGTTGACTGTGGTTCAAGTCAATGCTGTCAGCATCCTGAACTGTGTCTTGTCCTAAGGGTCTTTGCATTCTTCTTGCTTCAGTGTTCCTTTTCTCTTTTGCTAACATTGCATGCCACTTTTTTCATTCTTGTTTTTCTTAGTACTTTAAAAGAAAGAATAAAATGGTGCATAGCTTTGAATATGTTGCTTGCCTTCCATCATTTTATTTGCTATGTCTGTAATTGATTTACTTTTTTATGTTTATATATGTGTCAGAATATATAGATTGCTAGTATCTTTGAAATATTCATGGTTGTTCAAATTTTGACTTTGGTTCATAACGGATGTTAACTTTAATTTCAGCAAAAGGTGGCAGAATCTTAATTGATGATGACAAAATTTCCAAAGAGACTTACAATATGAGACAGTCGCAACAGCAGCCTTTACAAATTTATCTTATCTGTCATTAACACTTTACGTCCCGAAATGGCCAAGATCGGGCCCAGCACTCTTTTGGCCATAACTCGCCAGTCGCTAGAGCTAGAGAGCTGTTCAAGCCCTCTACGGATTCAGCAAGTCTTGTAGTCAAAATCAAACAAAAACGTTTTCGTTTTCGGTGAGGGGATTTCTGGAGGTGACATCACAAGTAGGGGTGTTTTTGTGTTATTTTGGCTGTCTTTGCTTGGCCCTGGGCACCATCCCAATGGGCCATTTTTTGGACTCAAGTGTAGTTGAAAACTAGGTCAAAATCTGCATCTATAGAGCCCTTAATTGACTTTCTAGCATATCGGGAGCGAAAATTATGGCTCATAAACCAAAAATTGACCAAAATTTTGCTCCCTCAAAAGCCACTCTAGGGGGCATTTCACTCCATACAATAACTCGCTGTCAGATTGAGTTAGAGAGCTGTTCAAACCCTCTAAAGACTCATGAAGGTATGTAGTTTGCAATAAAAAAAATGTTTCAGTTTAGGATGTTTGTTTTTTTTAATGCTTATATAATGATAGGATGTTTATGTTATTTTTTGCTGATGTCAGCATTTTTGCCCCACCTACCTTTAAGACCAACAGGATCCATTTAAATGACACAAATTTTTTTTAGTTTAGCTGTTTTTTGGTTACATTTCGGGACTTTGAAGGGTCCAAATGGGTTTTTAGCGTTCCTGGTTCCAAGATTAGGGCCAAAAAAACATTAAATTTAATTAGGGAAATCCCCCAAAAGTATTGAGAAAAGCCCCTTACCAATTAGCTATTTTTTGGCCTAACGTTTGAACCAGAAATGCTAGAAACTCAATTAAAGGCTCAAAAACACGTATTCTGGCCTAGAATCCAAAAATACTGCGAGCCAAAATATTGGCGCATGGGATCAGATGATGACGTCATCAAATGAACCTAAAAACATACCCCCATCATGATCCCCTTGGCCCAAAAACCCCCATCCAAATTTCAAAAAATTTTTTTTATTCTAAACTACATGATGCTACGATTCATTACAGGGTTTGAATAGCTCTCTAGCTCAATCAGCTGCTGAGTTATGGCTGGCCAAAGTTTGCCCTGAAAGGGCAAATTATGCCTTTTCTGAAAAGTTTGGAATTAGGCCAAAAACTAGGTTTTTGGCCCATAATTTTGGCTTGTATAAAAAAAAATGTTAGAATGCCTTGTATAAAAAAATGTTATCAACAAACAACCCATCAATCTCAGCCAAGTACAAGTTTTTACACAAACAAAGTTACTCTCCTAAAAAAATCCTTAAAACAAACTTACTATAGATCAAAATTGAAAACTGTAGAAATGATGTTAAAAAAACATGGGAAGTTATTAATGAATTTATTTCTACAAAACCTAAAAAAAAACAAAGTAGGTGGAGAAATGTACAATGCTGACCTTAACACTATAAAGACTTTTTTTTTCATACCTTTTTCATACCTAAAAGGGCGATACCCATCAATTGATGCAACGCTTTTCCAAATTGCACAAATATGAAACATTACATTCAAAAAAGTGTTCTGTTTTTTTGTAAATTACTTTCTACTTTTTTTTACTTGGAAATACAAAAAAACTTACATTCAAACCCAGCATTTATGTAAAAACAATGCACTATACATTATTCATGCAGATTTGAAGCTCAGGATTTACACATTTTGTATGTACAGGTACCTTACATACGTTTCTTATAATTATGAGAAGTGTCAATGGTGTGATTTTGCATTTTGAAGAACTGTTGTTAGACCGTAGGTGTGGTGTTGGATTTTAAAGGCCGAAAAATCTTTCTGCTGGATGCTTTTAGATATAATGTTCCCTGTCAGTTCTACCGCCACTTTGTGTATTTATTATCTGCGGCTTATATTGGTGTGACAGACAAACTTGTAAGGTGCCCAACTGTTGATAAAAACCATATCAAACATCATAAAACACTTGCGCATGCCACCTTCTAGTTCCTCATTTCTTAGAGTCAAGTCTCATCATTTGATCATATACAGAGTGTTTCACAATTGTTGAAACAAAGCGATTGGGCACAAATCCAGGATTTTAAATGATACCACAATGATGATTACATTTATTGAAAGGTGAAAAGATAACATTTTATAATCTGCAACTGTTTGTCCTCAAATCAGAAATAATATGTCAAGAAGAGTCCTAGAGTACATGCTCCAGATGTCCACCGTCGCAGAGATTTGCTCGGACTCCGACCGACTGACTCTTGAACCCTAGTGACATTGT
>Ga0210059_1003950_pt1 | contig 23879 bp, 23 predicted proteins | sample Ectturendosymbi2_FD_188042 | JGI IMG/M metagenome (GOLD analysis project Ga0210059, IMG submission 188042) | Ecteinascidia turbinata endosymbiont from Florida, USA - Sample 2 (SPAdes) (version 2) | ecosystem: Host-associated > Tunicates > Ascidians > Unclassified | place: Key West, Florida...
TGCGCCATCCATTTGTTGCGGGGGAACGAGCAATTTCAAGTGGCGGACAACTGTTGTTTGGTGGTTTGTAACACTTCATCGGAGCGGCTCGAAAATCTTTAGGCTTGTCCGTGTCGATTTTCAAATACAGTTGATTACAAGCCTCGCGCTGTTGGAGAGGTTGCTGTGCTGATGGCGAGCTGACGACGCAGCAGCTGCCCACATAAAGGCTTCTATTGTTTGTGCGTCGCGCTGCTGATGTGTGCTGCTGCGCGAAGTCAGCCTGGCGCTGTGTGTGCGCAAAACCCTGGAACGACATAACATCGTGGAGTGGTTCATTCCCAGTTCGACGCCGATTAGCACCGGCCACTGAACTTGATGCGGAATCTGCAGCACGAAGTATTGTTACGCGTCCAACATCAAACAACCGCGTGATTCCAGTTCAAGTAAAAAGATGTTTCTGGCAGTAAACGTTTACCATGTTCAAAGACGTGTTGTGGCAGGTGAAGGAAGAGATTGATTGAACGAACTGGAATTTCAAGAAGATCCTTGCGTATGTTTATTCAGAGCAGACGTGTGTACTTCACGCACCCGCACCACCGACATGCTTGAGTAGACGGGCGGAAAACAACTTGCGATTTTGTTGCGTCGCACTGAGTTCATTTCACGCACCGTGCAGACGTTACAGCGGGTCGCCTGCCTGTGGCGCTTTAGAGGAAGTTTTGAAGTCGTTTCACCTTTGCTCAGACAAAGGTTGGAAAATGCGCTCTTTGCTTCTTTTCTTTCCCACTCATCAGGGCACGATTCCCTCGGTGAGCTCACTCGGTGTTTTAGACAAAAGAAATGTGGTTGTCGTTCCCTCCAATAAAGTATATCAATTACACGATGACCGAGTAAACCTTTAGTTTGGTTCGAATGTAAACATGTTTCATTTGATAAGTTTTGCGTTAACAGCCGTACTGAGTATTCACATGGTTTCTGCAACCCATGTTGTTCACCTTCCCTGGCTGGAATTTCATGATTTTTTCCCCGCAATATTTCAACCGGATCCGGTTTGTCCTTCAATGAAATAAGAACAACTCATTAGAAGGTCACCGGCCGGAGCTTTGTCGGGCGCATTACTTTGATAAAGACCTAAGCTGCGTTTCTTCGAAATAATCCTACTTGACGAAAGGTATCATCACTGAATGTGTTCTTATGCATAGAACAGTTGCTTCCACCTAGAAGGAAGCACTGCGTCAAAGCGATTCATGTTTTTTAGCAGATAACTATTTATAACATTGATTATATTCAGGCCACTAGAGACAACAATATCTCTTTGCAAGCAGGCAATGGTTGGAATGAAATACGCGTAAATACAAAAAAATATTACATTTTGAATAGAAGACACGAGCAAACTGCATGATACACATTATATGAAGCTACTCTTTTTAGGAAACACCTGTTACATTTATATCGCAGGGGTGTGAAGTAGGATATATTTGCATGTATTGTGTACAGCAGCGCTTTTACCTTCAACGTTCATCTTCCATCCTATATTAAGTTAAGCCGCCTGCATCCGGGTCACATATTCACCACGTATGACGTATATGCCACTATTTTGCTTGTCTCTTGTTTTTTTGGTGTTCCATACGTATTGAAATGATGTGTTTAAAAATGTGGTCATTTGTTTTTTATTATTATTTATTTGGCTGCAGTACATTAGTTTTACATAATTTACAGATGATGAATAGCAGGGCAGTATCTGTGTACCAGTGTTTGGTGCTCCGGTTGCTTCGCTCAACTGGCGATAACTAGTGGGAGGAGATTGTTGTTTATATTCGTAGGCTGACAATCCATTCAACAAAACCAAATTTATAGTGGGTGGAATTTATACGCGGCACCGCATGCTTCACAAACTTCAACAGCAAAGCAATTATCACGCCAACGGGCCTGACGCTTCGACAAGCTTTCTGTTGTGAAGCGAGGCAGTGTCAACCAGTGCAGTGAAACAAAACATTCGGGGGACAGGAAGAGGGAAACAAATTTCCTCAGCCTTGTCAAAATTTTCAAGGAATGACTGGAAAAAGTAATCATTGCATCCATCCCCAATCACGTCAACCTTAAGAACACTGCAAAACATACAACATTACAACTCCAAGTTATGCCCAAAGTACAATTATTGCATAGGTAACCACACCAAATACCGATTGCGCATGACCAATTACAAACGAGGTGCTGTGAACCACCGGCACTCCCACTGGCGGTCAGCACCCAACACAAAGCGATTTGCGCCCGTGTGGTTCACGATGCTGGCGATTGCTGCGCAAAACACTTGCCCACGTGATTTTTACAATTGTATGCAGACGCATGTCTCACCACGGCTGTGGCTCGATCAAACGCACAATTAGTGCTTTTTTGATTGGATTTTGTTCTTCACAACTTGACTCGATTAAACGAGTGACACGATTAACTCATCTATCACTTAAGGGGAAACCAAGGTAATCAGCTTCTTAAGAATCGACCATACAGTCTCCAAGATTTATGTCAAAGAAATCAAGATCAGAACCACATAAATAATATTGTTTCACAAACTTACTGCAACCCAAGTGTCTCAGCACCTTATGACAAAATTTTTTCACGTTGTTATTTTTATGCTTTTCTGTTCCGAAAGATTCATCTTCCAGCCTTGGCATATTTATCATGTTTTTTTTTAGTTTCGTTTATTTTCATCCCAGATTTGTAACTTCAACAATGTATTTGTTTGTAGAACAACATATATTCCGCTTTTTATTTTTGGCATCATTGTCGTGAAAGCATTGAAAAGATTTTTTTATTTTTTTTTTAAATCTGAGTGTTATTAAATTTTTAACCAATTCTGCTTTGATATGAGTTGGTAGTAGTAGCACTTTCTCTGACGTACGTCCGACTCGGCTCAGCAGTTTGGCCGTTGCCACTTGAAATACCTGCAAGTTACTGAAGCATTGAAAACGATTTTTAACGTTCATCTGGTTACGCTGCGGTGTCATGCAGGGAAATCACTTCTGATTGTGCTGCAAATATCTTCTTTCAACTCTGTTGTTGATAGACCATTTTCATTAGATTTGTTTTGTTGACTGTAGCTGTCATATACAGTGATGTCGATGCAGCTGCCGAAGCTCACGGGAATCCCCAGGGTAGCAAACCCGACTTGGTGCGGAATGCAGACATGTTGCTGCAACGAGTACGTAGCAATACTAACAGGACACTGGGTAAATCCCATTCTTTTGCGATAAATGCTGTGCCTGGTAATGGGAGAGTGCGAAGACCTATATGGCTTGAAACAGTTTTGAAATAAGATTTCACGATTACTTGCAGAATATAGTCGCGCAATTTAAGATAAAATTGTTGAGAACCTTCAGCATCTTGGCGTCTCGACAAGTTACTTTGTCGTCCCTGACCCTCCTGCCATAAATCGTCGCAAGAACTAAATCTCCTCCAGTCCTTAAAGTGATTTTACGAATTGGAACCTGAACTTGGAAATGACCTCCATCGTCTGAAACTTCACCTTAGGCGTGAACTTTGGTGATAAACATATATATATATATAGATAGCGTAAAAATGTTCTGACTCTATACTAGGCATTTATTTGGTGTTTTTTCTAAACGCATATCACTGATCTTATGCTTTTACTAACGGTACATCTTATTGCGTTGCAGCCAGTAAGGTTATCTGATGGTTAAATGCTGTTTCTGTTCTGTGAAAAGGATTTACTTTGGAGACGGAAGTTAAGAATATGGTCATTATGGGGTGAGAGTTTTGTCTGTTGTAAAACAATGCTTACGATCAGACAAGACAGGGACCTCAAACCCAGCGAAACAAAATAGGCCGATTTATTCAGTGACCTGGAATATGGAGGGTCAGTGCGAAAAGCGCAGTGCGCATATCTAAAAAACAAGCAAACACTGATTGAGACACAGCAAGAAGAAACAGTAAATTGATGAATTTCAGGCATGCCTGCATGAGCGCGACTTATAATTCAAAACAAGGAGCTCATTATTTGGGGTGTAGTCATGTGCTATCAGCAGCAGTATATCTGCGAATCAAAAGTCAGTGGAAGAAAAATCAGAATGAATTCATTTTTAGTGATACAAGCTCCTGGAAATAACGTATCATACTCGTCATGCTAGGTTGAAAGTTCACCAGCCCATACTACGTCCTCAGAGAAAGTGATCCACCGGTTTGTAACGATTTTAGGGTTGTGAAGTGACATGGTTTTTCATGTAAACATGCTTTGTCCACAACTTGAGCATCTTATATGAAAAGTAGAAGTGCTGAACAGTCTTATAATGAAAATAACGGCCAAAGAAACAGATGTAAACGACATTATGTAGACGTTTCGGCAGCAAGGTCACTGCAGTTCGGTTATGAATGTACTGATGATGGTGACAGCAGTTACTGAAACGTCTACAAAATGTCGTTTACATCTTTGTCTTTGGCCGTTATTTTCTTTATTGAGCTTCTTAGTTATTTTCGACGTTAGCAACACAATAAAGTGTATTACTTTGCAGTGCTCTATCTCAAATGCATTACTTTGTGGTAGCCTTTGAAGCAGTGCATAAGCATTGTTACATAGATCATATTCATGAAGACGTTTTTGTATATTTTCAGTCTTTCCCATGTTTATGTGACATCAAAAAAGGAGTAAACCTTGGTCTTGTATTGGAACAGCTTGAGAATAGAACCACAGTGTGACAAACTTGAAAAAAATCAAATAACATTTCAGGATGTAGATTCTGCTGAAATGGAACAAGGCAAGAATTACAAAAGGGTCATTGCACCGCGAGACAGAGTTCGGGCGTTTTGAGGCTCTTGGTACCAAAGATACGTTCAGCTGCTTCCCACTCGCTTAAACGTTGCTTTAAATAAACTACAGCGATCTGGCTTCCAGTGCTTCACAGCACAGTTCTCTTTACATTAACACGTTTTTTTGAAATATTCCTGTCAACGCATTTGCTGTGCGATGTATAGCTAAGTTTCAGACAATGTGCTTATTTTCTCGTATTCGGTTTCTTTAAAAGCGTTTTCTAATTTTGTTGATATTTTTCTGCACTCATTCATTTCACAGCGAACTGCTCGATGACTTAACGCTGAACAATTGCCTTGTGTTGAGTTCTTGAGTCGCAACAGCATTTACAAATTTATTTTACCTCAAAGATTCTTTTATTTTTAGTCAAGCTGCAAGTTAACGGCTATTTTTTTATTTTTGCTTTAAAATAGGTTGGAATGGGTGGAAATAGTTGAACCGCGTACTCAAGAGCGAATGTATGCCAACCTCGAGACTGGAGAATGTCTCTGGCAACCCCCACCGGACGCCGAGTATAAGCAGTCGTCAGACGAGCAGTGGTCAGTTTAGACGCTTCGTCTGATGCTGTGATAGTTTTCAACCATAAATTCACCTCATGAGTTAAATTTTTCTTTCGCTGGTGTAATCCAGAGGCCAACTTCATTGCTTGATGTAACTAATATCTTGATATGAATGCTAAGGTTGACTTCCAATCAGCTGCCACGATATCTTTGATTTTACGGTTCAATTGCTCGACTCTCTGTGATCTTCTGCGAACAATCAGTCTTTCAAACAGTTGACGTGTTTGCATAAGTTCAATATTTTCTGCAGTCCTCCTGCAGGACGATTTTCCATATTGTAGTTAATTTCGTCCGGAAACAAGCTGTGCATCGGGAAGATGCTCTGGTGATGGGTGGGAATCGAACGCGTTGTTTGGTTTTCGCAGAAGTTATTCGACGGTTTCTCAAGAACCTTGCATGCCTCACCAATCAATGCAGCGTTTCTCAACCTTTCATTTTCAGCAACATCGTGCGACTCACCGCGACCCCAACACTGATCTATAGTTGAGCACAAAAAGTAAAACATCCCATAAGTTCAATAATTGGACAGGTTGTTCTAGGCGCACCATTTCGCTGCGGAACGCCTTTGTGCAGGGGACAAACTTTTGACTTGCGCCGTGTTGGATTCTAAACTTGACAGGGTTCGGATTGGGAACAGATAATGGATTGTTGGTGTAAATAAATGTAATGAGGTATAGGAAATGAATTAGAGCTTTTTAAGATGATTTGGACAAGTTCAACGTCGGATGAAAAACTTAAAAGAGACAGAGTTTGCCCATTGCTACCCCAGCGAGAATGCGGTACATTTGTGTGTGGTACACCCGGTTGAATGCTACTGGTTTTTTGTGGTCGTCCAAAAACACAGCAACGTTGGGATTACTACCCAGCTTGCAATAATGCCTATGTATTGTTGCTAGTCATCTGTCCAAACTTGTCCAGGTGGGAGCTTTATGACTCGAAGTCGGGTCGCTACTATTACTTCAACGCTGCCAGTCAAAAGACAGTGTGGCACAGACCGAAGCACGTTGATGTTCTGCCCTTGTCGAAGCTGCAGAAATTAAAACAAGAAGCGGAGAAGAATGTTTCGTCAAAGAAAACACGACACAGGTTGGTGGAAAGGCATTGTGACTTCACAATTGCATTGTGACGGTATAAATGGGACCGGAGGCATTGTGTGATTGATTGACGTAAAAATCGTTATTTTTGTCAACGAGATCCGTTGAATATGTGAATAAGTTTTTGTGATTTGTTCTTTGCTTTCGTGTTGTAGGAAGTGTTTGTTCATGTTTTTGTTTTGTCCTTTGTTTATTTGAATCGGATGTAATTAGTGCAGTGATTTTGTTTTCTTCTAATTTTAGACGTTCGCAAGCCAACACTATGCAAAGCGTAGCCAGGTATGCGTGACCTTGCATGACCCCACGGATCGATTGCGATTGTTGCTGTGTTAGTAACTTTTTTGTTTGATAAAAGAAGTGGCATGTTCTTTAAATGATTGTATTTAATGTTTGTCACGTAGTGTTTGTGCTTTCATTCATCTACTTGTTACACCTTTTACATTCTTGGTGAGCTCATTAATGTCAGTTACTCATTTAGCGTTTATCTTGTTCATTGCATTATAATTATCTGTGTTTCCGAAATCTACCTGCACTTGTGCCGCGGTTATATAATCATATCGTGTGTTGGTGACACTAGTTTAGATAGTCTGTTGAGACGTCAGCGTTCACTTTGCATGTTTAACCGGTAAATTGATCGCAGAGGTGCTTCTTCCGACAGTAGCGATGATGAACACATGACTCCGACTCAACGCGCAATGGATTATAAAAGGCGACATCGAGTGTCCGGCGGCAAAGCTCGTAAATCCACTGATTCGTTGGTGAGTGCTGCGTCGTATGTTGTGCTGTGGCCTCTGCCAGGGCCTCCGAGAGAAATTTTACCAAGGGAAACGAAGACCGATACCGGGCCCCCTAGCTTCTGTCGCCTTCGTCGAAACTTGCGTAGCTTGTTTGTAAATGTATCAGAGTATTTATGGAACAGCTACCATGCTAAGATTTACAAATATAATAGTTAATATATTGACAAGTGGTATAAATTGAAACTAATAATTTTGGGCTTGATTAAAGAAAAACGTACGAACTTTCATCAGCCCAGGCCCCTCTGCTTGCCGGGCGCGTGTACGATGTACCTCTTGTAAACCCCTCTTGTAGGCCCTGTCCTCTGCCTTCGCTCAACTCCGTGTTCCTGAGTTGTTGATTGACTGCTTCAAGGTTCGCACGGGTCAGGCATGACCGACTGGCCACGGATGAGTGATTTGATGGTTGTGTAGTTGAGAGAGCAAATGTTATTATCTCTCCATTTATTAACTTTTGGTCATTGGATAAACGTATGTAAAGTTTGCTTTCCATGTTTAGTAATCTGTGACTACTTTCGCTTCACTCCATTCAAGGCCGATGTGCACACCTCAGCTTCAGTTGGCGCCAACTTTGCGCGCAGTACTGGATCAGCATTCACGCGCGAGTTCTATCTCAGCTATAAAACTATTCCTTGTTTAAAGTGTTTAAAGTTCTATTCTCAAGGCTTTCCTTCCTTCGCGGATGCCAGGCTTATCGCTTACACCGGTAGTGTGTGATCAGATCGTCGAACAAGGTACGAGCTTTTCTCGGAATAATCCGAGTTACGAGAACGTGGTCGTCGGACAGTTGGTCGGAAATCCTGGGGGAGACACCGGTCAGGCTGATACTGAGAACCAGACATCGGATGGACAAGGTTCTGTCGACTCCGCTGAGACGCGTCCCAAGCAGATGCGGCTTTCATCAGAGCCTGACGTGCTCAACGTCACAATGCCTGAACTGCGTGGAGATAAAAGTGATGACGCAACCTCGCATGTAAGGTCCAAGTCGTTTGACGCTCTTACTGACCAGAAAGAACCAACCCCCAAACAGCCGAAGGACGAGGGTAAATCCAACAGAAACTCATCTTCACTGTCAAAGAGTCGAAGCTTTCCTCAGCAGAATGCTCCCAAGCATGGTACGTCATGTTTCGGCAAAATGTTGCTTGTTTTATAGAAATATTATCAAAAAATCAGTCTTGCAATCAAGTTTGCGTCTAATATACACGTTTGCCCAATTTTACCTCCCCCATCATAACATTTTCGTTTTTGTAATGTTGACATTGAAAGAACATTACCTCTGCAGTGATATACTTTGCAGCAGATTCTCCGGGGTCTCCAGTTCCACCGTTTCTTCATCTTGTATCAACGCGCCCCACTTTTTGTTGAATTAACTGATAAAACTTGAAGCACTTAATAACATTGTTCAGCATCAACCAATTCTTAGACAAGAATAATTGTTTGATTCGTTTCAAACTTTCGACGGAAATAATTGAACCGGAAACATGAGTAATTCCTGTTTGTTTACAATTAAAACTGAGATTTAAATCATAGATATAAAGTGAAAGGCTGTTCGAGTGTTTAAAACTAGAAAAAAACTGACTTTTCTGTTTATTTATTGTCTTGAACAGATACATCTTCTTACCTTCTCGCTTCGCTGTAAGTGTTGAGTGTTGCAGTATGTTGGTGCTGAACCATCGTGTAACAGACAGCAGAAAATTTTGCGAAACGTTTATCACTTAATCTCGATTACCGTGATTTTTTTGTGATTTCACTCAAGCCAGATCAAGTTAAGCTTGCGTCATATTTCCACAGGTTTGTGTTATTGCGCTAACAAGGATTATTTTTAGGGTGAGGGGGGAGCAGAATAAGATAAGTCGATAGGTGCCCTGGCATTGCCCTGAGATCGTGAAACAAACTACCATTCCTGACGTCATAAACCCTGCTGCGAAAAGCGTCTTGTTCTGGGTGTTACGTAACAAGGGCAATCGTGCAAAATTGTTTATAAAACCTTAAGTTTTCCAAAAACGCCAAATGTGACATCATAAACCACTGGTTGTTGTTCATTGTTTCTCATGCTCATTGTTCTAATTCGTCGGTCTTGCATCATCCGTTAAATCATAGCAGGGATGAAAGTCGGGCTCATGCGTCACAATGAGGCTCCTATGAATCATAAGACCTTCGCACAAATTTAATGCGAATCGATGTAACGCAGACTGGTGGTATTCAATATCGATGTAACGCAGACTGGTGGTATTCAATACACAGCATCAGGTTCTGTACATAATTAGCTGCATCGTATATTGTTCCAACATGTTCGTTACATTGAGTTTATCGAGAACATTACAATTTACATCAGTTTTCGAAGCTTGAGCCGATGTTGATGTTAAGTCAAAAACCCACAATTCAGTTTTGAGTGAACACGTTCGCTCGGTTGCTTGCCGACGTGCACTGCAATCAACTTGTTGATGTTTCAAACATTCCTCAAACTTTTTTATCACCAGTTTGTTTAATATTTTTAACAGATTTTCGAAGATCCAAACGTCCATCAAACGTAGTTGATATGGAAAAGTTCGCCAAGTCTAATTTGAACATCCACACGAAAGGTCTGCTCAGGAAAAAGATCACAATCCACACAATGTTATCCTGGACCAAGGAACCAATAAAAAAAGCGATGATTATGACGAAAGAGAAGCAGGTATGATTGTTTACAAGAAAGCATTCAAAATAAGTTATTTGATGTCAGCACTTTGTATAGAAGCCCGGGTGTTTAATGGTCTCTGCTTGAGTGGACGTCATCGAACCGTTAACGTCCGAAATGCTCAGGAGCTTGTTTCAAACACAACAACCAGACTGTCTCGTCTGTTTAAAGTTGAATGCATGATTTGTGGGACAGTGACACGTAAATGATGTACATCTTCAGTGCCATGCAGACTGGACGCTGTGCCGTCACTGAGCTTGCTTTGCAGCTAAATATTTTTCTAGCATAGCATTTTCCTAGCTAGCAATAGCTCGTGCAGGTTTTAAAATTTTGAAGTCATGTGCATGCCAACAGCTGCAGTGCATTTGTTTAAACCTGTGGTCCCCAAACATTTTGGACGCTGGCACGGGCGTCCGCAGAAATTTTTTCAAGGGGGGGCAACGTCCACATTTTGCTTATACCAGCTATGTCCAACCCGCGGCCCGCATGCCGCCCAGTCGAATGTTTTGTGCGGCCCACTTTAGGTCGTCACTGTAGTAAAAGTATGCTATATTCTGACAACTTGTCCTAGTTTTGATAATCGTGATTTTGACATTTTTGATGTACGTGGTCTTCAGTGCTACTTTAACACGTCTGTTAATATTGCAGTTAGATACGAAGGTTTTCAGTACAATTGGTTGAGCTAAATTTAATTTGCCATGATCAAAGTAAGCCATGGTCCTCATTAATATGTCATAAAATGTACGGCCCTGATTAAGATAATGACATAATTATTGGCTCAGTAAGCCATTTGGGTTTGACATGGCTGGCTTATACTTTCAGGTTGCTTACGATGCAATGCAAACTTACTTTCACAAAACACTTTTCTCGTTTCTATCAGGCCTGTAGCCAGGTTTTAAGGTTTTGGGGGCAGAATACATGTTAGGGGGCAAGATTTTTTAAATTATGTGTTTAAAAAAGTTTTACTGGAAAAAACACAATTTGGCGACGCACAAAGTATTTGGGGAGGTACTGTCCCGAATGCCAACCCGTAGCTACGGACCGGTTTTCTACACCACAAAAAACCTTGTTTGCCCCATGTTTCGGCTACAGTCACAAAAATGCGATTCTTTGGCAGCAATAGCCAAGTATATTAAGATAGAGTTTACTATCTCCAGATTTTCAGAGCAGGGCAATTTTTTCAAAGAAGCATTGCCCTGCTCTTTAAAGAAACCATAAATTATTGCGTTACTTTGCCAAGCAAGACTTGTCAGCGCCACTTCGAAAAACTCAGATACCAGAAATAAACCTGAACGGATAAGACGTATTCCAACAAGTCACATAGTCTGATACTGTGTCAAAAAAGCCTGAATAAGCGCAGTTTTATTAAGCCAGGAGTGGGCGACCCGTGGGCCTCATGCTGTCCCCCTCAGTGTTTTTAGCGGACCGCAGAAGCATCAGGAAAAAAATCAACAATACTGAAATTTCCTCAATCTTAGCCCAAAACTTGAACCGAGACTTGCTTCTATTTCCATTGGATTCTTGTGATGATTAGAAGGTAGGTACGTCTTTCGCTGAACACGGCCTTCTTTGAATTACCCCACGCCAAATTAATTTCACACCCCTGGATTAATTTATTCACTCTGGCGCAATGGTCACACTCACAGTCTCACATCAACAGTAGATTTTTCAAACTTGTAGAAGCACTGCTACATTTTCCCTCTTGTTTCTTTCACACAGTAAAAAACTATGTTGTTAACCGCTATCAGCAGTCACTGTATTGCTGCATCAGTGGTGTAGGAGGCGGGGGGGAAAACGCACCCCCAGAATTTTTGTTATGTTGAAAATCCGGGCAAAATCTGGGTAAAATCTGTTAAAATCTCTGCAAAATTCCTGAAAATCTGGGCAAAAATGGCGCCCAACATTGGCAGAATCACATGAACACCTTTTTGGAGGTCATTCCACACGAAGACCTGCTTGAGAGAATGTTCGCACAAAAAGTGGCCCAAAATTTTTTCGGACAAGGTTGGATAAATCCCGGCCAAAATCCTTCGCACCCCAAAAAATTTGCCTTGTCCTACACCTATGTGCTGCATTACATCACCTTCCTAGATTTGTTATTGCTACGCAATTAAGACGAACAACTATCCGCTCGCAAGTTTCGCAGCCTGCCTCTGCAGACCGAAAAACAGACATGAGTGAACTGCAATATCATCATTACATGACACCACAAGAATAAACCTGCCTCTTGTGCAGTAAGCGCGTCATATCGGCCATAGGAGTAGGAGCAGGCAAATTTTTGGGGGCGCCAAGGATTTTGCCCGAATTTCCTCAAACTTGTCCGAAAAAATTTTGTACCACTTTTTGTGCGAATTTTTCTCATGAAGACCGTTTTTGGAATAAAAAAGTTTTAATGTGATCCTGCACATGTTGGGGACAATTTTTTCGAATCACGTTGGACGCCATTTTTTCCGTGTTTTCAGGAAGTTTGGCCAGATTTTCTGGGGTTTTGCCAAGGTTTTCACAGATTTCTGCGGATTTTTCCGATTTTCAGGAATTTTGCCTGGATTTTCACCACATCAAAACTTTTGGGGGTGTGCTTTCACCCCCACCTCCCTGCACCACTGATATCGGCAAACAAACTGTCATTGCAAGAAGTAAGTCAATTAATCTGAATTAAGTGCTCACTACAGGTTTTCAAAAAAATTTTAGTTCTTAGTCTCAATTTCCAGGAGGGGGGAACATGCCCGTTTTGCCCCCCCCCCTGCGGACGCCCATGGACGCTGGGCCACATTCGCGATCTTAGCATCGTCCAGAATATTTCATTAGAAAAATAACAATAAAAGGAACACGCGTAACATAAGTCACGTTTATATATTGCTATTTATTTTCTTTCCTCGATAAAATGTTTGCAATGTGACGCATGAAACAGCTTCTTTGTTGCATAACAGTTGTGATGTTTGGTTCCATGCTTGATGCTGCAATATGGTGAGTATCGTGCAAATGTGCAATATCTGAAATTATTTTTACAACTGCCGAATGACGCTGACGCTTCACACTCCAAGTGTCCACTACAATTTACAAATGTCACAGCACTGATGCAAATTAATATAGAAATATGCAGCAGTGTAGGCACTAAGGCAAAGCACATGTACAATACAGTGTTGCCAGGTCATGATGGAACAAAATGCCAAATCACTCATCAAAATATGCCGAATAGCTTCAGAAAAATGCCAAACAGTCTGATGGCTGTTAGTTTTTAATTACCTGGATGAGTAATGGCAAAAATGTTGCTGTGGAACCGTGCCTAGAATCATTGCACTTTGTTAATCTCCAGAAGTGCCATCTACTTTTATAGAAAATTCTTAATAAGAAATACCTATAAACATTGGAAACAATAAAGTACAGTTTGTGGAAATACAAACATGCACCATGCCATAGTTTTCATTACTTTGAATCTGATACACAAGCAATGCCACAAAATATCTACAGCATTGCAAAGTGCAGTCACAGAGAAGCCACAGAAACAATATCAGGTTTTTCAGGTTCACATGGACTACGAAATACGCCAAATATCTTCTACGCAAAATATGCTTTATAGCAGGGGTGCGCAACACAGGGCCCGTGGGCCAAATATGGCCAGCCAGAAGTTTGAAAATGGCACGCAAGCGATTTACTGAATGCAGTCGATGCTTTTCAAGGTAAACTGAAGCACTTTCAGCAGCAATCAACAACTGACAACATGATGCAGTTCAAAAGCATGTCTTCATTTATGAATAAAACTCAGACAGACTTGGAACCTGACTTTGAAAAATACGTGAAAATGTGTGAAGACCTTCGTGAAAACTTCTCAAAACGTTTTCAAGATCCCAAGCAGACAGTTTTTTTTAAAATGGCAAACAACCTCTTTTTCTGCCAACACCACCAAAAAAAACCAAAAACATGCCAAACTCTAACGCACATGCCAAACAGCATTTTCTCAAGCCAAACCACTTTTAAATAAGGCCGAAAGTCTGCAATTTATCATTAAAAATGGCAACTTGGTGCAATATTAAGGTGCGGAAGCGCAGTGATTGCAAACAGAAGAAGCAACTGTGACATAACAATTTGCTGTGTTTACGTTTACTCGTCTATGTTTTTCTACAAGTATAACATTACAAAACAATGGCCTAAGTCCTGAGTAAAACACTTTTATTTCACACATTGCAAGTAAACCCCAAAACTTGTGTAGTTGAGCTTTGATCAAAGCGAGAAGCTTGATTGTATTGGGATAAAATTCTCAATTGCAGCAAATGTTTTTCTTTTTTGTGTAATTACATCTGAAACTAATTTTATCTCTACAAAATTGTTGCTATACTAAACATTCCTAGGAAAGCTCGCGGGCCCGATTTGGGGATGGCTGGTTTAAACAAACAATACAAAATATTAAACAGGGGTTTTTAAGGTGTTTTAGGAACCCGGTTCTTGTCCCTAGAATCAGAGAAAATTATCATCGGGCCCCAAGAATCAAAGAAAATCGGGTCCCTAGAATCAGAGAAATCGGGTCCCTACAAGTCCATACTGGGTACCTAAATCGTTTCCTTAAAAAACCCTGTATTAAAACTCATTAATTTTAGTTAAGTTTGATTTATTTCATGTGGATCGAATGAAATCCCCCCCCCCAGTTCTTTCCAGCGACGCAGTGAGTTCTGTTGAACCGAATTTAAGTTTGTTGACAGGCTGGCTCTGGTATTCTGGTAAGCAGAGATCTTTTTCCAGTTTTAAACTTTGAGAAGAGCGCAAAGTGGATGGTGTGCAAGAAAGCATTCTTGTGACGTCATAATCCCGATTACTTGGGTCTACTCCCGACAGAACGGGTCGAAACTTCATTAAAAAGAAACTGTTGTTAAGACTTAACCGCCTTTGCCAGTAGCTTACAATCCATTCGGAACCAGCAACAAAGTATGTGTGGTCGGAGTTTAATCATCGCTGGAACTTTGTCGTTGAAACCAGGCGCGGAAAGTTCAACTTCAGTTCAGATATGTCTTGTGTGCTCCGCTCTTCAGTCATGACAGAAAAAACAAACTTCCATAACAGTTCGAATATTTTTCGATGAGGCGGAAGGCACAGTTGCGAGTGATGATGGGGTTGTGGAGATACAGAAGCAAACTAATATTGATTTTTATGAACTGTGTACTCTTGTAGAAACTCAACCGTCCATGAGGTTCAGGCAGTCACAACCAGGAGGTAACCCTCGGTTAAATCTCCTGCAAAAATTGCATTTTAATTTTTATTCGACTAACATATCTTTGACCAATTCGTTCTGTTGCCGCAGACCAAAAAAGAGGCGTGCGAAGTGTTCAAACTGATTCAAGCTTACATGGGCGACCGGAAAGTGAAGAAGGTTGAAGGCCTGGCACTTGAGGTCATCACCAAGGGATGGCAGAGTGCAGGTCAGTGACGAAAAGAATTGGTAGAAATCTGCTTCTGGGTTCTTGATTTTGTCATCGGACCTGTGTTGTGAATGATTTCAGAAAAGCTGCACGTTTATCTATGACTGACTGAATCAATCTACTTTTGGCAAACAGATGATTTTTTTTTTCATCTCAGGACTTCGTGATGAGATTTTCATCCAGTTATGTCGCCAGACAACTGGCAATCCGAAGCCGGAGTCGCTCGAGAAAGGACTCGAGCTCCTGGCCATGTGTCTCGCCTTCTTCCCCCCTTCCAACAGATTCCAAACCTACCTGGATGGTTATATTTTAACGCATATCGATCTACCAGACCAGCAAGGTAAACGTTTTCCGTGTAGTTAAAGTAATACCCGTTCCATTGTTTCATTGACTTTTTTCCAAGTATCCGTCATATTTGTGCTAACATAAAAAAACAGAAGAATAAAAACCACATATTATTGATAATAAAAGGTCGGAAAAGAAGTGCTTCACCATCGCCAGCAAAATGCTATTAATGAAGTGTCAAACATCGAACCTATCTTCCTTCCGCCAAACCTATGTTTTCTTATTTGAATTTCAAAGATTTCCTGTCAACTTCAAATATTTCCACACTTTAGCGTTTTGTCATATCTTCATCAACAGCTGTTCATTGCATTCCAGGCGTCCCAGTGTCTTTATATGCGAATGTCTGCTGCAAGCGTTTGAAGAAGATATTACAAACAGGCGCAAAGAGGGTAAGTTTCTGATTGACTGAAATTCAGAATAATTGCCTGCAGTATTTGCAATAAAGTGAACATGCTTCAGGATATGATGCGTTGTAAACTTTTAACTTGAATATGTTTGTAAAAGAGTACTCGCAAAATCTGCTGAAAACCTACATTGTTTGAATATTTCTAATATGAATATGTCTTGTTCCCTGTCAAGCCATCGATGTGTTGATGCAAAGGTTGCTCTTCACCAGCAGTCCATAGGACCGAACACCCGAACTGACAGTTATGTTTGTTGGTGAAAATCGCCAAACTTCCGGATTAGGATGACGCAATTATGTTCGCTTTGTCATATGCTGACTCATTGTTTGCATCACATTGTGTTGCCAGGGCAACAAAAAACCAACCATGGAGGAAGTGAACCAATCCCAGCGATCAATTTTCAATCCGTCAATGTTCGGGAATGCATTGGAGGAGATCCTTGAGCTGCAGCATAAAAGGTGTGGTGGTGGGCGTGGTTTGAATTCCATGCAATTGTGACGTTGCTTGGCGATGGGCGTTGTCAACCTGTTTGGCGGTTTACAATTCAGTCTTTACAGGTCAGGTCGGGACATCTATTATTTTAAACCTTGAAACTAAAACAGCTCCTTTTTCATTCAATCGAGTGTTTTTTTGTGAAATTGTGGTGAATTTTTGACATTTTTTCATGAATCAATTTAAAAACTTTAGATTCCCAGACCGACGTCTCCCCTGGATCCTGACGACTTTGTCTGATGAGGTTTTGAGACTTGGTGGAAACAAAACTGAAGGAATCTTCAGGTGAGATGCACGTTCTTCACATTCAGCCGAAGGGGATAAAATCAATTGCTGGTGGGGGTGCAGTGACTGGTTCAACGCAGTGGTTGAAACGTTGACCAACTGTTTCTGATCAACCGGTTTCCAGCGCAAGCAAATTATCATTCTAACTAAATGCTCGCGTGACGTGGTAGAGTGGATATACTTATAAAACCGATTTGGTTTATCGAGAAAATGTGCAAAATGGAAGCTAGCCTCCAGTAGAGCTCGACCGATAAGTCTTTTTTGGCCCGATACCGATATTATTGCACTACTCAAACCACAGCTGAAAGACACTGCAGTGCATTTTTCCTTCAGTACGTCGGCCACATAGTAGTGCGGTGGCAGGGAACGATAACTTCGCAATAACATCCGTACAAAGTTTTTTGCTGTTTCCATACCTCCGAGGTGTGCTCTTTAAGAAAGAATGATGAAAATCCTTCTTTCGTCAATATTCCAGTCACTATGCTTGGTACCAAAATAATTCTGGCGCCAAGCACCGTGTCTTGGCTCCACGCCAAGAGGGGCCCAAGCAAGGCTGGAGACGTCATCACTCCACCTGGTCCTTGGACGACCTCTGGCCCTGGGGGTCTCGGCCGCTTTTCCGTGGTCTTAGCCATCAGGACTTGCCTCGCCAGTCTTTCGTGTGGCATTCTGGACACGTGGCCGAACCAACACAGCTGTGATCTGTAAATTCGGAGAAGCAGCTTAACATTCAGGGCTCTGCAGATTCCACAACTGCGCACTTTGTCGAATCCCATCTCTGCCGCTTGCACTTGGGATAGTAATATTTCGGTCATTGCCCAAGATTCATGACCATAGGTAAGAATCGGAACAAAGATTGATTTAAAAACTGACAGCTTTGCGGTGTTTGAAAGCTCCGTTTTGTGACCACAGAGCGATAAAGCTCACGCAGAACTGCGTTTGCTTCACCAATCCGTGTATCAACTTCCATGTTCAGTCACTCGGGAATACAACTCCAACCCCAAGGTACTTCAACTTCTCCACCTGCTGCAGTGTATTGCCGCTCACGCACGTAGCAGAAAACCGATTGAGTGCATGCTGAAGACGCCGTTGAGGAAATGATAGCAGCACCAAATCATCCTCAAAAAGCGAACGGTTGATCCTGCAGCTCCAACTGTTAAACCTTCGTCGACTCGGCTGTGACTGTATGTCCTATTCATATAATAGACTATGAAGAGTAGTGGTGGCAGCACACACCTTTGTTGGAGTCCAACACCCACTGTGAACAGTTGTGATTAACTCCCCCAACATGGACACAAACCTCTGAGCAGGAATACAGTGACTTGACGGCCAGTAACAGGCGGCCGTCAACACCGTACTCTCGCAACACTCCCCAAAGCTTTTCACGAGGAACCCGGTCGTATGATTTCTCGAGATCGTGTTTGGCATACTCCCAAGATTTCTCAAAAATCTGCTGGAGGGTGGAAACTTGTTCTGTAGTGCTACGGGCGGGACGAAAACCGCACTGGGTATCATCCTTTCTTCAAGGCACTTGGCAACGTAAGTAAAATTCCCAAACAGCACCGCGGGACGCGTGTTTGAGACCCCTGTTTTCACAGATCTGCATGGAAATTCTTTTTCATCGAAAATTTTTCATTAAAACCAATGATTTCAATATTTAAGCCTGTTGAGGTGCATGTTGTCTAAGCATTGCACAAATGATCCACATGTTTTTTACCCATGCAGGCAGACTGATCCATTTGTCGTGTATGTGTTCCAGTGTAGGGAGATGGCCATACCCGAAGTAGAGGCGTGCATCAAAGCCACGAAGATCTTGGCTTTTCTCAACAAACCCTTGAGAGCCGGTGAGTTCATCCAGAACGCCATATACACCAGCCTGGATATTACGAATGCTGAACGGATCACGAAGTGAGAAGTGGCACAAGTTATTCAATACAAGTTATTCAACTTATTTTGTATGCGGGGAGGGAGGTACTTGATATATCTGGGAACGTGTCTCAAAGGTCTTCATTAATTTGCAAATTTTCGCAGTGATTTCCGTTGCCTTTTTGCTCTATTTGCCATGAGTTTCTGTCGCGAACCTTGTTTTGACTTCCCTGCATTTCATGCTTCGGTTTTAATGAACACTGTGCGGAAAATTTTGTTCATGAACCTAAGAAGAATGAAAAGTTACGGTTTCGTATCAAATCTTCAAAATGATTTAGTCATTGGTTGCTATGGCGACTACTTCGCGTTCACTTTTTGTTTGAAAAACGAACTTTTGTGTATTTTAACGGGTTTTGATGTTAATTTTCTGATCTGTGTTGTTATTTTGCTTTAATCGTGGTTTTTACATCAACGACATTTTCATCAGTGTCGCTGCTGAATATTTGCTTTAAATTTTTCGTTCTACAAATCGTTCCGCCATTTTTAACGTAAGAAAGCAATTGTAATCGCTTGTTGCCTTGACAACACCGAAAAAGAAACGTGAACACCAGAAACCCGCTTAACATGTGATGATGGTTGGTGGGTGGGTGTGTGTTGCAGATACGACTGCATGGCCGACTTGTTCAAACAAATCGGATTTCTCCGCAAGTCCGCTTTCTACAAGCGGATCGCTGCTATGCAGTGTGTGGCGCCAGGCGTGGACAAAGCTGATTGGTTCGGGGTGAGTCACGTGATCTTACTTCCAGCCCCTGTTTAAAATTTTTGTGAATGAAACTGGTTTCATTGAATGGCAAGGTTTTGCAAACTGTCCACTCCCGGGACATAAACATTCACTCGCCGCGTGCGACCTGCAGCAACTTCAAGATTTTGTGAAATATTGAAACCGCTTGCTGAAGCCGCCTGACTGTTTTTTTGCCGAGTTTTCCATTTGACATTAGTAGCATCAGTTGTCAGCATGGGAAGCAAATGCTGCAAAAGCGAATTGGCTCATTGACACATTTGCAATACGCCGATAAAATCTTGCAGAGAGCAAAATAAACCATCTCTCGCCACTAGTTTCTGTCCACGGCTGTTTTTTTTTTCGTTGAAACATTTTGGTCATTTGTCTCACAGTTGTGTTAAAACTCGCCGTAACAGAGTTCATGAGCCTATATTTTCAGACATTCTGACAGAAATGACTTAAAATTTTTCGGTCATTTCAAAATCATTTCGGTCTGTGATCGGAAAATGACCGAAAGAAAAATCCAGGTTCACGGAGCAGCTTTGATTTATTTGTTTCACCCGAATATCTGTGATGTCACGCGCACGCCCGAGATATTTGTCCGAACCCAGACAATCGTTCGTCAAGCTGCCTTCGAATGAATAGGAATTGTTTTGTTTGGCACCGCGTCCACTTACGAGTGTGTTCCAGACCCTCTCGACCAGTTGAAAGACATGATCACAATTGCTTGTGTGGTGGTTGTGCCCTGGACTGCACACTTGGCCATCTGCCGCCGAAAGGTGTTCTCATGAAACTTGTGAGAAATTAAAGCTAGCTTGTTTTTTATCACACTGAAGTTCTGGCTAGTCATGAATGTGAATGTGATGTGGGAGTTGCTAAAAATAACTTCAGGATGAGTTGGGATAAGTTGTACAACCATTCCAGATACACCAATAAGCTACTTTGATCAACCTCTGTTTTCCACGCTTTACTAGAGGTGAAAAACACAAAGGCAGAAACATTTTTGTGCTGCCTGGTCAACCGCAGCAGAGCGTTTCACTGTTTTAATCAGATGTCATTACTAGAGGGCAATGACGCCATCAGAACGGTAATGACGTCGCCAGGCCGCAGTGGCGCCAGAGCACTAAGTGTTGTGAGTTCCACGACAAGCACACAACAAGCACACGACAAGCACACAACAAGCACACGACAAGCACACAACAAGCACACGACAAGCACACGACAAGCACACGACAAGCACACGACAAGCACACGACAAGCACACAACAAGCACACGACAAGCACACACTGGGTCTCCTCATCAAGCCGCTTGTTCTGCTTCAGTGCAACCTGCTCCTGCAAGGAGCTCTGCAAGGATGCAGGATCAATCTTAAAGAAGAGCTTGGCGTCCCGAATGTTGACGCCGCATTATATAACGGATGGCCGCAGATACAGCTTCGCATTCTCAATGAACTGGTGTTCGCATCCAGGAAAATCTGCGACAATCAAATGGCGAACAGGTGGAGTCGATCGCTTTTGCTTTGAAAAGAACTGGGCGCTGGAAGAGCGATAAAAATTGTTTTGCAACCATTTGTTTTGATTGTTTATTGTTTAGATCACAAACACTTGAATTTTTACTTAGTGTAAATAGAATCTGATTGAAAATCATTGCTAATTGCAGTTGATTGTGAAGTTACAGCTTCTTCGATTCATACTTGGAAATGTTAATGACTGGGGTAGTGTTCGAAAATTATGAAACTTCAAAGTCATTCACTTTGAAGATCTTATTTATAGATACAGTGCTCATCTGTTGATGAAACTCCATCCCCATCTCAGTGAACAGGAATTGAAGGATTGCTGTTCGAATCTTGAAAACTCTGTCAACAAACTCGCCCACGAGCACGATACAGAGCTTCTGCAATTACAAGATGGAACTATTCTGCCACCGATTAACCTCTACAGCCTTCCTGTTGTGAGGTGCATGGTTAATCGAAAATATGATAGATGTAGTTGTTGCTATATGAACATTCAAAGCGCCGATGGCTTCATTACTTGAGAGTGGGTTGCGCCACAACATACGTTTCAGAAAAGAGCATTGCAGCTGCCTTGTCTGACCTGCGCTATGAAAAGTGCAGTTGACACATTTGTTTGGATAAAGTCACCCTCCAATGCCAAACATTTCTGTCGGTTATTACTATCTCACAATAGCAAGGTCGTGAAAGGGAAGGTCGTATTATTCCTTTCCTAGCTACCTCCCACCTGTGTATGCGCACTTAACCACAGCTTCATCTGGGTAACCTGGGTACAGTCTACACCGCTTTTGCTCGTTAGTTGTGGAATAGATTTCGTTATGACGTAACAGTAAGCTTTTTTATCATTGTTTTGTCGATTGCGACCTTTGTTTTCAAATACTCTTGCAGTGACGTTGCAGCGCAGCCGTTTGAGGAGACCTCGCGACCTCTCCTTTTAAACGTCACAAAGGCTCCCGAGAGCGTTTTTCTTTTCTCGCCGTTTGCGCAATCGGTCCGAAGCGGAGAGGAGGCGACCGGTATGACGTTGCAATATATCTCTATTATGCGCTATTATGACATCACAAGTTTCTGACAATGACGTCGGCTTCAACCAAACGCGCGCGTTTATTGTTACGTCGAAGCCTGAGGTGAATGAGAACCTGAATGATTGACTGAAGACAGGTCGGCAGAACTGAATTACGTGTCAACTTCGGTGAAATAAGAGAAATTTTGGATCCTGGGCTGGGAGTGGCTGCTGCTGTATTCGAGAGAGTCTTTTGTGAAAGTGCATTGGAATTGCGCAGTTGTTGGTTGACCGTGTTCTTGTGGAGGATTAAAAAATTCAGACTCTATGGAAAGTGCTTCAGTAAAGATTTGGATATTGCGGTTGTTTATTGCGACATGGTTTTTAACACTAACTAGAGCTGTTTGTATTTTCCATCTGGAATTTCCCAACATTGGACTTCTTCCTTCTCATACATCTACTTGTCGAATCGGTCTGTCGTATAAACAATAAACGTAACCTTTATCTCTATCCAGTCTAAATTTCAGACCTTTACAAACGGGTTAATACCTCGGGCTACTTTTCTACCCGGATATCTGTCGCCAACGGTCGTATGTTCTTTATCGATCTTACCCATGTCATGTGTAGATTGTCTTCTGGTTCAGTTAAAATTCCAACTCATTCAAACGACAATGGGTTTGGTCTGATATCGTCATCTAAGCGAGAAGTAAGAACCTTCATTGTCTTGCACCTTATGATTTGTTTGTTTCACTCAACATCTTGTTGATCCCAGGCTTCAAATGTTCGACCAACAGCCACGCACTGTTCCGCATCAAGGTTTTCAATCCTCTGCGAGTTCATTGTCTTCATGTCAAGTCGCTGCGTTTATTATGCGATCACAATGACCGGCAGCATTTGAATGTTCGGTGCCACCCGGTGACGCTCGATATTGACCCAGAGTCGTCGGTAGATGTCGCTTTGATGTTAGAACCAAGAAAGCCAGGAATCATTACTGTGAAAGGTAAAATTATGAATTGTAGTAAAAGTTCCCAAAAAATGATTGAATCTTGAAAGCAAGATTTTGTTTTTTGACGTAAGCTTAAATAAAAATTACGTTTTTTTGCCAGCAACACTGCAAACACGAAAACCGTTTGCTCGTCACACGTTGTATAAAAGGTGTGTTGTTTCAAATTGCCTTTTGCTTTACAGGATATGAAATGGAAGTTTTTGGCATAAAATCCCGTTGTTTTTTTGAAAACATTCCGTGGATTAAAGTCAACAAGTTTGAAATAGAAGTCACTCCGGAACTTCCAAAACTACAGGTCAGATATTAGTCCCGCAGCTGAAACTTTCAAATTGAAAATTTGAGAACTGCATTATCTCCTACCAGGGACAAATGTGATCTCGTTTCTCTTCGTACTTTGTTATAATGCAATCACTGATGTTAGAACGAGATTTGTCTTAATGAAAAAATGAATGAAAGCGCTGATTAGTGCAGAGTTTATTTTCTGACATAGCTCGGCGTCCTTATGGCACTGGAAGCTGAAATCATAGTTCACGCGGAAACATGTGATGCTCACGCAAAAACATATGAGGGTCACGTAGAATCATGTGGTGCTCACGCAAATTCATGTGAGGGTCACGCAGATTCATTTGAGCGCCACACAGATTCATTTGAGGGTCACGCAGATTCATGTGAGGGTCACGCAGATTCATGTCAGGGTCACGCAGATTCATGTGAGGGTCACGCAGATTCGTGTAAGGGTCACGCAGATTCGTGTGAGGGTCACGCAGATTCGTGTGAGGGTCACGCAGATTCGTGTGAGGGTCACGCAGATTCGTGTGAGGGTCACGCAGATTCGTGTGAGGGTCA
>Ga0210059_1003951_pt1 | contig 23877 bp, 17 predicted proteins | sample Ectturendosymbi2_FD_188042 | JGI IMG/M metagenome (GOLD analysis project Ga0210059, IMG submission 188042) | Ecteinascidia turbinata endosymbiont from Florida, USA - Sample 2 (SPAdes) (version 2) | ecosystem: Host-associated > Tunicates > Ascidians > Unclassified | place: Key West, Florida...
AGAATGTAATGTTGGACATATAAATGACCTATTTCCGTTGAAATTTTTATAACTTTTCCACGGATATGACTGCAATATTCGTTTGATTGAAGTCATCTTTCACAAGCATTGAAGGTTTAGTGCTGAGTAAAGGGTGGAGAATTTAATACTGTAAAACAAGGTATTCAAGATCTGAGCGCACGTTTTAATCAAGCAAAATATATTTTTGGACATGTAAATGACCTATTTCGGTTAAAATATTAATTCCACAGATATGATCGCTAATATTGGTTTAATCACTTCAATGCGGCCACTCTTTGGTAACGCGTTTGTGTTTCACCGACGTCCGTATTAGAGCCGACTGGCGGCTGGAGCAACTGGCGGCTGAGTTGACCTAGGTCAGTGTTTCCAGGGTTTTCATCACTACATCTACCGGTGATCACGGAGCCGGAGTGTGGGTGTCAAGCGAAATTTCTGACCTGGTATTGTTTTTCAGTTATTTTGCTTCTCAGAATAAAGAAATAAAGTCTGGAAATAACTTTTTTGATGTGTGTTGTGTAAATTAAAACATTTTGGCTAGATGTCAAGACCCACAACAAGCTATAGCACGGGAATAACTTTAACCATTGAAAATTTTCGGACTTAGTCGTTAACCTCAACTATTTTTCTTTTTCTTACCCTAACCCAAACCCCAACTCGACACACTTACCTGAACACGAATTCCTAAGCCCTAATAATCAGTTTTATCAGCGCATTTGGTATGAAAAATATTATTCTGTGCGTGCGTACATGGCGTGAAGTCAGAAGTTTCGCTTGACACCGGAAGGAGTCTACGATTTTTGCCGAAGCCGGAGCAGGACTCGGAGTCGGATTTTTGATTGAAAACCGGACCCTGAGCTGGAGCAGGAGTGAGAATTTCAGTTTTTTACAGGAGTCGGGTAATTAATTTTATTAAATTTAATTTTCTCTGAACGGCTAATTGTTACTGTGGTGAGTTTACGGCAATGTGCTGAATCCGCTGATTGCTCTCATGCGTTGATTGCATGACGTCAGGCACCTCGTCACAAAACGGCCGATGTAACTCCGTTTCGTGCTCGAGGAACTCAGCAAAACAGTTCGAGAGAGTTGGTTGTTGTCGCTGGTGAAAGAGTTGGTGAAAAGCATTTGTCTGCGTAGAGGGCTTATTGCCGCGTGAATTTGTCTCGGCGTTAATTTTCTACTTTCCATTTTCCGCTTGTTCTTTGGTGTGAGTTGTTTTCTGATTAGGGTGGAGAACAGAGATATTTCATTATTTTTCACGAACGTGCTTGAAGTATGGAAGGCGGGTGTGCTTCGCGCCCAGGGATGGACAACGATGACCTACACACGTCGGAGTATTATAGGGATGCTCAATCTTTCCGAGACCTGAGAAAGCGTAAATCGAAAACCGCTGGCTCCGGTTAAAGTTGCAGCAAACAGAACAAAGTCGTGGATTTGCTCCCGGTTGTTTTAGAAAGCAAGACAGGAAAGGAATTAAACGTTTATAGCCCTGTGTTTATTTATAAATGCCTTGAAAAGTGTAAGGCTCGTACAAAGGTTTCTCTCCTTTGAGAAATGGCAATCTGATCGTAAAATGTTGCAGTGTGCAGCAGATGACTACGCTTCTACAATGCATGAAGCTGACAGATGGTGCCGTCTCGGTCGAGATAGCAGCTAGTTCGATGCAACTGCTAAGCGCACGTGGCGTTATCTATAACGTACCTTCATATATCTCCAAGGACGATCTCGTGGCATGCCTTGCAAGTCAAGGGGTTATATTTGTGAAACGTTTTCGTTTCAAAAGTAGTGATTCTTCTGAGATGAAGGAGTCTAAATCTGTATTTCTGCAGTTTACTACTGCTGACCTCCCTGGTGAGGTGAAAATTGGATACTTGTTTTTCCATGTAAAACAGTATGTTCCGAGTCCGTTGTGGTGTTTTAAGTGTAACCGCTATGGGCATGTAGCTATCCATTGCCAAGGGAAACTGCGCTGCTCAATCTGCGGTTGCAAACATAAGTATAACGAGTGCAGCGCTGCTGCTCCAAAATGTCCCAACTGTGGAGGCGGTCACAAGCTAACTGTGGAAGTGGTCACTTGATAAAGTCTGCCTGAGATACAAACGGGAAACTGAAATAGTTAAGCTAAAAACAGAAGCGAAACTGTCCTATGCTGATGCCTATAAGGTGCATAGAATTGCCAGAAGTCCTCCCGTTCCGAATATGGTTTCACAATTCGCTTTTCCCCCTCTTCCGAAAAAGACAGGAGTAGATTGTACACATGCAAGACCTGTTGTTGGTCCAGCTCCATTTCCGCATGTCGCTGGTGTCCCACCAGATCAAGACGAGATGATCATTACTGAACAACTTGATTTTTCCAGCCTCTTGTTTGGCAACCCAGTAACCTTCCTCGCCTTTTTGGCGGAAGTCATCAGGCAAACCATGCTGGCAAAAGACAACAACGAGAGTATTGACGAATGTCAAATTATCACTAAGGCAGCTGGTGACCGCATGGGCCTACCTGTAGATGCCGACCAGTTACAACTTCTTTCTAGTTAACAATGGGTTTTTCAATACTACAATGGAATTCCCGCTCCATCTTTAAAAAATGACATGAATTTAAAAACTACCTTTCTGCACTAGACCAATTACCTGCTGTGCTCTGCATCCAAGAGTCGCATCTGACACCAAAATATCAGCCTTCCATCCCCCAATATCAAGTAATTCGTAAAGACCGGCCTCTTTCCAAAGGAAAAGGTGGTGGCCTAATGGTTTCTGTCAAGACATTTTTAGATTTTTCAAACATTGATGTAGCTCTTCAAGGCAGCAGCATTCTTAAAGTTCTAGGCATTGCTGTACACGGTTTTTCCATCTTTAACATTTACAACCCCCTCCAACCCCTTGACCTCCACCACCTTTGATTTTTATCCAACTTTGCAAAAGTGATTCTCTGTGGTGATTTTAACGCTCACCACGGGATGTGGGGAAGCGAGTACACAAACTGTAGCGGCAGATCTTTGGTAGAGGCTCTCGACGTACACGATTTAGTTGTCCTAAACACTACTACACCAACGCATTTTTCACTCACTGGACGTAATGCATGGAGCCTATTAGACTTGGTCCTTGTCTCTAGCTCATATGCTTCCTTCTGCACATGCACAGTAACAAGCGAATTCTTGGGCAGCGACCACTCTATTGTTTTAACAAATGTCAATGCGAACACCACGCCAGAAGACCATGGCGTCCCGAAATGGAATTTCTCCAAAGTAGACTGGCAGAAATTCAGTGCTGCCTGCGATCAAACTTTGACATCTTTTTCCAACTCACTGGGCTACGCCTACTGCCTCTTTGAAACTAGTGCTCGCGAAGCTGCTCTGGAAGCTATTACACAATCCAAGAAGTCTCTTAAAATCGATTGTTCTATGGTGGAATAAACAGTGCGATTTTGCTGTGAAAAATAAAAAGCATGCCTTCAACAGAATGAAACGGATTTGCTTTCTAAGTGATAATATTATTTTCAAACGGTGTATAGCGAAGGCTCGAAGGGTTATAATAGAGGCAAAGTCGTCCTCCTGGCGAAAATTTTGCACATCGCTAACATCCAACACTAATCTCTCAAAAGTTTGGAAGGTAATCAAAAGCTTCTCCAGTCACCGCTCCAGTTATTTCATCTCAACGTTGCATGCCCAAGGTATTTCTGCCACAAATAAACAACACAAATCCAACATGTTCGCAAACCAGTCACTTTATCCAGCAGTTGTCTAAATTATCCGCCGCATTTTGTCAACGTGACCCTACCAATCCACACGCGACTGTTGCGAAATGCGACGCCAATTCATCCAGATCTAAATCAAGCTTTTTCCATTAATGAACTTCTCTCCGCTATGAATGACACTAAGAACACTACATCCGGACCAGACAAAATCTGCTACGAAATGTTTAAACATATGTCCATAAAATTTCTGGAAGTCATTCCACAGCTGTTTCACAAAGTCTGGTTCACCGGCAAATATCCTCCATCCTGGTTACACTCCATTGTTGTCCCTATTCCAAAACCAAACAAACCTGCGCACTTACCGTCTTCCTACCGCCCAATATCCCTGACCAGCAATGTTTGTAAGCTTTCGAAAAAATGATTGTGTGTCACCTCAACTGGTTTTCAGAGTATCATAATATCCTTCATATCCTGCAGTCCCGCTTCCGACAGCGCCGCTAAACAACGGATCATCTTCTCCATCTCCATGACACAATCCACAAATCCATGGCGAACAAACACAACGTTTTGTCTGTATTTATAGACATAGAAAAGGCCTACGACATGGTGAACAAAGAGGTTCTTCTATCCAAGCTGCTTAGCTATGGCATTTCAAGTCGAATATTTCACTTCATCCGCTCATTTCTATCCAATCGAACCTTCCAAGTACGCATTGGCTCTCTTTATCCATGACTAAACGCCTAGCAAAGGGCACTCCGCAAGGCAGCGTACTCAGCCCCATACTCTTTTCTTTGATGATAAACGATTTCCCAAAGCGAATCACCTCTCATGCTGCCCTGTACACGGATGACTTTTGCTTCTGGGAATGTGGCTCGGATATAACCCTCTTAAACCAGCTGTGTCAACGTTCTTTAACAAAAGTGTTCAAATGGTGTAAAGACTGTGGTTTCAAACTGTCTAGCACCAAATTTGCTGCTGTCCTGTTTACAAGGAAACACAACCCAGCACCTATTTCCTTGCGTCTGCAGGACGGTACCCACCTTCCACTAAAAAATGAATACAAGTACTTAGAGTTAACGTTTCAATGAAACGGTTCTTGACGCATACACAGAAAGTTGTGGTGAAATGCCAGGCTCGGCTCAATGTTATTAGGATGTTGAAAGGTATGTCCTTACTTACTGTCTATAGGTCGCTGGTTAGATCTGTAATAGAGTAGGGTACGGAGGCCTATTTTTTCGCTTCTACCAGTCTATAAAACCATTACAAAAGATCCAAAATGATGCACTGCGCTTGTGTTCTAGAGCCCTGGTCAGCACTCCAGTGATCTGTCTTCATCACGCGTGCAATGAGATGCCTTTGAACATTAAGCACAAGTTCCTGTACCTGAAGTTTAAAAGCCCGTCTCTTGTCATTTAGTGACCATCCAGCCCTGTCAATAACTGAGGATTGCTGGCAGGAACGTTTTCGTGACTCGCCTGGTTTCTGCTTATTTAATATGTTCACAAAGACTGAGGTTGATCATTCCGTTTTCACCGCTGCTCCAGTGCGCATCCCGAATATTCCTCCTTGGTCTATACAAAAACCCGTCATCGATCTCACTTTCTTGCGGTTTGTCCGTCAGACGGCATCTGCATTCGTTGCACTGGTTTTCTCTTCGCATTTGCACAATATATATGATCAGTTTGTTAAAATCTATACAGACGGATCAAAAACCTCTGCACGAGCCGGTTGCGGTATATACATAGCGGATAGGAACTTACGATATTCTATTACAATAAACAAATTCTTCTCCTCCATCACCTCTGAACTCTTTGCCATTCTTCACGCATTGTACCTGGCATACTCATTAAATATTATCAAGGTAGTTGGTGTCACCGACAGTCTCAGCTCATTACAATCGATCACTAATTGGAACTGGAAAAAGCATAGTTACGCAAATAAAATTGCCCTCCTCTATTCCCCACTCTCAGCATCGGGATACGAGGTCCGTTTCCTTTGGGTTCCGGGCCACCAAAACATCCCAGGACCAAAACATCCCTGGAAATGAAATAGCTGATCAATTGGCAAAACTCTCCACTGCCAAACCATCATCCAATCCACCCAAATGTGTTCTCTACAAACGGGTAAATACCCGACTGAATTTTACTGATATGCTGCCATATCTGTACAACCACTCTTTCCACGCGTGGGAAATTCAATACCAGACCGACACAAAAAGAAATGCATACAAAGTTATCTTTCCTGCCCTGCTACGGTCCTCTCTGTCGACCCACTCCCTCTCTACTATAATCTTTTGTCTGTGCACAGGTCACTGTCAACTAAACCATCATATGTCACGTATTGGTCTTCATTCTGACAGGCTCTGCAACCAGTGTGAAATACCAGAAACTGTAGAACACGTTATTGAAGTTTGTCCCAAATTCTCAGAGGCGCGGCGACGTCTGAAACACGCAGTCGAAGATCTTGGTATAAATTTTTCCACCCCAGAAATCCTACGTAGCCCAGCTGCTGCGAAGCATGTGGAAGCTTTTGTGTGAGAGTTAGGCATACGCCTATAGATGCTCTTTACTTCTGCCCTGGCACCACAAGACCTCGCAGTCATACAGTGCCATTCCACCCCCTCATAATAATAATAATAATAATAATTCGTGCTCGGTGTTCAGAGTGATGCTACGCTCGTATCGCTGGTGTAATTCCTTAGTAATTTAAAGCCTAGTTGTCCTGCATTTATGTTGTGGAAAAACTGTCAATTTAATTTACTAAGGAAGTAGAACTGATGGAAAGGTTAAGGCCTACAAAGCTCGATGTCGATTCGAATGCTCCAGACGCGAGACAGACGTTCAAACACTGGCTTCATACTCTTGAACACTTTCTAATTGCTGCTGAAAATGCTAAGAGTGAAAAGGAACCCCCTCTCGATAAGTATGGACTTCTTATAAATTATCTCGCTCCTATTGTATATACCTACGTTGAAGGTGTTTCAAGTTATGAAGAAGGAATCGGTATTTTGAAGCGAGCTTACGTTCGACCAAAGAATGTAATTTTTGCTTGGCATCTTCTTTCCACGCGCCACCAACAGTCAAATGAAACGCTGTCTGAGTTTCTGCAAGCTCTACGTAGCCTCTCAAAAGAGTGTGAGTTCGCAGCTGTCTCTGCTCAGGAATACACTGAGGAAATGATACGAGATGCTTTCATAAATTGCTTAGCTTCACCTTCGATTAGACAAGATTTACTCGAACAGGAAGACCCAAATCTTCAGAAAGCTTACGACGTGACTATATCTCTCAGCTCTGCTCAGGAGCAAGCAAACAAATACGTAAATTTTGAACAAACGTCAGTTGTGGTAAAAAACGTTGAGGAAATTCTGAGTGAAAAACTGAGAAATCAAATGCTGAAGTCGCAGCAGCAACTGCGAAGGTGGTTATGAAGAAATGCTTCTTTTGTGGTGAGGCTATTCACGCTCGTTTTCGTTCCCCCTCAAAAGAAGTTAATTGTCACTCGTGTGGAAAAAAGGTCATTTCTCACGTATGTGTTGTTCAAAAAAAACAAGTGACTTCAAGTGCCGTAGAAGACCCATTCCTGTCGTCTACCCTCGCTGGGTCTACCCCCGAATGCCTGCGTCCATCTGTCATCACTACCGTAGTTGACAACATTCCTGTCGATACCTTAGTGGACTCTGGCTCATCTGCTAGTTATATTAGCTCTGCGTTTTGTTTGAGACTTGGAAGGAGTGCCGAAGGACCGCCTTCAAAAACAACGATGGCCTCTACGTCTTTATCAGCAAAAGGTCAAAGGCTCTACAAGAGCTGACCTCGTAGTTTCAGGTCAATGCTATCCGAAATTCTCCTTCGGAGTAATGGATGACTTATGTGCAGATGTTATCCTAGGGGTCGACTTCATGAAATTGCACCGGAGCATTACCTTCGAAACAGCCGGGTCCAGGGATGCTATTTGTTTACAAACTAGAAGCTCAACCGGATCGCCAGAAAGTTTTGAATAGGGGGCTTTGCGTTTCTTCCGGGGGCCTTTGGGTTTGCACAGGGGGCTTGACACTATAAAAATTGACAAAATCTCAACTGATTTAAAGTGTTTCATATTTCAATTTGGGGATCTTGGAGGTTTGTTTGGGGGGATAAGCCCCCAAAAGCCCTCCCCCATTGCGACGGGACTGAGTTCAACTAACGTACTAGGTGCGTGTAATGTGTTAGAAGCGAAAGTCCCCACGCAAAAGTCAATGCCTCTTCAGGTCACTTGACAAGAACTGCAAACCTATAGCAACCAAATCAAGGAGGTTTGGCCTTGAAGACAAACAATTTACGAGGAAGTAAAGAAACTTCTCCAAGCCGGCATCACTGAACCTTCTCAATCATCGTGGCGAGCTGAGGTACTCGTTGTTAAGGATGAACGCCACAGAAAACGTATGGTAATTGACTACTCTCAAACCATCAACCGTTTTACATATTTAGATGCATATCCTTTGCACAGGATCGATGAGCAACTAAATGAGATTGCTAAATGTAAAATATACAGTACTCTCCACTTAAAATCAGCCTACTACCAAATTCCCTTGGCTAAATATAACAGCACATGTTATAACAGCTCATGTTGGCTATACTCTATGTGCTGTTTTTAGATACCGCATTATTTTTACAAGTGGGTCCGCTACATTGCCGTATCAAGGACAGCACTAACAAATCTCGCTCGTTTGTTAGAACCGCCCTGCTTACTTCTGTTACTTCCTCTAATATCAAACCGGCTATAGATCACAAGACATAGTGTATTTCTATCTTTTATTGTATTTGTCAATAAACGTAATAGACGAATAGTACTCACCAGTAATGGTTCGTTTTAACTCGCGATTCTTCTTGAATCAATTTTCTCAGATAAACTCACTCATGCAACGATGCAATCTGATACACTGATAATTAGTACATTTTTCCACTAGATTCGATCAGATAAAAAGACCTGTTGCTAACTGAAGTCTTAACACTATACTTTAAAGAAAGGGGTTTTCGGTATCTACCTTTACTCCATGAAGGAAATTTGTCATGACTTCCTGGAGTAAGTCGCTGCTGCTTTGTTATCACGTTTTGGTTAAATCAGGAAGCAAGGCCTAAAGCCATAAAGTGTTTTCTTCTACAACGCAATGTTTTGGTTAACAATTTGGAAAGTAAACTCTATTTTTACTGTCTTCAGCGACAGAACATTATGAACTACTTTCATCATTCAAAGTGTCAAAATTCTGTTTGGACAAGCCAATTTTATCGTTTTGGGTGTCAGAGAATAACTCTGACATGCCCAATTTGTAACACTGGTAAGGAGAAAAACTCCTTATTTTTATTGCCCATCGTGACAGAATTCTCCCCGGACAAGCCGTCAAACTTGACCGGATTGAATCCCTGGACAGGACTAACCCAGTTAAAAAGTACTCCGGTCCAAAGGAGCAGTGACCATGTTTTTCAATGGTTTGTGTTCCTCTGAGTTAACCTCAGTTGCTTTTGCAGTCGAGGCAGAGTATTTTACTTCTGAAGTCAAATCTTAAGGATTTAAACTCCTGAAGGGATTAGAACAGGTTGCAAACGCTGTTAGTTCCAATCTGAATTGTGAAGGCGAAAACGGCCTTATTTATACCCACAAAGTCATGTGATAGTCATATGACTTCCAGTCATTCCAGTCAGACAGTCATATGACTTCCAGTATGGCTTCCAGTCATATGACTTGTGGCTATCTGCATGGCTAAGCTCTGACCGGAAGTATGGGTAAAAGCATGATCACCAGGTAATGTGTCTGGTCTCAAGATGATTCAACTGCATGCTCGCATGTTGACAGGAAGTGTGAGTGAGTGCATGATCAACGTGTGATGCTCTGTGTATCTAGACTGGTGTTTAGTGTGTACTTTTACACTGAAGCTTGGCATTTTAGTTTCAGTCGTTTTTATCATGATCCAGTTGCTGTTTAACAAACTGCTGATTCTTCCTTAGCCTTATTATACCGCAGTTAGTTGTAGTAGGTTAAAACGTGCCTGCTACATAAATCAGACCGAGAGTTCATAGCTTTTGAAGCTAATGGAAAACTATATCAATATTGTAGGCTACCATTCGGGGTAACAAATGGAGTCGTGGGTTTTCAAAGGATAATTGACAACTTGATTGAGAGATATAAACTGAAAATACGTTCGCATATTTGGATAATGTTACTGTGGTGGGAATGAGCCAAGAGGACCGTGACAAAAATTTACAGGCGCTGTTGTATGCCGCGAAGACTGAGGGTTTTACCTTCAATGAAAACAAATCGATTTATTCTGTAAGACAACTCGGCCTCCTTGGTTATCGAGTTTCTCATGGCCAAATAAAACCCGACCCTGCCCGTCTTCAACTGCTTATGGATTATTCTGTTCCCAAATCTCAGAAAGAGTTGAAAAAATGTTTGGGAATGTTTGCGTATTATGCGTGCTGGATAGCAAAGTTTTCAGAAAAGATAATTCCCCTGACCAGGCTGACAAATTTTCCTATGGAAGCTAAAAAGGTTCAAGCATTTGAATCCTTACGTCACTGTTTACTTGCTGCTTGCTGCAGTGTATCGACGAAGATGAACCTTTCGCGGTGGAATGTGATGCCTCTGAGTACGCAATCGGTGCCGTGTAAAATCAGGGTGGTCGTACAGTTGCTTTTATGTCTCGAACGTTATCACCAAGTAAATGTCGCTACCCTTCCATCGAAAAGGAGGCCACGACGATCATAGAAGCGGTTCGAAAATGGGTACACTATCTGCATGGTCGAACCTTCACCTTGATTACAGGTCAAAAATCTGTTGCGTTTATGTTTAACCCAGAAGGTAAAGGTAAGATCAAAAATGCCAAGATCCAACAATGGCGACTTGGAATTAAACGTATTAACTATAAAATTCAGCATAGACCTGGAATAGACAGCACTGCTCCTGACGCTTTTTCAAGGGTATGTAGATCAACAATTGCACGTAATTCACCTCTCAACCTTTTCAAAATTCACGAAACCCTCGGCCATCCAGGTGTGATGAGATTGAATCATTTCGTTAGGTGCAAAAACTTACCTTTCTCCGTTGAAGACGTAAAATGGGTATGCTCAGACTGCCGTTCATGTTTCGAAATAAAGCTCAGATTCTTCAAAAAATGTGATGAAACTCTCATAAAAGCTGTTCAACCGTGGCAAAGAATAAGCATCGATTTCAACGGGCCTGTCAAAGTCTGTAACAATTACTTATTGATTGTGATTGACGAATACAGCAGGTTCCCGTTTGTGTCCCCTTGTCGAAACATGACAGCAAAGGTTGTTATTGAATGTTTAATACGCCTATTCTGTTTGTTTGATTTACCAGGATTTGTCCACAGTGACCGAGGAGCCTCTTTTATGTACAGGGAGTTAAAGGAATATTTGACCTCCAGAGGCGTTGCCGCACGGCACCATACCACCCCACAGGAAACGCGCAGAGTGAGAGATGGAATCAAACAATTTGGAGAACTATTGAGTTAATGCTACACAGTCAGAATTTGCCCGAAGAAGCGTGGGAAGAAGTACTACAAGACGCCTTGCATGCCACAAGGTCACTTCTATGCACTTCCACTGATGCAACTCCTCACGAGTCATTTTTCAATTTTCAGAGACGATCGATGTTGGGAACTTCACTGCCAAATTGGCTTGTTAACCCAGGGACAGTCTTGTTACGCAGACATGTCCGTAATAAAGACGATCCATTATGTGACGAAGTTGGTCTAATCGACGCCAACCCAAGCTTCGCTCGTGTTCGTTTTCCTGATGGACGTGAGTCTACAGTCTCGACTAACGATTTGGCTCGTTGCCCCCAGCCGACTGTAGCAGAAAAGAGGACGCCAATAACTGGACCTGCTGAAGGGGTTGAACAACCGCTTCCTCGTGTTTCCGAAGAAGTCGATCGCGCAAATGACGTGGATCGTGCATCTGAAACGAACACCGAACCCGGGGTAGAAAATCGTTGTGATTCTAAGCCAACAACAATTAGGAGATCGACCAGGGAAAGAAAACCTCCTAATCGCTGTGGAGATTGGGCGCCTTAAGGATGCTGCTACACAATATATTGTTACATTAACTGTTATCGAAGTGCTTACGTGTGCGTTGCTATGATTTAACATTGTCTTTGTGTTTAATTAAGTCCCTAGCCTTTCGTTGTTGTCGTTGTTAAATTAATTGGCGGGGGAGATTGTGGTGAATTTAAGGCAATGTGCTGAATTCGCTGATTGCTCTAATGCGTTGATTGCAAGACGTCAGGCACCTCGTTGCAAAACGACCGACGTAACTCATTTTCGTGCTCGGTGTTCAGAGTGATGTTACGCTCGTATCGCTGATGTAATTCCTTAGTAAATTAAAGCCTGGTTGTCCTGCATTTATGTTGGTATAAGGAAGGTTGTCAGTTACATTAATATTTTCGCTCTATTCTCTTGGATAAATTAGTCGGTCATTACTTCAGGCTGTTGAGGGTGAGAGAAGGTGGCAGACTGGTGGTCTGTGTTCTGATCTGGTTGGTGCATAGCTTGTGCTCAACTGCTGCATCACAGCAAGTCAGTTACTGGAAGTTTTACCTTTTTGCTGGGTCGTGTTTTGAGCAGTATTCACAATTTGTTAGTTTCAGTGAAATGTAGAAGACAACAGTGCATATAATATGTATCTTTACAATGCAGCAACGTCAACAGCAATGCAGTTTCAGTCAAGCTAGCAGAAATGCAGTTCAGGCTATTCCTAAACATGCCATTATCATCTTGCAAGTTCAAATACAATAAAAGAAATAAATTAATTGTGTGAATAAAGTGGTATGAAGTGTTTTCAATGTAGCCTACGTGGCTTTATTTGTAGAGGCTAAAGTGAAAAGATAGCAGTAATTGTCTTGTTCTTGTTTCATTGTGCTTGTGCCAAAATCACAGAGTTAAAAAATGAAAAAGTTATACATGACCTAGTTCAGGACAGAGCTGAAAGAGTCAAATGAGATTTGGTACATATGAGAACAACTTATTATTCTATTTCTTGGTTTCAAGTTTGGTAGCATGATGTATACTTTGCCTCATATGAGGCAAAATGAAATGTACAGTTGTACAGTTTGGTTAGGGTTAGTGTCAGGGCATGGTCAAGGACAAGGGACAGACTTTCGGTTTTTGGGTTCAGGGCTTAGAGTTAGGGCTAAGCCTACAGTTCACGTAATGGAAACAAGAAACCGCTAACTGATTGCCAGCCGTGAAACCATTACAACACTTGTCCATGCAGGTGGAACCAGTGGCGATTCCAAGGGGGGGCTGGGTGGGCTATGTCCCCCCCAGATTTTTGCTTGGACCCCCGTTTGCCCCCCCCGTTTTTTTCTTAATTTTAAGATCGTTAAGTTGACATATGCAGGGTTGACAAATGCGTTTTGCAAAAAATACCAGCCATTTTGTCAACAGCGCCAGATTGAAGCTGTGTCACAATTCGTAAGCGGCACAGGGAAAACAGAGACAATCAGTATTGTTAAGCCACAATTAACAATTTGGCCGTATTTTGGCTGATTCGTTACATTTCGGTGTGTGTGTGACGTGTCAATCGCACCAAAGATTGCGGCAACAGCAGCAAATAAACTTCGCTGAAAGATCTGTCCTGACAAGATTCACTACTAGAGTCATAATTTGAGAAATTCTGCGTTAGTTCTTTTTGAAGTTACGGCAAATTATTTTCGCACTACCGGTTTCAGACACTGATTTTCAAAATACCGGTCTTTTACCGGCCTCTGCTAAATTAGCAGTAAAACAACGGCAAGGCTGGTGAAATACCGGACATCTGACAACCCTAGACATATGCTGTGGATAACTTTCGGCCAGCAATATTTTAAACGATAATTTAGTAACCCTCAAGCCTGCATTCAATATTCCCCAAATGCATGATAGCTGTGCTGTTGTTTTGAAGGTTGGGTAACGCGTTGTTTATGACGACACACACCAGGGATTGCTCGGATCCTGCGTGAAATTTAGTCAGACCGCGGTGGTAGTGTTGAAAAACTCATTTCGAAACTAAGAAACAGTCACAGAAGTGGGAAGATTGATCTTTCGTACATTTCAGTGTGAGATGGAGCTGGATTATATAACTGTCAGCAGATTGTTGCTTGTCCCAGTAGCAAAAGGTTTGTGAAAGCATTAAGAATTGGTTTCAGTTAATTTATCTCAAACTATGACTTCGTACCATTTTACGTAAGTGGTTGGTGACTACCGTTTTAACTCTATCCACATGTCCTACAACCTCATGGAATTTTTTTACGGATTTTCTGTAATGTTTCACAAGCAATTTTTTCGCGTATTTCAGTTTTTTTCCCAGGAGGTCAAACATATCCATCAATAACACACTTGAAACAATTAACAAATCATATTCATTTAGTGAAAATGATTTAAAACGTGAAATAACTTTGGCAAAGAATTTGCTTCGGAAAGAGTCGAAGCTGCCTACTTAGCTCGAACAATTTTTGTCATTTATAACTACTTATAAAGCTGGGTTTGATTGTTACTGGTACCTGCACTCTTCCTGTCACCAGTGCTTCATGCGAGAGAAATTTTTCAAAAATGAAATGAGTGAAAACATTTCCCAGAAATTCCATTACCAGTGAAAGATTGGGTAACATTCATATGATATACTTTAAATTGAAAGGTACTAGCTGAAAACCAGATTTAGATGATTTCGTTGATGAATTTGACAGTCGACATGATAAACGAAGGATTAAGTTACGCTGAGGTGATGATGACATAAAATTTGAACATAGCCTGTGCAGGAATCTGTGTGAGAATTATATTGCTCATTGTCTATTTGTCTGAATCTTTTTGGTTTAGAGTTAGTGCGTGTTTCACGTATGAGAAGACAGTCATAAATATATGCAGGGTTGCAAAGTCAGCTTTTGAGGATCAGTCAGAGGAAAATTCAGTGTGAATAATAAAACGAACGACTTTGTTAGGAATATTCTGCAAAATAATTTTTCGCCTACTGTTGCATCTTGCTATCCGGTACACGCCGATGCGCACCTATCTGCGGCAATGCTATGCTACTTACGTGCCGCTGGTGCCAAGACCTCGCTGCTGTTAACTGCATACTGCATTGAATAGTCCTCACCCTATCCACGCTGCACACTCGTAATAGTGGTTGCATAAAATTATTATGGTTACACCACAATCACAAACTGACCATAAGCTTCCACAAAAACGGATTAATCAGTAGTCATTTTTATGTGCTTTGTAGTAAGAATATTTTGATGAAATTAGTTGGCTATCAACAGCTTACTTGTCTCTGTGTCAAAATGGAATTCGTGGTCAGAACCATTTCACTTTCATGTGGATTGTACTTTCTAAAAAAGCTGCTTTCGTTCATATGAGGCTAGCACAATTGTGTGCGGAAAATGGTGTTCCGATTTGCGTATGTCGTGCTGTGGAAGTTGCATGGTTACCAGAGAATTTTCGACATAGCAGTACACGTGTGTGATTGCATCTACAGTTGCGTTTAGGTGCCTCTAGTGCAACTATGTCCAACCCGCGGTCCATGGGCCGCATGTGGCCCAGTCGAAGGTTTTATGTGGCTCAGTTTAGGTTTTCGCAGTAGTTAAAGATCCTTTGCACTGACAACCTGTCCTTATTTTGACATTTTGCGTTCGACATTTTTGATGAAGGTGGTCTTCAACGTCACTTTATCACGTATGTTACCATTGCAGTTAGGATTCCAACGCTTTCAGTACATTAGCTTAAGCTAAATTTGGTTTGCTAAGATCAAAGTAAGCCATTCACTGTGCGGCCCTTTGGTAATATGCCATTCAATGTGCGGCCCTGGTTAAGATAGTGACATAATTTTTGGCTCACTAAGCCATTTGGGTTGGACATAGCTGCTCTAGTGAATAATAACGCTACTTCACATTTAATGATATTCACAAGGCTATGTGGGGTTTGATAGGGTTAATCATAGCAACTTAATCTTCAAAACAACGAAAAATCACCATGCAAGATAAACATTTAGGTTGGCCCCCCTACTTTTTCCTTCTAGAATCGCCACTGGGTGGAACTGAGCTGTTACAGATGTCACGGTCAACTAAGTAGGACATGCGTTCCTAACTTGTGATGTGACTACATCAGCCAATCGTGTTCAGCTAAACAAAGGCAAAATTTGCCTCATGATAAAGCAAAATAGACACTGCACAAAAATGTAGATTATGTTGTGCATCATAATACGCACAAGGATAGTTTTCGGATACTGAGAGTGAGATTTTTTAACCAAAACAGTATTTGGATCGGATATCAAGTTTCAAACACAGGATTGATAGTAACGGATAGCAAAAAAGCACTATCCGATCATCTCGTTACTTGCCATACGTATCTGGCCAGAACAAGCAGAAATAGAATGAGTACGACATGTGATCTCTGTGCTGCCAAAATGTGAAGCTATGCGCACTTGTTGCTGCTCAGGCTTTCCAATCGCAATAACGTGGTGTTACTATGTGAACAGCCAGACTGGAAAACGTGGCAGTTGTCGACAAGATATCGTGCATGACATGGAGTTTTTTGGGCGTGACACAACTTTGGCGCATGACGTTCACCCGTGACTGCTTTTCACTGAAAACATAATGGCGCATGAAATCTGCTTTCCCAAAAACTCTTATATAATTAGAAAATTTTTGTCAGGAGTCTTGAGCAGCTGCAGTAGCCTACCGCTCGTGTTCATTGGTGCAGTAGGTAGAGGTTTGAGTCAGGGCAAAAACTTAGCTGTGTAGCAGAACAATCACGTTGTTTACTACATGTAAAAGAACTTAAAGTTACAAAAACAGAACCTAAAAGGCAAATTGGAGACTAATTGAAAGATTACTGAATAGCTGCTAGGCTGGACAGCTACTGGAAGGCTGGAAATACAGCAGTCTTAACCAAGGAAATCCGAAATCAATAAAGCATAAAAAAACGTCAGAGATACGTCAGAATCTCAGAAACAAGTGGATTGAAAGCTTACAAACAAACCTGTCAGTCCTTTATAAAATTACAGGGACCTTCCCAATGTCAAAGCAACATTTTATCAAAAGGTGTAAACATCTTGTGACTTTTTAATCACTTATCAATTGATTACATAATGATCATGGGATCTGATAATTTTCATCAACAACAACCGGAAAAAACAAGTTGTTATCTCCTAGCAACCATAGGAAACATGGCTGTCATCTCCTAGCAACCATAGGAAACATGGCTGTCATCTCCTAGCAACACCAAAGGTGCAAGTACCTTTTAGGCGCTTTACCTTGAAAAATAAGTATAAAAGGAGTTGGTTTTCGGAACCAAGGTCAGAGTGCTGCTAGCATCACCTGAAGGACAAGTCCTTCCTGACGGCTTCACTCTCTCTTGGATTTTCCTGCCCAATTTGGTCAGACATCAGAGATAAAACCCGAAGACTCTGCCTCCTAAGGACTGGAGTGCCGCGCTCAATATCAGGAGTAAGTCCTGTTATAGCCAACGGCTTGAGTTCTTCTAGTTTACAGATGTGACTAACCCCACGAGGTTCTGTCGCTCTGTACCACAAAACGGCTTGTCCGGAACGTTCGCTGACAGACTGTTTCATAAAAATAGCTTGTCAAATCTCTGTTACTATGAACCTTAAGTTCTAGATGACCTATTTGGACATATCTTAAAAACGTTTTGTACTAATGAAACTCTGTCATTCTGTACAATAAATTAACTTTGTCAGAATGACGTTTTGTCACAATGAATGAAAGCATTAGAATGTAAAGACTACTTACTGTTAAAACAAGTTATCACCAGGGCTAAACGCTTGCAAGTCAATAGATCTTGTTTACCTGACAAACCAGGAAACAGCTGAGGTATTAAGATACTGACTCATAATTTCCTGACTGAGGCAAACACCTTAAATAGGAAATGTCAACCATGGTCAGGCGATTTAATATAAGCTATTTAAATAGATAATCACTATAACTGTTTAAAACTGTGCTGCTAATTGCAGATACACCTTAGAAAAAGCACTCTGTGTCTGTAAGATTTGAGAGAACTTGTGTGAACTGTAAAAGATTCTAAATTGGTAAGTGTTCTTATTTAACAATGCGACAATGACATATTAAACAATAAAACACTTTTGAACAACCTTTATTTGCATTGAGTGATTATAACTTAAAGTAAGGAGGTGTCAGAAGCAATAGGGGAATCAAACAGGCATCGACCTGCGAATATTTCCCTTGACTTAACTGCTAGATCGAACCCACGCATTAGCAATAGTTAAGTCTAAAGCATGCGGATTGTAAAGTTTCATTAGAGACCTAACAACCTCGTGTACAGCTGAAGGGGAGCTACTGGCCACTATAGGGGGCCAGTAGCCAACACTCAGAAAAAAACTCGATAAATAATTGTTCATCCGGATGTGGATGGCTATACTAAAACCCAAAATCACCTGAAAATATTCCAAAAAACGCGAAAAAACACAACCTGCTGAAAACCAAAATAATAACCAAAAAAATATTAACTTTAAGTGGTGCCAGGCTTTAACATTTAGCTTCACTGATGGGGTGATTTGCCACGCCTACCATCAGTTACGCCACTGCGTACTGTGTTACTTTGAAAACTCATGATTCTGTATAATGTTTCTCGTCCCAAGCAAAGACAATCAAACACACGGTCATTGTTAGAAACAATATCAAAAAACAAATGCGTATAACTACAAGGTTCGGTGGAATACAGGAAAAAGCTGGAAATGCATCTTGCAAGCATATGGATGATAGATCACATCCGATATTTTCCTGTTGATATGAAAGAGTATTTTATCAACATTTTGCACTAACAGGTTAATTTCCCAGATGAATGTGGAAAAGACAGATGCCATCCATCATCCACCTTTGAAATAACAACTTTCTGTAAGTTGCTTCTTTTCAAAGTGAATCAGTTAGAGGCGATTTATTATTCACCATTGCAAGCATTTGTAATAGCAAAACCATTAAAAAAGAACTGGCTAGCGACCTTTACAGTTCGGTCGCCATGGGGGGCTTTGGTGGGCTTAGCGCCCCAAAATAAAACTCCAAGCCCTCCCAAATTGAAATGCAAAACACTCTAAATCAGTGTTTGTGTCAAATTTTAGAATGTCAAGCCTCCTTGCACAAACGCAAAGATCCCCCATTGAAAACTTTCTGACGACGGTTCTGATGAAAACATTTACTTGCAAAAACAGCAATTTCGTGTGTTTTGGTGGTTTTCTAAGGCAGGGTGGTGACGCAAAAATGCTACCAACAGTGACGTTCGCATTCAAATTTAGTGCAAAGTTGTGGTTTAAAGATGAAGTAATTTTCACTTTATGCACTGCAGACAATGTTCAATTTTCTGTAGTAGCTTCCATTACAGTATGCAGACATAAAGGTTGTAGGCCTACTGCAATTTTGAAAAAAAACTTGATTGAAAATTCATTTTATTTTTGTGTCATGTTTTCATCCTCAAAGAAGGAAAAACTCAAAATGACTGGATTTCAACAAGGTCAAAGCTGGAAGACCCGATGACAAAACGAGTGATAAATTTTATTGGTCATGATCAGGTCCGTAATTAGCTTGGGACACTAAGGGAGGCGAAGAATTTTCTGAAGAGGCCCTAAATTTTTTAAACCATGTCCAATAGTTTTAACCTATGTCCAACACATTTTTCCAGAATGGGGCGAAAAATTTTCCAAGGGTCTTTGTTTCCCTGGGCCTCCCTTAGTTACACGTCTAGTCGCGAACAATCGTGCGTCATTTCATTTTTGCGTTTTTTTGCGACTGAGTTTTGTTTGGTGTTCTCGTGATTTTTCATAATAGGCTGACACCGAGTACAAAAACCGAAAAAAGTCACAAATAGAGAAATGGTTGTTCTACTTTCCCATTTACAAATTTAGTCGATGTTACGAAGTACTGCAGATCGGCTCGTATCAATGAATGGGACGGAATTGTTTGCTTCGGTCTTACTCGTCAGATTTGTATCGGACATGCTGAGATTGTAAAATTAACAATCTTGTAAGACTTTGAAAAAGTAATCTAATAAAACTCCAACTGTGAGAAATAGTTTTTCAGAAATAGTCTTTTGTATTTGATCAAGAATGAACAAAATTCTGTTTGAGGGCTTTTACAACACCCAAGTGCGAAATTGTCAACTTGTTGCAACAATTATAATTGTGTCTAGTAAATCTGGTACAAACAGCAACCTACAAGTTATAATTTTATTTGGGATACTTGTCAAAACTAATGGTATGCATTCGAAGACCTTATTGATAAACGTTTACACAAAAATATGGTTTTCTGAGAAAATATGAATTGAGTGTGTTGGTTTTTGCAGAGGGTGACAGGTAAATGATGCCAGATGACGATGTTACGCCAGATAGTCAAATTGGAAGTTTATGCACAGGAAGTGAGATAAGTCATTTCTAAATTGTTGAGTTTTAAAAAAGAAGGAAGTTGTGGTGCATCTGAGGCTTGCGAGGACGAAAATTCAAAATTTGTTGGAACCATTGGATTAATCGGATTAATTAATCCGATCCTGCTGCTTGGCCAGGTGTCATGCCGGAGTGTTAGGGACTACTTAGCCCAGTGTTTCCCAAAGTGGGCGGAATCGCCTTCTTGGGGGCGATTTTGATGGGCAAGGGGGCGAAAAAACACCAAGGGGGCGAAAATGCTCAACCACTAACTGATGATTGAGTTAACTTCAGTATCCTACTATTATGACTTGTTAGTACCTTGCAAATTTTAATTTACTATGATATAATAGTTGAAGGTTGTTGCTAAAGCAATTTATCTGTTGAATTTTTACTCTGGATCGTCTATGTGCCCGGCTACAGTGTGGATTATTTCAGGGCTGCGGAGCCGTCGTAAAAATGTCACAGCTCCGGCTCCGGAGCTCGTCTTTTCATGAACATGGCTCAGCTCCGGAGTAGGGTTGCTAGATGCGTTTTGTAAAAATACCGGCCATTTTTTCAACATTGGGAGATTCATTGGGAATGAAATGTTTCAAATCGTGTATAAACGTACGCTTTGCGAACATAGCCTATAGACTTATGCTAAGCATTAGCAAACTAACCTATTTTAAATGAAAAACGATAACTACAGTGTTTAATGTGACGGGGGCGTTTTCTTAAACTCTAAAAAAATAAATTCTTAAACTCTAAAAAAATAATAACGGAGGCGTTTTCTTAAACTCTAAAAAACAATGCACTTAGCGAAATTCCAGCTTTTCATGTTGTACTGTATATCAATTTCTGAAATGAACATTTTTCTGTACAATTTGATGGTATTTGCTTTTCTACGGTAGTATTGCCCGTATTAATAACACCATAATACAACTAATAATTTCTTGCGTGCTATATTCTCTTCAGTTTGCAATGAACATTTTCTAGCTCACCTAAAACTCTTGAAAAAATTTCTCACTACATTCTGGATCACTGGGACTGGTTGTACGATAGCCTCCTCGCTCGCTTGCTCTTGCTTGAGCCAGTTATAGTTCGCTGACGAAATATTGTGTCTGTTCAATGTATCTCGCGTGATTGTGAAAGGTTCGCGCATTCTGTCCATGTCTATGATATTCCTGCATTCTGCCTGCAATAGCCTACGGTAGTAGCTCAGACAGCAATCTCACCTACGCCAGTTACACGATTAATCGCCAAAAAAGTGTTTATACAGATCACGTTTGGGACAAAGGAAGATGCTAAGTATGACTAAACAAAGGAAGAGGGAAAACGGAGAGACAATGATGAGTGTTATTAAGGCATAAGTAATCACTTGCTGTTACGTCCCCAGGAGTGTAGTGCTATGAAAAGGTGTGGCAACGCCTTTCCCACACCAAATAAAAATTAAGACTGCGTGAAATACTTCGAATAAAGTGAGCATTCGCCTACAAGAATTTCCACACTGGATCTTCCTGTTTCACTATAGATTTTTGACTAGCAGTGCGAATCTGCGTGTAGCTAGCACATCTGTGAGATCGTAGCCATGTTTTAATGTAATCTAATGCAAAAAGATGTGGAAACGCCGTTTTCACGCCTTCCCACCTCACTACACCCCTGAACTTACCTGAAGGAACTGTCCTGACAAGATTAACTACTAGAGTCATTATAAGTAGAAGTTCTGCATTAGTTCTTTTCGCAGTTACTGTAAATTATTTATATTAAACATACCGGCTCCAGGCACCGTTTTTTAAAATACCGGCTTCTTCATGGCCTCTGCTAAATTAGCAGTAAAATACCGGCCATCTGGCAACCCTACTCCGGAGTTCTGGGTTTTCATGAGTTTGGCTCCGGCTACGGAGCTTTCTTTTTTCATGACTCAGGCTCCAGCTCCGGATTCTACTCGTTTTCACACATTAATGTTTTAGGTATCTTGGTGTGCCTCAAGTTAAATGGAAAATTAATGAAATCAAGTAGGCTACATAAAACTAGAGTAATTTAATCTGGTATTTTTTTACAAGCAGCGCTGTCACCATGACGAGATCAGCGAAAAAACGACATACAAACACTTTCTGGAAAGTCAGTCTCTGATTTTGCCTTCAGTGCCTGAGGACCGTTTGTTATTTCTTACGACAGAATCATGAAAATGGCTCTTTGGAAAACTACATTCGTGTCCGAGCATTTAAATACAGACCAGTCCCAACTGACCAAGTGTTTTGCACTCTTTCATGCTTTGCCTGTTGTAGTATTGACGATTCCAGCTAACCGCGCTGCCCGGACAAACCATACAAAGAGCGCAAAACACATGGTCGACTCTCATGTTTTCTTTCAAATACGCACACATTTGCATTAACCCAAATGTGAAGATGTGTTCAAAATCCCTTTGTTCAAAGAAATAGTATGACTTCTAGCAAGAAATTCACATTTGATTCTGCTGAAAACTTCTGTTTGATCATACTCCCTGCTAACGGCATGATTACACAGCTACAAAAGCTATGGAAATTTTATTATATACCTAATCATTATGGCTCAGTTCTTTTTAGATCGCTACAGTACTACAGACCTGGTTTGATAATTTGACTAGAACAGTGGTTCTTAACTTTTTTTTACATTTCTTAACCCCTTTTATCAAACAAGATTACCAGATTTACCACCAAAACACTCAGTGGGGCTCATATGAAATTAACGAACTCTTACAGTTTAGAAAGACTTATAAAAATCTACATTTGCTTCAATTTATGGTTCAGTAAATTTACCCCCTTGGAAGATGAAATTTCCCCCTGGGGTAAATTTACCCCAGGTTAAGAACCACTGGACTAGAAAGTAGGATGTTGTGGTAGTTTACGTTTTTCTTCTACAACAGTGATTCTCACCCATTGTGCTGAAGGGAGCCAAATCCAAACCTACGAATTTTTAGCCGCACAAAATTTTACAACAAGACAATTGACACGTTTTGTTTTATTGCATTAACGAAGTCTGTTGCACAAAATCTTAGAGGTGTTACTGAAAGACACTGCCCATCGAAAGGAATCCTTTCCCAGCAAAGATTCAGACACTAAGCTCTTACAGAGTCTATAATTTGCCTAAGAAGTAGGCATCTTCAGCTCCTATTTAAATCGAATCTGTTACGGAAGGGTTGCTAGAAGCCGCACAAAGGATGCTTGGGAGTTGCATGCGGCACTTAGAACAGTGTTTGAGAACCGTTGTTCAACAAGTAACACCACGCCTGCCAGCTACGATGTCACAGCCTTAGCGATTATTATTAAACCAAAGAAACATCAAAGTCTTGCAGATCCATTAAAGAGCACACGTAAGTTTATTTTGCAAAACCGTTAGTATCTAGTATCTAGGAATAGGAAAGGACCCAAAGCCAGAGCTACCTCTCAAATGGCCATAACACCGACCCCGGTCGTAAATTTTCAACTGAACTCCGGATCCGGCTCCTGATTTTTAATTTGAGCTCCGGCTCCAGGCAAAATGCCCAGCTCCGGCGCTCCGACTCCGTAGGCCTGGATTATTTTCGCAAGAATTCTGAACGTAATATCAGCGTCGTAATACGTTGACTTAGTTCAGCTTTTTAATGGCTTGGTTCAGCTATTTAAAACTTTTTTTAAATAAAATTCGTTAAATCTACTACCCTGTGTTTGCTTTATCAGGCTAAGGGGACGAAAACGACGTGTCGAGAGTGAAAAGGGGGCGATGGAATAAAAAAGTTTGAGAAACACTGACTTAACC
>Ga0210059_1003952_pt1 | contig 23874 bp, 20 predicted proteins | sample Ectturendosymbi2_FD_188042 | JGI IMG/M metagenome (GOLD analysis project Ga0210059, IMG submission 188042) | Ecteinascidia turbinata endosymbiont from Florida, USA - Sample 2 (SPAdes) (version 2) | ecosystem: Host-associated > Tunicates > Ascidians > Unclassified | place: Key West, Florida...
GTACTGTACTTTGTAATGTTCTGTATATGATCTAATTTCATAATATTGCATGTTGTTCGATTATCCGAACAATTCACTTATCCGAACCACCCCTGGTTTTAATTAGTTCGGATAATCGGAGTTCTACTGTACTTGTTTGTCAAACATCGTAGCGTCACAGTCACAGCCTGGAAAACGAAATACGGCTCATTGTGACGACACTGCGCATCACCAATGACGGAAACGGGGAAAAGCGAAAGCTGCCGTGTTTCGACGATAATAAGACCTAGCGTGTTTTTGAGGATGATGTTAATATAAGCCCTGCCCTTAAAAAACAAGCCCTAGTTGACTGGTGACGACAAAACTTCCCTAATCTCAGCCAATTACATCATTCGACGCAAACACTCGTCATTTTCACCCATTATGAATTCATTACTAATGTGCGTCATTTTTTACTTTGTAGCTTCATTTTTTGATCTATCAAAATAAGACATCCCTCGAAAATAAGCCCTAGTGTAAATTTCGGAGTGAAAATTAATATACGTCCTGTCTTATTATCGGGGAAACACGGCAGATCAAACGATATAGCGGCTGTAACACGCCCAATGGGCTGAAGGACATATCAGCAGTTATTGCTTAAAACTGGAAAGTATAGCTCGTGGAACCCTTTAGATTTGTCTTTGGAACACTTTGGGAATTGCTGAAATACACTATTTAGCAACACCTCGTCTATGTCGGTGTAACAATAACATTGTAAAACGATAGCTTCCAATTTTCATTGAGCCCATGGGCGTCCACAGTTGGGTGGCAAAACGGGCATTTGCCCTCCCTCCCGGAAATTGGGACAGAGAACCAAAAATTTATAGAAAACCTGAAGTTGGCAGCTAAGTACCGATTAATTAATTTAATTGTTGCAACAGCAGTTTATTTACCGGTATGACAATGACACAGTACAAGAGCCAGGTTCACTATTCTGGTGTCATGCAGTGATGAGATTGCACTTCACTTATGTCCGATCCTTTGCCTGTAGAGACAGGTAGGGAAACTTGCGAGCGGGTTGTTCTTTATTGCGTAACAATAACATGGCAACAAATCTTCAAATGTTCACTTCAAAATCCTGAATGATAAAAAATATATATTCAATATGGTGAATTCAGGGCAAACCCTGCTTTCAGGGCAAGCGCAAGTTGCTCAAAAATCGTGAATGATAAAAATATTTCAATGCAGTGAAAAATATCAGGGCAACTCGTGATTTTCAGGGCAAACGCAAGTTGCTCAAAAATCCTGAATGATAAAAAATATATATTCAATACAGTGAATTCAAGGCAAACCCTGCTTTCAGGGCAAGCGCAAGTTGCTCAAAAATCCTGAATGATAAAAAATATATATTCAATACGGTGAATTCAGGGCACACTTTGTTTTTCAGGGCAAGCGCAAGTTGCTCAAAAATCCTGAATGGTAAAAAAATTATTCAATACAGTGGAAAATTTCACGGCAAACTCTGCTGTTTTCCACGGAAAGTGTGAAAAAAATTTAAATACAGTAAATTCAGTCGTTAAAGGCAATTACCGTAAAGTTTCTTGTCTGGGAGAACACAACACGCAAGAAACTTCACCCCTTGAGTTAACAAGCAAGGTAACTACAGAGTTTGCCGATAACGGCACATCCAGGGTATTGTACAGTATAAAGAACGTTACTGCCGAATTGAAGTTATAAGCGAATTGAAATGCATAGAACAGGGGTTTCCAAACCGGGGTATCTGTACCCCTAGTGGTACATTTGCCTATCTGAAAGGGTACATGTAAGGTTAGCAAGAGAAAGAAAAAAATATGTTTATACATTATTCATTTCAAATTATTTATATATATTAATTTGTCCGAACCATTTCATGTTGCTAATGGGGTTAGACCAGGGAGAGTATTGCGCCCATACTTTTTTACTGTATATTTACATGATTTATCTCTTGAATCAAGCAACATTAAAGCTGGGTATTGTATGGGTGAAATTTTATTGAACCACTTGACGTTTGTTGATGACATTTGTGTGTTTTGTCCAAGTGTACGTGGGTTGCAAAGAATACTAGATGTGTGTCAGGCTGATGCAGGATTGCATGAAATTATTTTCAACGCAGAAAAACTGTTTGTATGATGTTTAAGGCTGAGATTGCAAAGAGCACAGCCATCCCGTTGCTGACACTTGGTGTAATAAAAGTAAAATATTTTTCCTGCTACAAATATTTGGGGATTGTATTAGATATTGAGCTCTCAGATGACAAAGACATTCAGAGACAAATGCGATATCAACATGAAGCAGTGAACAGGCTGCGAGCTTCTTTTTCCCGATGTTCGAACGCAGTGAAAAATGTACTCATTCGTTCCTTCTGTAGGTCCATGCATGCATCGTAATTATTGGTGTGATTTCAGGAAGGCATACATCCCCTGATTGCGTGCGGCCTATAACTTTGGTTGCAGGGCTCGGTACAACCTGCCGTGGCGAGCGAGTGTTAGTAATTATCAAGTTCAATGCAACATTCCTACCTTTGAGACCTTATCGAAAAAATGTGTATCTGTTTCTTGAACGATGCAAAAAGTCCAACAATGGTTGCGCGCTTTGCTGCAGTCAGATTGTTTATACCAGTATTAGTCATTATTTGAACACTACAAGCGTATTTTACTTTGTGACTGAGTGCCCGGACGTTACAGTGTTAGTTTGAGGATGTGTGCAGGCCACAAACCATTCGCACTTCACCAGGACCTAGTCAGGTTGGACTCTATTTCTTAAATGCGATTTTCACGTCTAACTCTGGATGTAGTGTTGTACCAAGTGTTACGACTTAGCTAACAATTATGTTGAGGAAGTGTCTGTAATGTAGTGTTGTACGAAGTGTTAAAAGTTAGCGAACAAGTATCGGTATTCCTGTGGTCCTACCACCAACGACGACACAAAATGTTCTGTGTCTGTTAGTATCAATCTGTGTTGGGCAGATAGTGCGTGCTTGTGCTCTATGGGCTTCATGTCTGGTTCAAAGATTAAAATAAAAATAATTGAATATTATTTTCAAAAATCAATGCATGCTCATCGGTAAATATATTTTTGTTAACTTCCTCAGCCTTTTTATCATAAGAAGTTTCAGGGGCATGGGCTTCGGAAGTGGAGGTCAAGGCCGCACCAAGATTTTGAAATTTGACATTTTCCATCAATTTTTGCAAAAAAAGGTTGTTTTCTTAGTTTCGAGTGGTGAAAATGTAATTTTGCCACTTTTGGCCGCCCCTGCAAAAATATTTTTGTCCCACCCCTAGAAAATCCACTATTGACCCCTTCCTGGAAAACATCCCTCCGGCGCCCATGTTTAGGGGTACACGCTCATCTATCGAAATGCTAAAGGGGTACACGGAGGGGGAAAGTTTGGGAACCCCTGATGTAGAAGATGGCATCGTCACCGAACAAAATGCAACGTTATAGACGAATTGACGTTACATACGAAGCCGTTATAAACGAATTCAACTATATAGAACAGCTTTACAGGAGGTTTCAGGCCCAATTCGGATTAAATTAAAAAAGTTAGTTCCGGGGCATACTGTTTATTTTTAGGGCAAATTGTTATTTTCAGGGCAAATTTTTTTCCGCCCCCCCAGTAAAATGCCTTCCCGTACGCCTATGAGTACTGATCTCAGAGTGTGAAGCTACTCAAACGAGACACAAAAAATCAATCAAAACCACAAAACAATTAGATCGGAAATCCTTCTGTAGACTAATGCAACAGAGCAGGGAAAAGGCCCTAAGATTGTGGATAATCCTAATGACATTGATGGAAAACATGACATCACTACTGACATCATAAAGAAGCTGAAAGAAAAGCAACCAAAAGTAGTTGAACTAAAACTATCTACCGTAACTGATAAGCCTGAAACCTAAACAGAAATGGTCATCTTTGAAAACATAACTCAAGATGAAATCGCATCCAGTACAAAAAACTCATCAGGATCTTGGGGACCAACAGAGATTGACATGGAAACTTGGAGAGAAATAATTTGTTTGAAATCATATGGCACCCATTCACAAAAGCTAGCTGACGAAATTTCCACCGTTGCCAGGAGTCTCGCGACGGACACCATTCCACACGATCACATATCAACCCTCCTCGCATGCAGGCTTGCTCCACTAAAGAAAAAGACGACGGCATTATGCCAGTAGGCGTTGGTAAATGCTTACGACGAATCATTGGCAAAACAATCACAGGACTGCTGAAGGAAGACATCATCCGTGCAGCGGGATCACTAACCACATACATGTGCTGGACTGGAATCTGGCATAGAAGCAGCAATACATGCTGTAAGGAAAAGTTACGAAGAGGAAAAAGTGAATGCCTGCTGTTGGTTGATGCACACAATGCATTCAACAAACGCAACAGAAAAGTCGATCTGGAAAATATCAAAAGACTGTGTCCCCCCATGTGACATGCCAAGGGTACTCAACAGCTACAACACTCCTACCATGCAATATCTGGAAAATGGGGGCCACATACTGTCACAGGAAGGCAGTGGCGTACGAGGCGGATTGGCGGCAGCCCGGACGCGGCGGATTGGTGGCATATACTGTATATAAAATATATATTCAATGCACTGAATTCAGGGCACACTCTGTTTTTCAGGGCAAGCGCAAGTTGCTCCAAAATCCTGAATGTAAAAAGTATATTCAATACAGTGAAAATTTTCAGGGCAAACACTGTTTTCAGGACAAGCGCAAGTTGTTCAAAAACCCTTAAAGATATAAAATATTTCAATGAAGTGAAAAATTTCAGGGAAAACTGTTTTTCAGGGCAAGCGCAAGTTCTTCAAATTTCTGAATGATAAAAAATATATATTCAATACAGTGAATTCACGCAAAGCGCAAGTTGCTCAAAAATCCTAAATATAAAAAGTATATTCAACACAGTGAAACATTTCAGGGCAAATTCTGTTTTCAGGACAAGCGCAAGTTGCTCAAAAATCCTGAAAGATAAAAAACATGTCAATGCAGTGAAAATTTTCAGGGCAAGCGCCAGTTGCTCAAAATTCTGAATGATAGAAAATCGGTGACGTGCCGTGAGAGGAGGCAAGGGAGGGAGTGCCTCCCCTATCATATTCATGAAATGTGCAAAACGAATTAGGCATCCAAAAAATCAACTTGAATAAACATTTGTCCTTTCATGTTGAAAAGAATCAATTATTGTATGATTCTAATCATTTTCACAATCAATACATCTGAATTTGCGTATTTCTTCTTCAAGTCAGGGGAATGTCAAGAAGGGAGGCAGCGACTGCTTGTGCCTCCTCTCGCCGGATGGCTTTCGCATTGAGCAGTTTGTCACAAACTGCGTTGGTGAGCGCTTGCCGTGCAATTACGTTTACGTCAGCTCTGTAACCTTCATGGCAGTTACAATGTAATGCGTATATACACTTTCAATAATGTACTCCTTCTACTATATGCTCTCGCATTCCATAGTCTGGCACTTACTTCACGTTGTGTATAATATAGGTCTTACTGAATATGCAGCGTTATGCCACATCAGTAGCTGGTCAGACATGTAGCAACAGTGTTGCCACTGCGGTCAGTCTCGTTAACATCAGATTGTTGCTTTTTCCAACATCAGATTTCTACGTTACATTTTCATATAAGCTAAATGCTTCTATTACCAACACCAAACAAAGCGCGATGAACTTCGCAGGGCTGCCATCCTGTCTTCACCAAAAAAGCCAGATAGCAGTCATGAGACATATGCACATGAAACATGCATAACCAAACGCAAAATGGATATTAGAACTCGTCGGAAAAATCGATATAATACAATTTCAATCTTTAGAAGCATTTTCTTTCCTCTTAATTACACTGTCATACATTTGTTTCTTATTAACTGAATTCAACATTTTTAGGGCAACAGTAAAATCTTTGCAATATTCTTTTCACCCTGCAGGGTCATAGACTTTCGTCAGAAGAGATTTGTAATGAATATGCAGCTCAGACAATGTTTTACCAGGGCCAAGTCTTTCCGACTGAAAAAAGTCAAAAAAGCCAGATGTTTCTGGCGTTTTTTGATTTTCAAAAAATGCCAAATGCGTTAAAGAAGCCAGTATTTCAAAATCTGGCTTCAAAAAAGCTAAATTTGGCAACCCTGACCTCGGTGAAACCGAAGCAGAGCGAAGAGTTGTCATTAATTGGAGAAGTATGCCATGAGTAAAGAAAAAATATTATTCTCAACGCACCGAGGAGAGTTTCATGAGTGTGGAACGATAAACAAACACACACGAGGGGAGAGATTGAGTAAAAGAAATTGAAAATTATGAATCTAACTTATTTTTATCCTAAAATGAGAGGAAATGTGGTAAACAACAGCCCAGCCAACATCAGATTTGTCGCCAAAATATCAGAGATCAGAATGTTTTCGGAAAACATCAGATCTGATGTTAAAACATCGGAAGTGGCAACACTGTGCAGCAACAGTGATAGGGAGGCAGCCGACATCTCTGCGAAGGGAGGCAGCCGACATCTCTGCCTCAAGGAAAACGTTTCGTTGTTTCGACATAGGCAATTCTATCGTGCTGATGTGGCATCACTGGCGTGACCGACAAGTCGCGTTGGGGAAACTTGCTGTGAAGATGTGTGGACTACAACAGGATTTTGTGACATGAAAAATCTACCAAAAAGCTTCAGCAGACATGCAAGGTTAACAAATCACATTCCAAACCAAATTGCCTTGAAAAATTTTGGAAGCGCAAGGATCGACTTTGGCTTTGAACGAGCAGCGGAGACTAAATATCAGCATTCACAATGCTAAGGTGAGGGAAAACCGAGAGATTTTGAAAGACCTGATCAATGTAAATTGCTTCCTAGTCGAACAGCAATTAGCATTTCGTAGTAACGATGAGAGTTCGACCTCCTCTAATCGTGGCAACTGTGTGGAACTTTTACATACTCTTGCTGCGAAAGATGAAAAATAAGCCAGACATTTAGAGACATCCACTGTGTTTTCTGGCTTCTCAAACATAGTTCAGAACGATTTATTTGAAGATAGGTGAGTGATTAAATATGAATAAAGAAGATAAGTGCAGCCCGATTTGTTGCTGCAAAAGTAGACGAGTCAACGGATGTCACAAACAAAGTTCAGATCTCTGTCATATGTGGCTAAAAGCGAGGTGGCTTGTGAATCAGTGGCGTACGGTGGCCAGTTTGGTAGGGTTTTCACCAGGCTAGCAACCAGCCCAAAACTGTGAAGGTTCACCGGTCGTGGTGGTTCTCGCCTACCACAAGCCATTCGAACACTTGAACAGATTGGCAGTTGATCATAATAATCAAACCACGCGCAGCACGTACCCTAGAACGTCGACAGCATCGGGCACGAACAAGAATAGATCAAATTCACTTCTCGTGACAAAATCTTTCCAGCTGAAATCACTTATAAGAAATAAATAGGATTTTCGACACAGAATAATCAAATTAATCAACTGGCTTACGTGTTAGGAAGCATCCGTTTTGCGACTGCTATCGGTATTAACATTCCACATTTTAGCGTTAGGCTACTTTGCACGTGAGCCCAGGCTCACCACCACTTAAGTCCGTAATATTAAGCTTCGTCACTCCGTGCAGTCTCAAATCGTCCAAACTCAAACTGTTACAGTAATCATCACACAGACAAAGAAACCACACTACCTACCTGGACAAAGTAGGCTATTTCAACCTGAAGCAAAACCCAACTGTACAAGTACACTTCAAGGAATCCAACAGCCTACTGCACAGCTGCCACTGTGCAGATTTAAGCGGAAATGCTAGCAAAACAACGTATGACGTAACCAAGTTGTTCACCAGGCACGGTGAACAACCTGGCTGTTTCAAAAGAGCTTGGTTTCACTGGCGTTTACTTTCCTTGTTCATTTATTTAAATTCGAGTGTTACTGAACAACCTGCAGTCATGCTTGAGCAGACAAGCAAAAATCGTTCGACCGTGTTAAAAAACATATCCGCTGGCTGAGAAACGGTTCAAATTAAGGCAGTTCTTGTCATTAATCGCTAATGAATGCCCTAAAACCAATTTTTTAATTTTTTTTCTTCATTTTCAGGTGTTCACTGAACACCTTGAACACCCTGGATATCTGCCACTGTTATGAATGTGAAGTGAAGGAAGCGTTCCGGGGATTTGATGATATAAGTAATGACAGACGAGCCGCTGCAATATTTTTTTAGTTGTCCTTCCTGTTTCCATTTATTCATGTTTGTTTATTTTACATGGCGTACAGCCAGTATTATTCAGTCAGTTTGTGAAGTAAAGTGGTTAGTGTTGCTGCGCACCAGTGCGTGGCGTTAACCTGCCGCGCTGTGTGCAGACGTGTTGACATAGTTGGTTCATTCAAGCTTCTAACTGTGGATGTGTGTTTGGGGTCGAATGAAGCACCCGGTTATGCTGTCCATCTGAGGCGGTCATCTTCTAGTAACAAAGGGGGAGGACCCTTAAGATCCGCCTACGGATGAACATAGTCGTGCAAATGTGCTCCGTGTTGCTTCTGATTGCTTGTTGTGGCCGCATCGCATCCTTCTAGTGAGTTAGTCGCTTTTTGTGCTTCGTATCGATCGTGTTTTGTGCTGTGCTTCCTTCGCCAGTGCGTTGAACCTCCGGTTCGATTTAATTTTAGGCGGGGGAGGATGAAGTGAATTGGTGCGTGTTGTTGCGCACTAGTGATCTGCAGCACTGCGCGCAATCGTGCTTTTACTTTGCATATTTCATTGAAGTTTTCTGCAGCTGCCGATCATTGTGATGGTCTGCATTGTTGATTGGATCACTGCATGCATTGTAAACGTATGCATAAGTTATAAGACGGTTTCAAGTTTTCAGTAAAGCCGTTAAACAAGCAGGTGACAAGTTGTTACGTCCAAGCAATTCCTCTAGTCGAGTTTCGCGCATTCCTCACGCGTTGATTGGTGCAACGCATTTGATAGCAGCTCGCCACGTGGTCTTGGCTTTAAAAGCGCGTTGTCATGCAGTTGAAGTTCTTTTGGCTTGTAGCATTCCGTTGTTTCTGATCGAATTCGTAACTGCTTGGTCCTGGTACGGACATTTTTCTGAAAGCTTGTTTTCCTTAAATCTGTGACTAGTTGTTTATCGACTGGCCGTGCTTTATCGGCATCTATCCGTGAACGTATCACTGCAAGGTAATACAACTGCTTTCTGGGACTGGTCGCGAGTTTTCGGAGACAGGACTTTTGAGTACCAGGCTTATGTCGAACTCTATCTCAGTAGAAACCAGGACCTCCTCCTGGGTGCTACACAAGTCACTTCAGTTTGGTCCTCCTATATGTTACTTTTTTTCAAATCTGGAATCGCCATTGTGACTATGTGTGTAACAAACTATGATATGGGATAGAAAGCATAAGCAGTAGTCATTCTGCAAGCAGCCGGTTGAGTGATGAATTTATGCTACTACATTCAATTCATACACTCGCAAATTTGGCTTTGAAAGAGACAGCGCCTCCCCAGCCACAAACCTCAACGCACGTCACTGTAAAAAATATGTATTGAATACAGTGAATTTAGGTCACACTCTGTTTTTCAGGGCAAGCGCAAGCTGCTCAAATCCTGAATGGTAAGAAATATATTCAATATAGTGTATTCAGTGTATATTCACTTGGGGGGTGATGTAATTTGGGCTAGTGTAGTGTGTAATCTGGACCAATGTCGTGACTGGTTATAATGACTTTGATCTGGACCAAGCTCATTTTTTATGCTAGGTTTTTCGTGTTTTTTTTAGAACGCTCCTGTTATCTGTTGAAGCATTGATCTTAGCAACAAATTTTAGCTGACTGGCTGAGGCAGGGAAATTTTGAAGTTAGTCCTGTGAATGCAGTGGTAATTTGGACCAACCCTGGTGGCGGTTTGTGTAAATATGGTCCAGTGTTACAAATAACCAGGGGCGGCTCGTCCAGACGGGCTGCAGCCCTCCCTGAAAAGTGCAAGGCAAAAGATTCCGCCAAACGGCCAAACTCGCCTTAAGTTTGGATTTAATTACGAAAATTTGAATTTGGCGATTGGCGATTTCGGGGCTGTCATCCGCACAGCCCTAAAGGAAAGAAACCAAACAATTGGCTGCAAAAAACATGGTGGTATACCCGCCTATCGCAAAGCGTTTTTGATATTTTGACAATGAATTTTTAAGGAAAAAACGGAGGAAATATGACCTTGATTGTTTTTTACTACCTGAATTTATTGGATGTTGAATTTTATACATAAGTTTAACAATGCTTTTACTAGTACTTTGGCGATATTGGCGGCATTGGATTCAAATCTGGTCGCCAATCTCGGGCTGCGAAAATACAGCCCTTCGTTTATCTGCACCAGTGCAGCTTGCAACTGTAGGCTAAGCTGATGAGCTTTCTAGGGATGGCGTTTGAAGATGTATGGCAGTAGTTGGTGGATCTCATTCTTGGACAACACAAAATGTGACTGGTTTAAAACATTGAAATATGACAAATTTGAAGCATGAGAAATCTGTCAAGCCTATAAGCATTCAAGTACTATAAGTAGACCTTTCATTTTTTGGTAAGGTGAACGTTGCAGCTGTAACTGATTCAGGATATAAACGTTTACTGGAAAAGCATAAAAATCCAGTTCAAAAAACGAGAAATCTTGTGTAATATCATAAACTGTTCGAAATTTTTTTGAAAATTTGAACTTCATTTGAAGGAACATGATTAAAGTACCAGCTCAAAGAAAGTGGCTCTAGCCTAGGTCTGCTGCCAAGACACGGTTTGAATAAAATGCTAAGCTTTGTCTTGTTAACAACAGCGCCTCATTAGTCGAGCGGAATGCTCTAAGCTTAGTGTGCGACTGGTGCTGAGTTCGACTCTCGCCTTTGCAGCTTTGATGGCAGTGGTTTGGTTATGCGTCATACTTTTGATGGGACAGGTTTAATTCTTTTGTGTTGGTGTTTACGCTTTAGGGTTTGGTTTCATGAAACTGAAGTGAATGTTTTCTATGTATCAATAAGGACAACTGAAAATTACGAGTTTGATAAGATTAGGACTGCTGGAGTGACTGGAAGCGCCACAATATTATAAAAACAGCCAGGGCGACAATCCCATATGTTCAACCAGAGATGAAATTTCGCAGCCCTCCCGGCCAATTTCATCACGAGCCGCCACTGCAAATAACAATACATTTATAAAGTACTTGGAAAGTGTTTTAATAGGCTACAGTACTGTACATGGTATAATCACAGTATACGAATACGATACACTATTTACAGGCATACTGGCACACGCATTTTGAGTGCGTGTTTCATTTCCCGAGGTGCAGTCATTAGCAGGAGCGGGCCGCACGGACGTGCAGATTGCTTGGCCCCTTTGAGTGCGCCGTGCGCGTCTTTAAGTGCCTTGCTCAAGAGCACAGCAATGATAACACAGGCAGGTGCAAAGAGTCCGACCCTTTGATCCGGAACCGTCGCTTTTAACCTTTGCGTTTCGCCATTGAAGTCGCGTACATATTTGCATCAGTAAAGACAATTACCGTAAAGTTTCTTTTCTGGGAGAACACAACATGCAAGGAACTTCAACCCCTTGAGTTAACAAGCAAGGCAACGACAGAATTTGCCTATAACGGCACCTTTAGGGGATTGCATAAAGAACGTAATTGCCGAACATAGGCGTAGCCAGGAGGGGGCCAAAAGGGCCATGCACCCCCCCAAATTTGTAGAAAATATAGTCGTTTTGTGCTTTGAGAGGCGTTTTTCTAAACAAAACTAGTGTTATTTGCCTAAAATCAAGCATTTTGGTCCCCCCCAAATTTTTTGACCCCCACCAAATTTTTGGGCTTGCTACGCCTCTGTTGCCGAAATGACGTTATAAGCGAATCGAAATGCATTAAAAGGATGCCATCGGGACCGAACGAAATGTAACGTTATAGGCAAGTTGACGTTACCGAACAAGCCGTGATAGACGAATTCGACTGTATAGAACAGATCATTACTAGAGGTTTCAGGCTTCATTCGGATTAAATTAAAAAAGTTAGTTTCAGGGCAAATTGCTATTTTCAGGGCAAATTTTTTCCGCCCCCCCCCAGTTAAACGCCTTCCCGTACGCCGATGCAGGAGGGGATGACACAAGGTGACAATGCAGCGATGGTAGTGTATGCCCTATCCACATGACCATTGATACAAGCACTGAGCAACGAAACTGCAAATGATGAAGTGAAACAGGTATGGTATGCAGATGATAGCTCTGCAGTCGGATCACTGGCAGGAGTGAAAAAATGGTGGGAAGACCTACAGGCTAAGGGACCAGACTTTGGGTACTGCCAAAATCCTGCAAAGACAATCCTCATAATAAAAAACAGTAGTTTAATGAAATCCGCACAAAAACACTTCAAAGACTGTAAAATCAAAATCACAGACCAAGATGAACGCCACTTTGGATCGGAAAGTGGGACAGAATCATTCAGGGGACAGTATATTAAAAACAAGGTTGAGGATTGGGTAAAAGACCTTGAGTTGCTTTCAAATTATGCACAAGATGATCCTCAAGCAACATACTCAGCATGCACCAAAGCATTACGATCCAGATTGACCCATTTCCAAAGAACAGAACCGGACATGATAAATCGCTGGTAAACGCCATCAGAGACCAATTGATCCCCACTCTTATAGGACAAGAGGTAAGTGATGCAGAAAGACAAATACTCTAGCTCTTCCTCTTAGGCATGGTGAGCTAGGTCTGACAAATCCTAAAGAAACTCCCGAGACAGAATATGATTGCTACACTCTGATCATTGCTAAACTAACAGAAAAAACTTACAATCAAAGACTCGATCTTGAAAAACCACCCCTCAGACCAGAAATTCACCAAACACACGAAAAACAAAATACGACAAGAGAAGAACGCAAAATGCCGACATGAGCTATTAGAGGAACTGGCCCCTGATTCACAACAGCTCATACAAGGAGCAATGGAAAAAGGGAAATCTTCTTGGCTGTCAGCCTTGCCAATCAAAGCGATTGGATATGCACTAAACAAATAAGAATTCATCGATGTTGTCTGCATGAGACATGGATGGAAGGTGGAAGGCATACCCACTCACTGTGCTTGTGGAGAGACAAACTCTGTGGATCACAGCCTCATATGCAAAGTAGGTGGTTACACTTCAATGAGGCACAACTCAGTGAGAGACTCTGTAACACAGTTAATGAGAGTGGTCTGTGGAGATGTTCATACCGAACCAACACTTCTGCCAATCAATGAAAACGAATTTGAAAGAAAAGTCAATACATCTGACAATGCAAGGTTGGACATTTCTGTGAGAACACTGTGGAATAGCTGTGAGAAAAGTTTCTTTGTCATAAGGATTAGAGATAGACCGATATTTTGGTTTTACCGATATATCGGTATCGGCCAAAACCGCCGATTTTATCGACCTCAGTAAGTGTTGACAAAACGCTGTTCTATTCCTCACGCATGCAGTCAACTTGCGCAAGAAAGCACAACAAACCAAGTCAAGACAGTCATCTTGCAGCAATCCCAGCGGTGCGTTTTCATAAACAAGCAGGCAAGATGAACCATGGAGCACGCGTCGGCCGTCGCAGCCGAAACAAAAGCATCATCTTTAATCAGATTAATTGATAATCATAACAAAATATTGAAATTGCTCCAATTTGAAAAATTTTAGCTCATAAATCCTGATTTTTGAAGTTTTTGAGGCATAGAATGCATTACATTTTGACAATGAAACAAAAAAAGATAAAAAATTTTAGAAATAGCAGTTATCGGTATCGGCTATCGGTCTATGAATGGCTGATATATGGGTATCGGCCCCAAAAAGTCATATCGGTCAATCCCTAATAAGGATCACACTTCCTACCTCTCAGTCTTATTCTGGGAAGCCCCTAGCAGAGATCTACCAACAACATGAAAAAGAAACTAAGGATAAGTACAACCAAAGAGTGACTGACATTGAGAAGTCTTCATTCGATTCCCTTGTCTTTATAACAAGTGGTGGGATGGCACCAGAGACAACAAAAGACTGGCCGAAAACGCGTTTCTTCTTAAGTTGTTCTTAGATAATAATGTACCTCTTAAGCATGGATTAGCCCCATTTCGTTTACTTTCAGAGGTGTTAGTATAGGTCGTCAATTTAAAACTAGGTATAGAAAAGTATGGAAGATGGAATGGAAGGTTTTTGTATGAAATGAAGTGGAAGATTTCAGATATCGGATAAAAAATCCAGCTCCGACTCCTAGTGCTCTTAGGAACCGACTCCGACTTCACCCAGAAACCTCCGACTCCATGCGACTCCGACTCCGCAACCCTGTGTATCACGCTTTTTATAAAATTGGATGATGATAGCATGAGATCAGATGACGTCATCACAGTTGTGCATTTAGCGCAGCTTTGCAATGTGTGGCAGAAAAGACAACGCAGGCTAAGAATGAGACCAAGCAATCACTCCTACAAGAAAGTGAATTCGAGTCAATGCGATGACTCACTTGTGGGAACGGAAATTTGTATTATGCTCGGTAGGTGCACGATTTGCAATGATTGGAATGCGACTGGAAACTAAAGGTACACCAGTGTATTATGCAAATGTTAACGCAAAAAGAAGTCCAAGTTGTAGCCAATGCAACAAACGGATTAATTAAGTGATGAAACCAGCACCTCAAGTAGAAACGTTTTTTAGGTAAATGAAACAGTGCAGAATAAATGAACTTGGTTAATGCCCACAAAGAAAAGGAAGAATACCGACGATTATTTTTTTTATTAGATTATTTTTCCTAGTATCTGAGAATTACGTTTGTTTTGAAGTGCGCTGTAAGCAACATTATTTTACAAGTTCGAGGAAACCTGCGCTGGAGTAACCTGAGCAGACATTCCGTCGGTTTGCAACACATTTGGGCAAAGGCGTCGAGCATTTTAGAAAAAAACTGAGATGGTTCGAATCGAGAACTGTGGCCTTGTAAATTACGCTTGTTGGTTTTATGACTTGTAGTTTCTGAATTGACAGGGCGTGCTAATCAGTAATGTTGATCGTCGTGTGGCCTGATCACGAACACTCGACTACAGGTGGTGACTTGAATACAGGTTGATTCTCTTGGCTTTGCTGGATGCAAAGTGTAGTACAGCATGGCAATCACTAACACAAGGACGTTATGGAACCCAGGCTCCATGCCATTAACAGGGTCTACAAGCATTCAGCAGTGACTTTTTGAATACAGCGCCAGCACTCAGTACACAAACCGAAATTTTGCTTTCGAAGCCTGAGAACTTCACGCTCGACAGGTCACCAAAGCCAAATTTGTTTGTTACGACACAGTAGGAATTATTTCGTAAGATATTTCATTGATGGTCAGCAAAACGTACTGGAGAAATACATTTATGAAAGACAAGCCTGGTGAAGCAAAATTATTCCAAGTTTCGCCATGTTGTAGTGTATCTAATTTTACGACTGACGCAAAAATACGATTTTGCTGTCATTTTAAAGTTAGCATTACCTACTTGGGTCAATGGATGCCCGTTGCAATCTCCAGGGTCCTGTTAGACCGTATCAGAGAGAAGTTCAGGTCATATTATGGACGAAGGTGTAGTGCACCTGCTGAAAGATCGCGGCTACAAGCTTCGTCAAACTCTCGGAGAAGGAGCATATTCAAAGGTAATGGAAAGCCGCTGATCTGTTTACGTGTTTGTTTCTCAGTGTTTAAAGATATAGTTAAAAAGTTGAAAAAGTTAGTTGAAATTTTTTACAGAGAGCCCAAAGTATCTTTTTGTAAGAAACTGGTTCAGCCTACTTATGGATTCCTATGTAAATGGTAGTCGCCGGCCGAATCTTGAAGTAAATGCACCAATGTACACTGTCAGATTAATATTGATCAAATTAGGCAAAAATATTTTGTAAACCTTTTCGATATGAGTTGGTTTCGCCAAACTTTCTCTCTTCCACGAAAAAACTGGAGTATTTTTATCTTGCTTCTCACTTGCTTTGCCAGAATAGCTTTATTACTTCTTTAACATTCTTCCTTTCAAGGTAAAATCAGTTTGAATTGAAATACATGTATAAAGTCTTCCAGTGTGCCGTCCATTTGTTTAATGTTTAGATGAGACAGACATTTCCTGGCGTTTTTCACTTCGCATTATATTTTGCAATGCACGAGGTAGATTTGCATTTTCAAAACAGCAGTTTTAAATCAGAAGTGAATTCTCAAATAATGGAAGTATAAATGAAGTCGTCAATATTTGTGTTATTGTTTCCGATAAGACTTGGCGAAACATCCAGATTTAATACTGTTTTAATCTGACCTGTCCTGCTCAAAACATGAGAGTTGTCTTGAAAACTTTTGGAAGGATGTGGTGAACGATAAAAAATGTGTGTAAAAATAATAAATTATTCACTTCGTAGTATCTTAAGCTTTGTCTCACAAAGCGATTTCCATTGTTAGGCGAGAAGTCTTAAGTCAATTTCATTTCGTAAGAATTGCTTTGCAGAAAATCTGCTACATTTTTGCTTTTGCAGATCTTTTGCTGAAAAACATACAGTTATGCGTATAATTACAAAAGACTCGACCACAAAAATTTTTACTGGTTGAAAAGAAATAACTCGAATTATGAACAACACTTATTGAGTTTCAGGGAATCTGGTTGCCACTTTCTCTGCTAAAAATACTACTTTCTGTCGTTAAATGAAGAAGAGAGCCTGATTTTCATACATTTTTGATGCCAATGTGGAAAATAAATACGACGCCTCTTACAAGCATAGCAGTAGACAGGGAATCCCAGGGAGCTATGGGCCCCTTCACATTTTTTCCCCTCCAAAAATTTTTGGGCTGGCTATGACACTGCTTACAAGTTATATTTGGTGGCTACTGATACACAGAAACAAAGCGGCTGCTGATTGTGGGAATCACTGCTTGCCAAATCAACCACTGATCTTCAATCGTTGAAGCTTGTGTAATTTCAGTGTAAGATCCACAGCAACTGTGGGGGACATGCCGTTGTTCATTTCATTTCCATTATGCTCGCTTTGTACCACTCCTTTTCTCCGAGCACGAGGCTAAACAAGCAGCAAGTACCGTTTTTGAAGTATTTTGATTGACCAGACCGTGAATCGAATCCACCCTATCAGCTTTGATGGCGTGCATTCACAAACTGACCACTTATCTGGGTAATCACGTTCCTTTTCTCTCAAATTTTCTTTGTTCACAACATATTTGTGAAAATTAGAAACTTCCTGCACACCTTTTATCCTCTAACAAAGTTGTTCTTAACCGGTGGGGAATTTCCCACTTGTGGGAAATTTCATTCATGCAGTGGGAAGTTCTTTCTGGTTTGGTGCAGTGGAAATTATTTTAAGTTTTACTCCAATTTCTAAGAAAGTAAATCTGATTAGAGTCACAAATTTAACTTTTAAAAACTAACACTTACTTGTCAACTAGTGCATTTTTTGTAATTAGTAGCCTACGTTTTTAGAGTTGAATAATATTTAAAAAGTCATAATCGAATAACGGCCGTTGTCGTTAAAGGTATGGACACTGTCGCTAAAGATAGACAGTTGGTGTAACCGGTAGGAGAAATGATATGTAAAAAAGCTGATTTTAGTTGATTAAGGTTAAACTGAAGTTAGTGTTGCGATCAGAAAGCCTGAGTGGCATGTACGCAAAGTTTCGCACTGTGGCAGCAAGCAACGATAGAGATCACACGCCGCGATCACTCTGTTATTGGTTGTTCGTGCTACTTGTATATGGTGTTGTTCTTCGTGCGCATTCCGTTCGTGGTGAAACGCGCATTTCAGCACAACGCCAGCGGAGAGGTTGCAACATTAGATTTCGGTGAACATTAAGTTATGTTATCTTGTAACAAGTTAGGTTAACCAGGAAATGGGAAAAATTGCTTCGAACGTACAATTTTGAGGTGAAATATGCCAGGCTGTTTTTTGACGAACCATTATTTTCCCAGACATCTAGTGTAGAGCAACAGTGTTAATTGCGAAGCTAAGCAAAAATACAAGGTAAGCTACATCACTTTGCCTCCAGAAAAGTGGAGAAGATATCCCACAAGAGTGTGTCGTGCAAGAAAACGTTGTCTAACAGCTGTTTACACCATTCCAGCTCAAGCAGCAATTGAACAATGCTCAACAAGGAGCAAGCTAACAAGTCAATTCAGTACTTTAAGTCTAAAGAAGGTTGTCTCAAACGTGTCAGGCTGGATGCAAGAGGTGCTTTTGACCATTAAAGCATCCCATGTGGTTGCATTTCGCATTGCCAAAGCGAAAAAATCTCATACCATTGCAGAAACACTGGTGAAACCATGCCTCCTGGATTGTGCTAAAGTAGTTCTGTTATAGTTCTGTCAACGCCAAAGCTCGCAACAAAGTGGAAATGGAGGATTACATACGCTGCGCGCTTTCTGCCATTATTCAACGCATCGAGATGCTTCTTCTTCGTCGTCGTTTGAGCGGGTTGTTTATATTGTCCACCTGTTTTTTTTTCCCTGAAACATTTCGGTCATTTTTTTGCTGAGATTTTGGTCACTGAAACATTTCGGTCATTTGTCTCACAGTTCTATTAAAACTCGCCATTGCATTGTTTTTACGCATATATTTTCCAGCATTTTAGACCCAGATGACTTGATTTTTATCGGTCATTTCAAAACGTTTTGGTCTGTGACCGAAAAATGACCGAAAAAATCAGCTGTCCATTGCTAGGCCGCCCTAGATCTCGGGACAGGTGTTGAGCAGCCGTTCGATTGTCTTGAGATGCCAACAAAGAGCAAGGAATCGCACAAATCACGTTAAACTGAGCAGTTTTAATTTTATTGGTGCGGTACGATGTAAATGAGTGAAAACCGTGCGTGAAATCCTTTAAATTGTTTGTCTATTATGCGAAGCCTACTTACCACCGACTAAATAGCCACTATTTTGGCTAAATAGCTTTCAGTGAAACATCGTTACTAAAACATCAGGGGGTTTCGAACTTGGTGATGGCCTTTGTGGGAAACGAGACCGAAAAGGTTAAGCACCGCTGCATCACAAGTTGGTTTCAGGAAAGTTTGCTTTCCTGCTTTGATCTTCAGGTCAAAAATGCAATGAAGTTTGTATATTTGCAAAGCAGTGCAATCCCATAAAAACCGTGATGAATATCTTCAGTATTGCTGAATGTAGATTATATGACAAAGTACCATGCCGCATGTTAAATGCAGAAACCTAATTTATCCTTGCCACAATAAGTGTTTTAATAGTGTCCAACAATAAGAACCTTTCTTGGAAAAAATAGCCGCTGTGATGTTAGTAGAGCGTATATTCTGCCTGGTCAGTAGACTTGATTAGCTTTTAATGAAATAAAATCACACATATTAGAATTTCAACATTATCTTAGGCCTCATGTTTTGCAAATGTGCCCACTGCGGTACTTTTCCATTTGTTATCAAACTCTACTTTTCGTTCAGGTTAAATCCGCATACTCTGCACGTCTGAAAAAAGATGTTGCCATAAAATGCATTAACACAGAAATCGCTCCTCGTGATTTCGTGGAGAAATTTCTGCCAAGAGAGCTCCAAGTTCTTCCGATTATTCGCCATGACAACATAGTTCGTGTTTACGAAATTCTTGAGGTGAGTTTTTTTTCCACAACAAGGACGAAGACGGTGTCACTGGGTCGCCTTATGTACCAGTCTTAACCAGGGATGAGGGACCTGCTCACTGTCGCATAAATTGTGGAACATCACCTTTTGGCCGCAGAATATTCTAAATTTTATCTTATGCAAAACGCAAATCCAACAAAATTTCAAAGTTGAAAATTCTTACATGGGCCACATAAAATGGTCATTGGTCATGCAGGCCGCATGTGGTCCGCGAGCCATAGGTCCCCGACCTCAATCATGCTATGTGAAAGCATCGATAACACATACAAATAAAAACGAAGCAGTTTGAATGAAGGATGCTGACGTCAGAATCATCCTCTGAAGATGAGCCTCGTACACCTGTTACCAACGTTTCGCCCAACTGAACGTATTTTACCCTTTGCATTGGTCATGTTTCACAAAATAAAGTTCGTTTTCCTAGCACGTTTGTCTTAACAAAGAATAACAGTGTTAGTGAGGCACTAATTCTTCGCTTGCCTGGTAATTGACGATGATGCTCTGCACCTACGGCATCGGCCTTTTGTCTTGACGGGGAAGCGAAGCATTTTGAATGGGGGGAGGACTCGATAATCTTGCGGACAATCACTTTATGCATTTTAGGAAGAACTATTACTCTTATATGCTTACTATGCATTGTAGCCAACTAGAAAGCAAATAGTTTGAAATTACTTTAAGCTTGGGCCATGCACGTGATATGTCGTGTTGTCACGTGATATGTCATGTTGTCACGTGACATGTCATGTCTGCACGTGATACGTCATGTTGTCACGTGATATTTCATGTCGTCCTGACCGTTACGAGATTTTTTCTTGTGATTTTGAAAAACGTCGCTTGAAGCAAAGTTCAGAGTAAAAGTTTTTGTTTTCCAAATTTGACGCTTTCCTGCAGCAAAGGCCTGAAACTCTTTCAGGCAAATGGCTTCATTTATATCGTGATGGAAACGGCGGAGAACGGGGACATGCTGAGATATGTGCAAAGACACGGCGCTTTACCTGAACCTGAGATCAAGAATCACTTCTGGCAGTTGTGCCAGGCTGTTAGTTATTGCCACGCCCACGACATCTGCCACAGGTAAGATCTTTCAAACGGATGTTGAAAGCGCTCAAAGGCGATCCGATATGATGACGCAATGTAACGGTAAATTTATCAGTTTGTTTGTTTGATGAGAAGCAACTCGATTTCCACTGGAAACTTGCCACTTACGGCATTTTCCTACTTTGTGTTCACTATTGACGCTGAATAGAAATAAATAGAAAACAGTTGACGCGCGGTGCTGTCATTGACTCGCCACCAGTGCAGCATTCACTGCATAATCAGCCGCGTGGCGCACGACGCATTTTCTTGGAAATGATTTTAAAACATAATGAACTAATGTTGAAACATACGACGGTTTGGAAAATAATTTTAAAACATGTGCACTTGTGCTTTACCAGTGGAGCTTTCTTCAAATGAGCACGGGCTGGTTAAATACTGTGCAAACAGACCAAATCATACAACATCATGTAAAGCAGGGATGGGGAACCTGTTTACTATTACGGGCCGCATGAAATGTGGAACATCATTGACGGGCCGCAAAAATTAAATAATTTTATCTTAATATTCAACTTTTACCTTCCAAAGGAAACTGGGAGCGAAAAGCAGGTCACGGAAAATGGAGGCTTCTCTTGACTTGCTGTCAACGTGTCTGCTCATCATGCAGTTTTGTTTTGGTGTGATGTTGTGTTCTATCTTAGGAAATGAAACTTCTAATGCGGGACATGTTGCATGTTTTCGCTGGCAGCAGGATCCCCACACCTGATGTAAAGTGTTGTTTGTTTGTGGGCGACTTGATGACGTCGATGGAGCAGGTTGAGGTCGAGGAAGAAACTCTTCCAAACACTTTGTAATTAAAACGACAATTGTTTCCCCTCAGACTTGTTTCAAATTTGTCATAATTTATGATAAAGCTTTGAAAAATTTTGTGAAATGAGGTTTTTGCTGCCGGCAGTAAGTGTTTTCCAACATTCTTGCAAGTAGTGGATCAAAGCCAAATTCAGTTTCGTCTCCAATGCTAAACTTTAAGTGTAAAAAAACAGAACTGAAACTTTATATATGCTCATCCCATGAATTGACCCTACAACCTTTGGGGATGACTCATTTTGTATTTTCTTTTTGCAATAAAATCATCCGACGCATCACAACCTCGTGCCACCGCCATATTGTGCTTAGGTTGTGGGGACACTTGTGGGCGCACAAGTGCACAGCATTTAATGCTGCTCTTGACTTTTTACAAGGTCCAATATAAATTTTATATGTTTTTAGAGATTTAAAATGCGAGAATTTATTGCTGGACCGAAACTACAAAATACTTCTCACGGATTTCGGTTTCTCGAAGCCTTTGTCTTTCATGCCGGATGGAAAGGTTAAAATGAGTTCAACCTTCTGCGGATCGGCGGCCTACGCTGCTCCTGAAATAATTCAAGGTGAACAGGAGCTCAGGTGCAAAGTGGACAGGGATTGTTATCGTGCGAGCAAATTGTTCATATTGGTTTGTAGAAAAATTTCATTTAGTTCACCCCCCAGCGCAGTGACGTGTCATCCGTAAGTTTACGGGAGTGGTGGTGAACAGGGGGAGAGGGGGGATTCTTCACTGAGACGCTACGCAAAGAAAGCGAAAACGAAGTAGAGAGAGAATATTCCGAAAATGAAAAGTACCATCCCAACGGCCCTGGGATATATCTTTACGAGCTACGTTAACCTTCGCAGACTGCGGTTATTTTCAATTGTGGTGAAGTTTACAGAAATATTAACAAAGTAATGCGAGTCCGTTCGCTGTTGTAAGTCTTCCCCTGGACTGCCTGCAGCTGCCATGAAACGATTAAAATTTTTTAGACAAAAAACAGGCGATGTAGCTTTGGCTAAACAGCCTATGGTCTGTAACTTTCTCATAAAAATATTTGCGCTGGACCAGCGCATGCGATATTGGCTGCAATTGTGGCACCGGTAGAAGTTGAATTTCAGTGTTGGTGGGAGAGAATATTGTCACAAATGGCTGCACTGAGAACCAAGCCCGTAGCCACGGGGGGGTATTCCCCCCAAATTTTGTTGTGCCCAGAAAAATTTGTTTTAAACATATAGTAAAACCAAAAATCTTGCCCCCTCAAAAATGTATTGTGCTCCACCAAATATTGAAACCTGGCTACGGGCCTGCTGAGAACCGCACAAATGATTCGTGCAAGGTGTTCAGTGCCTGCCGGAGTAAAAGCGTGACTTGTACAGGCTTCGCTTCACATGTAGTTTTTCTAACTTTTACCTCGCATCCATTGAGCCTGGTGCAGGTCATCCATACGATCCTCGCATGCATGATATTTGGAGCTTGGGAGTCATTCTGTACATCTTGTCATGCGGTCACATGCCTTTTGATGATTCGAATGTGAAGAAAATGCTGAAGATCCAACTCCGCAATCGACTCACATTTCCGCCGGGAATCGGAGAAACTATGTCCGTTGAATTAAAAGTAAGGAAATTAGCAGCTGGTGTGATTTTAACAGCAACTAACATATGACATCGGTTCATAACTTTAGATATCGAAAATGTTGGTGATTTTTTTAATGACTTCTGCTCTGCAGTATTTTTTGCTTGGAGTTAATATCTTTTGGAAAAGTGTAGATTGCAGTTGCCTGAATGTTTTTTTAAAAACATTCTTTTTTCAGCATCTTATCAAAAGTCTTATCCAGCCGGACTTAACAAGGCGTTTAACCATGGAACAGCTGCTGAATCATCCGTTTTTCCAAGAAATTAGGGAAAGGTTTGTAAGTTTCATTTAAGCGCTTCAGACCTTGCAGAAAGGCAAAAGTTTGTAAATGTTGCAGTGATTTGAAATTTATGTTTTTCACCTTGAATTTTCACTTGCTGTGGCTGCTGTCATTGTTGTTGATATTTACGTTGTTGTTGGTGTTGTTGTTGCGGCTGTTGTTTTTGTTGTTGTACTCGTGCGCTGATGAAACACGAAGCAGCTGATTTGGAGATTTTGGGTTCAACTCTGCGTTGGGGCAGCTCAAGAACTCATTTTAAAAGCTTCCGGTAGGGCTGGGCGATTGTGGGTTCTGGGTGATTGTGGGGTCTGGGTGATTGTGGGTTCTGGGTGATTGTGGGTTCTGGGTGATTGTAGGGTCTGGGTGATTGTGGGGTTTGGGTGATTGTGGGTTCTGGGTGATTGTGGGTTCTGGGTGATTGTGGGGTCTGGGCGATTGTGGGTTCTGGGTGATTGTGGGTTCT
>Ga0210059_1003953_pt1 | contig 23871 bp, 18 predicted proteins | sample Ectturendosymbi2_FD_188042 | JGI IMG/M metagenome (GOLD analysis project Ga0210059, IMG submission 188042) | Ecteinascidia turbinata endosymbiont from Florida, USA - Sample 2 (SPAdes) (version 2) | ecosystem: Host-associated > Tunicates > Ascidians > Unclassified | place: Key West, Florida...
TGCATATTTATCAAGTAAAAACGACCTGCGACGAGTCAGTGATACTCGATCAGCACAAAACATACTAAAGGTGTGAATTGTTCATATGAAGGCGGCAAAACTGTTGAGTAGGCAGCAGCGGCACGCAGGCAGTAATTTGCTCACCCCAGCTTCGAAAAGCCTGTACTTGCTGCCTCGCCATGTGGCAAAGCCAGGTTAATACTGCAGTTTTCTACGGCGACAGCCAGGTTTCATTTTGACACCCATCGCATGAAAACTCTCGAGTACATTTATTGTGCTCCTTGCGTGAAATCGTGCTGCGAAAATCATTAAATTATTGCAGTGCGCCGCAGATGACAAAAGGCTGGGACCACCGCGTTAAAGCAACTGGACATATCGCTGCACTGCAGCGGAGAGAAGCGTAATTTGCAAAAGAGCGCCAAGACTCGCCTCAGCCTCTCAATAATCCACCTGACGTCTTGAGGTTGCCAAGCCACAGCAAGTTGGCACAAGGGCTCTCGCCGCTTTGTTCTCACCACTAATACGTCCGTAAATTACCGTTCAGAAGCACTCTTGAATATGACTTCTATCCTTAGTTATATTCAGTTACAGAAGAAACTCTTCAATGCATCTGAGTGCAAGGGCAATGCAGCTGAAACTGTTTAGTATCGAATATTCTCTGTTGCGTTGGTTTATCGCCCGAAATCCGCCATAAACGTCTCCACAAGCATAAATATACGGAAAAAATCAAGCTAAACTATGAAACAAGCAACCATGACGATGATCTGACTTAAGTTACGTCATCAACTGAAACCGCAGACGAATTCAGTGACAAGGAACGCTACAAAGCAGGGTTGCCATATTGGCCAATTTATCGCCAGATTGCGGAAATCTGGCCAATTTGGAAAGCTTTTGGCTACAAATATTATAGTTTGGCGATTTGACGATTTTTTGCAAGCATTTGGCTCCAAAGTGTTTGGTTTGGCGAAACGTACGCCCTGTATATTTGCCGGTATTTACTTACATATTCATATGTAGATTTTAAGCTTGCTGATGGTTTGAAAATTCGTAACATCAAATGAAAGTGTGATAGTTTTGAACGTAGGAGCATGGTATTAAACACTAATAAAATATGTTTGCACAATGTTGAAACTATAAATATTGCAAAATGTTGAAAACTTATACGCTTTCTGGTAAAATACAAGACAAAAGATACACGAGCTGTAAATGGCTAATTTCCAGTGAAAAAATTAATGTTTTTGTAAAGATGCAACCATTTCCAAAAATTGGGCTATTTTTTGCTGAGTTTGGTTATTTTTTAAGTGAGTTTGGCTGCAGTTCTTTCTATCTGGTAACCTTGCTACAAAGTGCAAGCATCGGTCATGTACACGAAACAAGTTCGCGATACATCGACTTAACTTGACAAGGCCAGCAATGACTTACCATCGCTTTCAACAGGTCACACCATGCAGAACAAACTTAAGTCTAACGCTCTGGAGCTTGCCAACATCACACACGTGCTGCATTATTCACACTCTGCAGTAGTACCTTGCTTGACGTTACGAAATCCGGAATCTGTACGTCATCGAAAAAAAGCGGAACCAACATATCAAACTTTAATGTCCGCCTGCTCGGTCGAACACTGAGCTTGTCGCCATAAACGTAAAAGCCTAATCAGATTCTAGTGATCTTTTGTAGTCTCTATAAAATATTCCTGTTTTCCGCTAAGATGGGAAGAATGGGTTTTGGTTATAATGCGTTTTATTAGAAACGAATTGTCAACACTGCCCTGATCATCAGCGAAAGGGAAGGGTGTTAATTGCGCTGTGGCAGTTTCACAGGGTTCACCTCGGGGCGTGAATATATCCAGAAGCGTCGCATTAACTTTGAGCCGGAATAATCCGTGAGTATCGAAGCTAGTAACCTCGCCTTGTCTTGCTCGGAGTATGGGCGCAATTTTATTGTAAAATATGGGGGGACAGATTCCAAATGTTATTTCTAGAGGTGTTTTGAAAGCAACACATATCACGCTTTGTCCTTGCAGATGATTTACATATAACATAGCCTACTCCCAGACATGGTGCTGTAGTTCGGCCTGCTTCCATTAATATCGTATTTGGATGCAAACAAGCACAGTAATATAATAGAATACATAAATTGGGTTTTATCAGAGTTGTCAGCTGGAGTCCACAAAACGCTGAATCGCGTTGGTCGCACGTGCGTATCACTCTTATAGTAGAACACTTCAAGTTTCATGCATTTTATAAGAAGTGTGGGCTACAGCGCGATTTGATGTCTTTTTCGAGTCGCTGAACGTTACAAAGACGATAAATATTTTTCTTGCACATTTCCGTTTTTTGAAAAAGCTACAATTATTTTTAATGCTGCAGGGCATCATGCATGCAGCCCCACCGCTACCAAGATCACCATTGATATCCTCTTACCAGCAGCAAAGATATTTGGCCTAAATTTAGCGTAACCTACTTCACAAAATGATTTCAATCTATATTTGGTGTTGGTGGGTGAATGATGTATCCTTTCAATCTCCCCTTGTTGGCCCCTGCGTACATACCCATACAGAGTTGTAAAAGGAACACTGCCGGAACCCGAAATCACAAGCCCGAACCTGGATCTCAAAAAGAATGTGAGACAGAGCAGAGAAATAAAAGAACGCAGCTGTATGTGTAACAGAATTGGCTGTGGAAAAATCATAATCTCTTGACTCGCAGAAGTCACCGCGGTGAGCACAACAAATCTGCGTAACGAAAGAAAAAATCGTTACTCTTAATGATATAAAAAAGTTTGGAATGCAAGCCCGAAATCAGCCCAAACTATTTTGACAAACTTAAGCCCGAGCCCGTCCCGATCCGAAAAGCCCGGCCTGACTTACCACTCTGCACCATGTCAACAACACGAAAATATATTTGAGATTAAATTAAATTGCACAACGGCTAATTGGCAAAAAAGCACCAAATTTCACCTTTAAAACGAAAAGAATATCAAACAAAACTACGTGTGATGTACTTATAAAGCAAATATTTCGCACTTTGATGAAAATATTGCTACATCGTGGGTTTGGTTAAACTCAAATTAATCAAATGACTTACGAACCAATGCATTCAGCACAAGCACAAAGTGTAAGAGTCACGGAAAAAATATCTTTTGGATTTGTTGGTCACCATTGTCGCTACATTACAAGAAGTGAGGGTAAATGTGTATTTTATCCTTATTTCCGAGTCAAGTCCCTAGGTTTTGAGCTATAGGTCAATATACAGCTAGGTAAATACTGTAGGCTACTTCTCCAACGTTTTGATTACCATTCTGTTCACTAATAGTTGAAGACAGTCTTTTGCAAAACTGCCCATTCCGAAACTAAGTCTCCAGCACAAAAGTGCTGCTTTTTGTCTTAGGCAAAAGCTTCGCAGAAATTTGCCTGAAAATCTAAGTTTCTAACATATGCACCAGCATCATTAAATTGTACTCTGTTTGTTTCTGAATACGTGACAACCAACGTTACAGCAAAGCCAGTTACATTTCTGCACGGAACAAATCATGGCTGTATGTGCAGTTGTAATACTCTCGCTGTTACAAGAAAATAACCGTTGTAACAGTATACCACACAGGGTAAGGTAAAATATCGGACAGAAGCTTTTAATCACCTTTTATGGTATCTAAAAACTTTAAAAATGCTAAAAATTGTTTTATCGAAGCTAAAATTTATAAACTAACAGAATCAGTGATACCACACCAACTCTGTTTCAACATGAACTTGCCTATGTGCAGCCTACCACCTATCATGAAACGCACTCCACACAAAACGTGACATACATCACGTTTATTTTTGAAACCTCTCCAAATACAATACCTAAAGAGAAAAAAGTGGTATAAAAAAAGTGGTATTAACCCAGTATGTTGATAACCGGAGAAATTAAACAGTCTTTGAGTTTTGAAATAAACGAAATGTGAAAATTGTGAATTTTGTTGATGATGCCTGTTGTAACACCCCAAGTAGCTGAGATAGTCAAGTCAAAACTGAGTGCTACAAGACAGATCATCTCTTCAGGAACAAATACGCTACATTGAATCACGAAAAGAAGTTCCCTGGAATCACTCATCAGAAACGGTCGAAACGGTAAAGCACACATACATCCAGAATACCTCTGCAGCCTTGAAATTTGTGAAAAAGTCACGCTTCCGATGATTTTCGCAGCTACGCACAGCACACTGTGCAACAGCTATCCTATTTTAATGATCTACCTCTACCTACAAATTCTAAGCAACAGTGAGTTTTATGCCAGCTCTAATATACGACTGCAAGCTTTACAACGGACAGCAATGAGCGTTACTTTGGTTCAGGACGATGAAGCGACCAAACATAATAGTCTTTGTGGCATATCTGTTCCCGAGTTCCTGCAGTTTAAAAATAATAAAATTTTGTGGCCAAACACCGACACTAGGAGGACGTCGCTTGCCGCTAAGCGTCCTGCTGCGTTTGTGCAAAAAGTGCTGGGTCAATCGATCCTGTCGTGTAACGCGATATTTCGTTTGTCCGGGATCCCTTTTTCAATGCATTCTTGTCGCTGGGACTAAAGTATTTAACTTTTGGTGGTAGCGTGTTGGTTTTCATCATTTTCAGGAGCTTGCATTGTATAAGTGCGTTAAAGACACTGCAGTGAATAAATCAGGTGGATTTCAATTAAGCACGTAAAGGAAAACATGAACTCTTACATTTCGAATTTGCTTTTGTACAAAGCTATGTATTTTTCACATGCCTAAAAGTAAAAGACTGATGAACTGCTAATTCTACTACAGTGCAAAAGTTGTAAAAATGCTCCGTTGGACACTGCACAACATCACTTTTATTTAACACTGGAAACCATTGCTTTTATTGCACACTGGATACCATTGCTTTTAATTCACCAGAACGTATTAAGTTCTGTTGTGATATACACGACTATATTAATTAAAAACACTTCCTCGTTTTCCGCAGTGTTCTAGCATTGTCACCAATATGGTGTGATTTACAAAATGAAATGCTTTTGCATAATCTATGTACTGTAAGCCGAAAAATAAACTAGTTTCGTATCATGGTTTGGAGAACGTTTTTTATACAACTCTGTACTGGCCAGGGTGCGGAAAGGTTATTGTCAAAACCCTATTGTTACTGACTTAACAAACAAATGACGATCACTTATGCTTGCGTAAGAGCATTGTTACCGCTTATATGAATGCGTGTGCAACGAATTCTACCAGACATTGTACTGTAGACTATAACTGCGTTTCTTTGATGAAAGAAAGTTGTCCACGTATGACACTCAACCGCCGTTTGGGATGATTATTTGGCGAAAAAATGGGGGTTTTCGCGGGTGAATGCTGTCATATTAATTACATCCTGGAGCCTGCGGTCCAGTTCAACACTTTGCAGAACTGCATAAAGACCATGGTCCAACAGCTGAATAATTCTATTGTAGGCCGTGAAATTTGGAAAGATCCCTTTATTATAATTCGTAATTTTATCTTGAAACGAAATTTGGCTGAGTTGAAAGAGCAACATTCTAACGGCAAACTCAAACTGGAAATTGCTGCAGGTACTGAACATAAAACCACAACATATGCGCAAGTTTGTTGAAACTTGGAAGCTTTAAAAAAATACCCAAAATCGATACGTTTAGTTTTGAAACAGTTGGACATGATGTGTTGGAATTATATAGGGTTCTACAAAAACACGAACTGTTTGTCGAATTCATTTTCAAGGCAATAACGACGCCACCAGACGAAAATCACTACTGATACGAATGCGCACAAAGCTTTTGGACACTTAATATAAACAATTGACAAACGTTTGGACGAAATTGATGAATCTGACCAATTTTCCAGAAAATCCGTTGTTTTTGTCAAAACAGTTAACCCTTTCGATACTGTAGGGACATTTTTGTCCCAAGCCGCGAGCCATCCAGTACGGTTACGTTTATCCCGCATTGAAATCAAGTTGGGATGGGACAATTCAGTACTGGGCTGTTAGGTGGTGCTGCTTGTAACATAGATTGATCCGTTACACTGTTTTACGCTTGACTGGACAATGGTTGAGCAACCGTATTCTACTGTTGGGACAAATTGATGCCACAGTATAATCGTAGCAGTCACGCTAGCACGACCGCTATATGCGAGCAAAGTCGGCCAAAGCAAAGAGAAGGGAAAGACCAAGCAAGCGACACATATAAGTGACTTCCATGCACATGGAAGTAAGAGCTCTCATTGGCCGATGCGTCTGCCGTGGAGTTGACATCGATGACGTCACAATCCATTTTCCGAGTTTCGAGAATCAATCCCACACTGAAGCAGGACTCAACAACCGGGGAGTTCCGCTTCACAATACTGTTGGGACAAAACTGTCCCACTCTCAATATTCAGCACTTCAAAGAAACAAGCCATAACTGCGAAAAGCGCCTTTTTTTATTCATGAAAACATGCTTCATCGTTCAAAATGGTGTTTAAACCGGTTCCTATAAAATGCGTATTGAAAGGGAAAAGGGAAGTCGAAAAGAGCACTAAATTACTGATTTTACTGCAAGAAGGAAAAAGCTTGAAAATACAGGGGCAAACTCGAACTCATTAAAGACTAGTTTGAGAGACTGCACGAGATATTTTTCGCAGTTGAACGAAAACAAGCAGATATTGCAGTATAACATCCCGGTTTTCTAAAAATGAAGGACTAGTCTGTGATGTATCAATCACCTTAACTTTTATTCAGGTTCTCATGCAGAAATATTGGTTATTTTCTCTATTTCAGTTGCAGTCAAAGCAACTAGTAACAAGTTGCCACGGCTGTAAGAAAATACGAGTGTTTAGACTTTGAATTCAAATTTCAAGCCTCTTACCGCAGTGCGCAACACTCATGATCGTCCATCTAAAACTTTGTCTGATTTTCGTCAATGGTTGCTGCCGATGCACCAGTCTTTCAGCACGCGCTGCCTGATGCAACATGTACTGCAGCGACGAAACGGAACCCACTTGACCCACAAGATTGCACCTACCGGGGATTACTCGAACGTGACCTAAGGCCACGCAAACATGCCAGACTGGTTCGTGGAAGCCAACACAATGGATGACGGCACTGCACCTGAAGCTGCTGAACCTGTGAAAAATGCCTCCAGTTTCGATCCATAACTTTTCATTTTTTGCCTCATTTTTGCCCTTTAGGACCCAGAAATGCCCACATGAAGGCACAAATCCGCCTTTTTGGTCATAACTCACGAAATGCATGAGCTACATTAAAATCATAGGCTGTTTCAGAAAGGGTGCCTGGTTACTGCAGAGCGTATCATTTGATGCAATGTTTGCAATTGTGCGACGTTCCCGTGTCCTACTACAGGGGAAAAAACGATTACTGTTCCCAGCAAAACTGTAGTTATTTTCCCGAAGGGCTCTGAAGCTCAACTATGCACTTTCGAAAATTGATTCTACACAAGAAATATCACCCACAAGCTCATCATACCCACAGATGCCATCGCCATACTTGCTTCTTGTCAAGGAAGGGTCAAAGTTCCAAAAATTAAAGCTGTATTATTGCTTTACGACCTATGGCTTCATTACTCCAATTCCACAAAGTGATAGCATCTGAATATCGCACAATAAGTCACAGTTATATATTTCACCTTCTTGCAAAAAATGGAAAATGTAGCACCAACAAGAAAATGTGATATTATGTTTATAACCTAGCATTTAAGAACAAACAAACAGCCCAGAAGGTATTTCATTTTCTCAAAATATTACAGTAGTAACACGCAATCTTTTCATATATATCGATTTTGTCTGATCTTCTCAATGATGCAAATCTAAATCTGGCGATGGCAACTATTTTTCTTAAAAAAACAAGAAATGGGGATTTTTAAGTTTTTCACAAATATACGTCGCGGTGTCACAGAGTTTTGAATAAAAGACTATAAAACAGCTAACACACAAGGTCACACACTACGGCATCAAGCCAGATATAGTTCACATGCGTTGATCACTCTATCACCACGTCCGTCCTATACGCTCAAATAGGTGCTATTCTTAGCGCGCTTTCCTTTCTTGGTGCCTCACGCTTCGTTAATCCACGTGACGTTACGCCTGACCGCGACATCCCTCCCACCTTTACCACAAGCTTTGCCGTCCTAAGAGAACCTATAGCAAACGCAGGTCTCTTTGTGAAGGTTGCCTTAGGCATTGCCCTCACATCCAGTTTATTCGGCGTTGCGCTCTCCCAGTGGCTTTGAATTCAAGATTATAAAATAGCTTCTACGCAAGGTAACACACTATGTTATCAAGAACCAATAGAATTCACCCGATGTGATCAATGTATTGCCTGTTGAGTTCCACATGATGATGCAGTTCAGGTGCAATTCTTAGCACACTTTCCATTGTTGGAGCCTCACGCTCGCCGGTTTTGGCCGTCACATAAGTTTTTCAAAAAAAAAAACGTTTTCCAAAAATGCCAGTGAGTAATTTTTTGTTTTTTATTTGTTCAACTGAAAGCTGAAATATCTCGCAAAAACATTGGAAACCTTGACGAAAACAATTTACATGCTTTTGTGTGCCGCTGAGCATACTCATCCGACGTTTTCAGCGATTCACTTCAGAACTTGATGTTAGAATGTCTTTGTTATCTTCCCACTGCCGGATTGATATATGATGACGAGTGAATGCATTCAAAACTGGCGCGCTGTTTCAGTGTTTGGCATCTCCCTGTGTTGTCTGTGTTTATCATCTAACACCTGCTCTGTACTGCGCTATAACTAAACATTTTCGTGTTATTGTGTTATGCCAGTTCCAGTATGACATGGACCGTAAGTCTGACGCAAAATAAATGCTATTATTATTATTATTATCACAAACGAATTGCCTTTTTCGTAAAAATCCTTGACAATATACAATTTTATTTTGATGTTTGTAGTATACTTGAGAAAAAACGAAGAATTCGGCCGATATGAGCTAACTTGGACGAATTTGAAGGGCTGAAGACCGATTACCTGCCACATTTTGTGACTCAAATCCCGGTGTAAGTCTTAAACATTCGATTCTTGATATCGTCACAGCGTTTTTGGCCTAGTTTCGTTTCCAAAGTTTGTACCCAGTTTCGCTGTCAGTTATTAGATCTCCGCTACGCAATTGCCTATAGTTTCTAACCATTCGCGTTTGTTTTCTAAATTTTCTTCGTTAGATTTTGTCGTTTCAAAGTTTCCCGAAAAACAAGCCCTTACGTCGGAACAGAAACGTTTTTAGTCTGTGTTTCGGTAAAAATTTCAGCAAATGGGTTTTTGTTAGTAGTTTTCAGTGTTTTCTGTAGAGGCACGGTCTCTAACTCAGCGGAAACCGGCACCACTGCTGTAGCATACGTGTTTTACATGTTACTCCAACGCTTTCGTTTGTACGGTACATAATAGGAATACCAACAAGAGTCATGGTCCACAGGCATGAAAAAGCTGAGCTTAGACTGACCAAGCCTACCAGGGGATTGCGTATCATGACGTATGTCTGGGAGGGGTGTCTTGCTAAGGAACAAGATGTGGGAGGAGGTATATTATTCTTAGTCATAATCAATAAACTAAATTTTGCTCTCTGCAATTGCCACTAACTTGTCAACCACGTGTACGGATACAATTGAAGGCATCGAAATGTTTCGCAGAGAAATTTTGTATACAAATTAGGGATGGATTCCACCTGGTTACTATAGTCAAAATGCCAATTGTCTTTATGTTCACATAGGTGGTCAAACCGACTCTGCAAGATATTTCCCATTTCTCTCTTGCAAAATGTTTATTCTGAAACGAAATGCTGTGAAACAATCATTATCCGAGGTATAGCATTTCCAAACTGCTTTAAATGAGTTGTTTTCTAACTTAATAATAAATCGAAAAACAGAGAATTTCCATGCAATAACTGCATAGACTACGCATTTTGTTAGTTCGTAAAAGCATCACTGCAGATTGCAGTAAGCCGTACTTTCTGCAAGGTTGGTTGAGAACTGGGAACTGTCATCACCAACCCTACTTTTTGTAATGGAAATTTGAAGTCAATATGACGCTGTGGATGGTATTTTGTCACCATCAGCTGCGTCACATTGCCTACAATTCGACGGAGCTTAGGTTGTTGAGAATCTGAAAAGCGCGCCTAATGTTTGTATGTTGGGCACGAGATTGGCTGACTTTCAAATGCTGTGGACAAAAAAATGTTCATCGTTCCATTGAATCGAGATCTTTCAAAAGCGTTTGCTCATCAAACACACTGCGCAGAACAAGTTCTCAAAAAGCTCAAGACAGATTTGCATGTGGCTTTGTTGCTTTTCGATATAAGGCAGGTTGTACAGTACAGACTCAGGATAATAACGTTTTTTTCATAAAGCAACAATTTCTCACTGATCGCAGTTTTGTTTTGAAGCAGGTATCATGTCCTATTTGAGCTACGCTTTCGTTTCTAAGGCAAAGCCAGACTGAACTGCAGTGACTCAAAACAAATTCTCAAAAATCTATCGAGTCAGCAATTGTTAATGTAGCTTTTCTCCCAACAAGACAAACTCAAGATCGGATTTCATCAGGTTCATCATAATAACTATTACAAATACTTCTTCAATTACTTTTCAAAACATTATAGTTACACCGTCTTGAAAATAATACGTTAAAATTGCAATTACTCTTGCAGCTCTGATTATTTGCAAATCGTAATCACAACGCAAGGCGTCGTATGATACAATATGATTTAAATTTAGTTTATTTCCGAAGCACATCACAGAAAATGGCAGGGAAGATGTTTCAATGCTATTAGAAAACGTGCTATCAATCCAATAACTTTTGCATTTTCAGGTAATATTTCCATAAAAGCAGAATAACCGTTAGAAGTAAAGTCAATGTTCAAAACTAAGCACTCGCTCCGACCTCAATTAAACACCAGCTCAAAAAACCTAAACACTAATTCAAAGCTAAGAATTAAAAACTCGTGCAAAGTTGCAAAGCTAGGATTAAAAGTGGAAAACCTTACGCCTCTGCTTTACGCACAGCACATCATAGTCTGGCCTCAGGCCTGCGTGCGGGACGCAACGCGACAGATAATAAAGCACCATTCCCATAACACGCGCTGTACGACTGAGACATTTCGCTGCTGAGTCAGCAAAACTGCAACAGGTTACAATGAAAGTATTTCAATGGCTTCCTTTATGCATTTTCTTCCAGATCTGTTCAGATGATGAAGCAAAATATAATTACAATTTGAATAAGCATTTTTAGCAACAAAAAATACCAATTTCATGCAGTTTATATTACATCAAAGCGTATAATTAATAGCATCCAGCTCAAGTAAAGTAGAAATTATGATTGATTCAATTTTGCTACCTATGGTTAGGATGAAATTCGTCTAGTCGATTTACAGCAGAGCCAACAAACCAATGCACGTAATAATGTAATTGCTACATTAAATAGATAAAACTGCAGCACGATACACACATGGACAATTTCGTGCCATTTGAGGTTCATTAAAAACGCTTGAAATCGCTTTTCACATCATCATAAGCATCTTCTACTAGTATTTGCATATCCAAAGATTGTTTGTCGTGTTAAGTCAGTCAATGACCACCAAGTGCTTAGTTGCAAAGTGGTTGGTAATTACTCCTTACTTCGCCTGAATAAACCACAGCTAATGGCTTGACCTTGGGAGGTTAGTATCAATTTAACAACAGTAGAGCTGTTTCATCAGTTCAATGTTTGTGCGTGGGTCGTTATGAAAATATATTCTTAGGTGACACTGAAAAATGTCCAAGAAGGCATCAATAGTGCGTTTGTATATTGTAAGATATTTTACTTTCATAAATGCCTTCAGTTTCAAAAAATCAACTCGACAACATACCACATGGAATCGAGAGAAAGTTGAGGCTTAAAATGCCCTCTGTTTTTCTTTCTAAATATATGCGGACGCTTATTTTTATGTCACCGTGTTGTTGTATTAGATTTATTTTAGTGCAAGTGCAAGTTTTCCAAGCTATCCTCACAAGTTTCGCTTTCGCCGATAGTTGTTCAAAATTACTTTCGTTTTTACTGGGGTCAATAAATTTGTTTGCTGGAGTTTGTCTGCGATGTGGAACATTAAAATAAGATTTCAGTGCTGACGAAGCGCAATGTAACATGAAATTTATTAGAATTTGCCGATTGGTTCCTTGCTCATCTCACAGGTGGTGAGCAGTTGCTTGAATTGCAAGAAAACAGGAGGCAAGTTGCACTGGATTTTATTCTAATTGTTTACATTCATATACTTTTTATCCTTTTCTGGATTAAGCGCTTGAACTATAAATATTATAAATGTTCTGCAGAAATGCAGCTGACACAGGTTGTGGCCTAAGTATTAAAAACGTCCTCCAAGGATATTGGGTATGAGCTGTGGCAATCGGGATATGACACATCTTATTACTAAATTGTGTGCAACAGTGACATGTTTGTCAACGAATTACGTGGGCTAGTTAAAGCAGCAAGTTGTGAATTTCATTGCACCTTCATCTTATGGAAAGGTGTACAACGCATTGCCTCTTGCGTAGATCCACCTGAGTAAAAATTAGTTCATGTGCCGGAAGGCAGATGAAAGTGCGCAAGCTTAAAAAACTAAGCAAGATTGTCTTGCTTGAATAGTCAAGCCGAATGAAATATGAACTTTGAAAGTTTTAGAATTTTTCTTCGGCATTAATTTTTAAACATTTTGTTGCACTACATTTGCAACCTTTCAAGATGTCACAAGTGGACTGCAACGTAACCTCGGCTGTCTCTAGAACCGGAAACGTCGTTATCAATTTGTAGTGAATGCATAAGGGTTGAAAATTCATGCTCTGTCACTCACCATGCAAGAGGCACTAATGAGAATATTAAACAACACAATTCATCGTCTTTTAACGAAGCATGATTCCAAATTAATAAATGGTATATTGATTCCACATGCGAACAGAGAGCTGTTGATACTGGATTCGTCCTAAAACACGTAAGACGTTTCGTGCAAGTAATGTTCCCTGTATTTATAAAAATAAGTCCGTGTTAGTGACGAAACCAAAAAAAGGAATATTTTCACAGTCAAGATCCAGACACCACAATCTTGTAAGATTCTCTACTTGCCTGTCATATAGCACAATCAGCTTTTTTGTCATTTAGAATGTTATGTTTTTCATATTTTTACCATACTAACTTTTCAACGACTAATGTCACTTAATGAAGTTCCAGCCAATACATCGAGAGGCACACAAATTTGCTTGCTAGTAAATTAAACCGCATGGATTACCAAAACCCACCACATCCTCATTGCTTTTGAAGAATTCTAACGTTGCAGAATTCTTAAGGGCGTGCGTTCAATCAAAACAGAGCTGGGGAATAGAACTTACTTCGACAACAAAGCGCGACCTCGGGTACACCCGATCTGACCTCGCACTGGGTTGAACCTTCCAGGAGAAGACAAAGTGGACTTTGGACCGCGTCGTCCGAAGCAACGTGCTCGAAACATGACATCACGCTCCTTGGCTAGATGTCGTGCATTAGAAGCGCGAATAAGGCAAACAAAGCTTTGTTTACAGTCTCTTGTAGACGATGCGACGTGACGATAAACCTTTCAAGTTCGAAGCAAAGCGGACCTGTGACTGATGGTGTCGCTATAATCGTTGCAGTTTTTTATAATAAGCCAGCACAGACGAGGTCGTGACTTGCAAGTCACAGTAACACGATACAGCAACAAAAGACAAAGGGACACAGCGCAACATTAAGCCGATAATATCGTTACTACAACAGCAACATCAGCTGCAATCCCTTCACAAGCATATTTTTCACTTTTGCAAACGACAGCTAGATATGTGGCAAACCTGACTATAAAGAACATACTTTTATAATTTTTCAAAACTTGTAGTTTCGAAATATTTTGAAACGAAAATTTTGCTTGAATTAAAAAGAGTTGCACGTTCGACAATCACCCATTTGCTGAATTTTCGGGCTCATAAATCATGAGTGGCAATCATTAGCTTTTCAATGCTTTGCTAATTTAATAGTCAGGACTGACTGAGTTGCAATATTTTTGTTCTTTTGCAACAGCCCTTACTATTCCTTTCCAAAACTTATATATTGCTGCGGCACTAGCTTTGATTGCGAGCTTTGAAGAAGTAGAATTCACAGTGGTTTTCAGTCAGTATACGACAACTTTCGCATTTTCTGGCATCTGACAAATGCCGCCTGTCACTAGAACTGCAGCCTCGTATTTCCGACAGAACGTGCTTGGGAAACGGAAGATGAGTAGTGCAAACACTTGTTGTCAGAGGTGAGCAGAAAATATCAACAGTGGTTGATTTTGTTGGAGGCACTGCGTCCCCCAACACCGATAAAGACAAAAGTGTAGTATTAGAGATTGTAGAAAAGTGACCAAGTTCCATGCCGAGTTAGCAGTTAAAACAATGAACGATACGCTCTCTGACTTGGAGTGAAGCGCAGTGACCAAGCGAGAGAAATTGTTACAACCGTGCATACATATATTTGTAACCAAAGAACAATGCAAGCGTCGAATACGATCGATGAAAATATTATTGTAAAGCGATTGTGGCGTTGTCTAAAAATGAACTTCTGAAATTCATATTTGTGTGTATGTATTTGCATAAATTATGTATACGTTTTTAGGGCATTATAATCTGTTCCAAGCAATAGAAAACTATGTAACGCCAGAACAAACGTCGAACACGTTACAAAGTATAGTAGATCGGTTAAAAGAATTAACCCAGGTAAATGAAAACGAACCAGAGTTAAAGAGTGAAATATTTATTTGCTATGAAGGACAAAAGGTTCAAGTAGTTGCTAAAACAAAAAGACAAAAGCTATATTTAAGAAAGTGGAAATTTACGCGCGAACCATGTAAAAAGAATGCAACCATTTAATTGCATGGCTATGTGTTACAGATGGCCAACATAAGATAGTTAAAGCAATAAGCTGAGAGCGGAACAAGTGTGTATTCCATGCTCAAAACAAGCAAGGTAGAAGACGAATGAAATCTACAAAGACCCTTTTAATTAATAGATCCCAAAGAGGTCATACCAATAATCTACAAATGGGTAAACGAAAGAAAAGGAAGATTAACAACATTACAACTACGGATGCATGACCCCAGTCATTGTATAATGCATTATGTGGGTCTACGAGCTCACAAAAGGCACATTTACGTTATGTACGTACACGATCTGCCGTCAAATCAACAACAAATAACACATGTATGGAGACCACTAACCACATACGAAAATTTAACCGAAGAAGAAATAAAAGCCAGTGTGAGCAGAGAACAAGAAATAAACTACTTGACTACAGTCAAACAATAGTGCAACGACCCACCTATGACAGATACATTATTCGAAACATGGATACCAGAGGTGAAAGGAGAGTTAATTCAATTCGCTGATCCAGAAACGATTGACGAGTTCCTGAACACACAATAAAAGAAACTCTGGAGAAATTACATCAGAGCAATTTTGTACAGCGGATATAATCAAAGCTGCAAGCACCTGCACAAGGACGGCAAAGTTACCGGTAACAGCAAAATGGTCAATTCAATAAAAGAAAGGTTGCTGGTGATTACGTAACTATTTCTGCGAAGTAACAAATGAATATTAACCATGCAAACCGTTGCAAGACGTGCAAGCCACTTGCAAACCTATACAAATTGCAATGATAAAAACCACCTTACGATTGAAAAAGAGAAGTTTTAAAGAAATAGAAGGAACTATGAAAAGTAAAACAGAAAAATAAAAACAAAAAGTATACAATTTAAGGGCGGCAAAGTTAAAAATAACAAAAGACGAATAAATATAAGAAAATTAACTTTGCCGAAAAAAATTTAATAACGCCACACTTTCCAATGAAAAAACAATTAACAAAATATATGGAATTATGAATTTTAAAAAGGAAACATTGCTGGAACAGATTCTAGAAATAACAAAAACAATGAAAGAAATATCTGAAACGAATTTTATCTAATATTGCCTAGTCTGCACACAATTAACAAAAAATGTAAAACAGAGTACACCAAATATGGTGTAAAACAGAATATTAATAGATTTGCTAAAATTATGGCAAATTAAGATTATGTGATGTTCTGTGTCGTTGTGAAATGTCTATATATTGAGCGTTATCAGCGACAAGATTTCAGAAGGCCTGAAGGCCAGGTACATGTTGTACCGAGGGATGCCCTTTGATCTCGTGATAAGGGAGCGCTTGGTTGGATGTACACTAGTCCCCACTTGTGATGGCACGCCTAGCAGACAAAATCTGGGACCATCAGGCCCACAGCGTGTAGATTTCGTGCTGTGTAAATAGGGAATGCTCCGGCAGCCAGTGTTAAGAGGGACACACTGGTACACAAGCAAAATTTGAAATACGTCCACCAATCGGTGACTAATTGATTTCCGATGGCCCGAAGTTTGGAAACGAATCGAATGAGAGTGTTACAAAAACGAAGGTAGCACTGAAAAGTCATTCCGTGACGCAAGCAGGCGATACCCTCAAGAAAGTCGCAATGCTTACCAAAAAGGAATGCACCAATTACGGCTAACCATTTGATAAATGTGTTTAGCGTAACAGTGAGTAGAAAACTAGGGAAAGATGAAATCTTGTACTGAGAGAAACTGTAAGTTGTGTTGTGAATATTTCAACGTTGGTTATCATGAGTCCAATAAAAGATATGTGTATTAATTTCACTGAATTATACCAACATCTGGTTATATGCTAAGGTGTTGTTTGTGATTCAGAATTGTGTTAAAGACCTCCTTGAAAAGAATAAGGAAAGGGAACCTACAAACGGATAGTCGTAAAAATTAAAGCCATTGCTTTAATGAATAGGCTGTTTCGTTAATCCATAGATGTGTTAAGCCGAGGCAAGAATGTAATATAATGCATTAACCTAAATATTGTCGCATGCGCTTTTTGAACCTCAACAGAAACAAAACTCAACATTCTACCAGCGCAGCTAACTGAGCGAACACACTTCACTGTCAATTAACAGAACCCGCAACAATTCATGTCATTCGTTCGTTATCCATCACTTAATCTCACGAAGGTAAAGCACTCACTGAGCCATTGAACCACAGTCCAGACATTGTCCTTGCACACAGTCTAACATCTTGAATGCGACTTATCAGCATTTGCAGTTCACCAATCATCTCTGCAGCCGTGACGAGCGGCGACTCGCGGCTGTTTCGGGTGAGTAACATCAGCGAGCGGAAGCACGGTTATTGGTCTCGTCTACTTTGTCCGCCGTAACAAGCACGTTCCAATCTTTGGGTGCTTGAAAACTGCCGTATATGATACAACCCAATATCCATAAATTATGTGAGCAAGGTTACCAAAGTGGTAGCATCCGCCTCATGAAGCAAAATCTGAAAGCAGTCCTTCAGGAATCAAGACAAAAGTACCATGGGACCTCATTGAATTATATAAAATTGAGCATGTCTTACGTTGTAAAACAGAAAATGATGACTACATGATATATTTAAGTAAGTTTACAGCACTTTGTTATGAACTTGATAGCCTATCTATCTTCATAATGGTTGACTTCAAAAGTTACTCCAATAACATGTTCGTTGCCAGATGACTCGTTTCTTCTCAGAACTTGGCTTGAGCCAATCTGCTGAGATCATGCATCCAGATGATTCTTTAACCTGTGTAAGTGATGACCATAGACAATACTGTTAAGTGGATTATTATGTCTCTGCTAAAGCTACCCATAGCTCTGCCCATAAGATTTAAGCACTACAGCAATTCATTCTCTCTGTTCATGGGCCAGTAGTTGCCACCACCAAAACCACAAAACTACCAAAAGTTTGACATGTGATTACGTGAGATGTGATGAAATAACGACATGCCAAATCGTCGGAAAAGAGTGAATTAGAAAAAAGCCATACAGCAACAAATGCTGAGCTACCAAATGGCTGCAGAACGTAGATCTTGCATTCGTCTGTCAGAAAAGTGTGGCAGTGTGTTTCGTAAAATGTGGCAATCATATGTGCAATGACCAAAACCTCATCAACATGTTAGAACGCATATAAAACTGATATTTGTATAATGTCCTGATCAATGAAGGTGCTTTTCCTTAATTTACAAATAAAATAAATAATATAATAAGGAGAAAAATAAATCACCATGAAAGATCACTTTTCTTTTGAAATAAGGATTTGAAAAACAATAAACTGTGCAAGACGCACCAAAAATCACGCACGTTGCACATTCAAAGGTGCCAAATTCAAGTATTCTAAATATTTTATGTTCATTGCGAAAACGCTTATTTTTTTGCAAAGGTATTGTTGAAGACACTCGGTCAACGCAACATCGCATGTGCAATTACCACGAAACGGCTATGCGTTAGGATCAGCACCTATATGTGACGCGAACAAACATATTGAATGATCACGGCGTGCGATCTCCATAGTTGCTTGCTGCCGCAGTGTGCAGCTTTGCTTTGCACGCTTGCTGCCCGGGCTCTCCCATCGCAACAGTACTATTTTCCTGATCAACGAAAATGGTGTTTTCATTGTCAAATATTGTTATTTGCACAATGGAATGCAACGCACCAAACTAGGGGTATTGAAAGCTTCATACAAACAGATATCTTGTACATCCCTCAAGGTAGTGTCCTCACGGCTCTACTTTTACTTATTTGCATCAATGATATCACCCAAGCTTCCTCTTCTCGTACTACTTCATTTGCTGATTATATTAACTTTCGTATGTCCAACTCTTGTTTTGATATTCTTCAGACAACTGTCAACCTTGAAATCTGTAAAACTAACCACTGACTTGAGTCAACAGACTTTTTAATTGCTAAAACGTCTAACATTATGTTATTAATATCTTAAAAGATGACCCTGCCTCCTTTAAAGTTATTATAAATCACCACAGCATTTCCTCCAAAGATAACCTGAAATACCTAGGTGTTCTTGACAATAAGTTAAACTGGAACCCTAATGGGAAAAAAGGTAAAAATTCACCTATCAAGAGCATGTTGAGTTTTAACCAAACTTAAACATTGCACAGCACAACGTTCACTGAAGACTGTCTATAACTATTTAATCCACCCCTACCTTGCTTATTCAATCCTCAATTGGGGCCTTGCTTCGAACGAAACCATTCAGCCTCTCATTAAACTCCAAAATAAAGCTGTAAAACTAATAAAAACCAACTAATCAAATATCCCTGGAAGAATCTTTCCAACACATAAACATCTTGTGCTTTCCCAAACTTTATACTTTTTCAGTAGGTAAGTGCATGCACTGGTATAACAAGAAACTGCTTCCAAACCATTTTCATGACTATTTCATTCCAAACAGCTCTGATCATTCTCAATCCACTAGACTATATCCACTTCTAACAACCAGTATTTACCTAAAGTTAACTTCAATTGGAATAGATCCACTCGTATGTGCACATAATCTTGCTCTCCTCATTAGCAATGTTTCTTCACCATGTTCTGTATTTGTTTGTTTGTTTTCCTAACTGTGCTTATTTTATTTCCAACTGCTGTTTTTCAACACTTGTCAAAAGTAATAAACGCGGTTGGTTGATTAGATAACTGCCATGGTCCTTCACCAATCCTATGTGACACAGTGACACTCTTAGTTTACATTGATCAGTCATTTGTCCATCGTGTTTTCACTTATTCTAATGTTCAATGACAATTGGTAATTGTTTTGCGTAATGGCTCTTTGTATTATTTCTGTTCATTAACTGAGTCACATGAAACAATAAATAAATAAATAAATCACTTATTGTGATGGTCATAGGTGAATGGCATATTATTGTTGCGCCAGCCGTGGAGGGCAGCACTCACAGAGTTTTTCAACCCGAACCCGGCAATATTTCGCCTGCTCTGACACTGTCACGAATTCCACGTCTCAACAGAATTGTAGCCTCATATTCTCAACAGGAAACAAGGGAAGATGATTAGCGCAGACACGTCTTGCACAAAGTTAAAATCTTTAACGGCGATTCTAAAATACAGTTTCTGAAACACAACAGAAAAAACTAAGCATTCTAGCAAACGGCCATTAACTGAACGGACAGACCTCACTGTCGGTTGTTCGAAGGCGCAACAAGCATTTAACATTGGAGAAGCACGCAATTGCGGTTATTCATAGCAGAACTTCTCAAAACTGTTTTGTTCTGCAACCCCATTTTCAAAAAAGTTTTTCAATGCGACCCCTTGTTTGATAGCCTAGCCTAGATATCTTGCTATTCCGATGACACCGGGTTAATTGAAAGGATATCTAAAAGCTCAACTTTTAGATATGCTTGAAATCTGTTTTGTGATTTGTCTTATTTAAAACGGATCAGTTTTACGTTTTATCTGACACACCAGTTGAGCTTTTAGATGTATTAGCCTAGACGCTAATGATGCGTGTAAACGTCCTATTGGAAATATCAAGAGGCATTTTTGTCTGTGGCAAAATCATACAAATGCACACAATCCACGAAAGTAACTATACAGTAATAAAACTACCACGTAATGGAAAGAGTAACGCGAAAAACAAATTTTTTTTTAATCAGTTTACAGAAGATATCAAGCACAACTAATGAGATAGATGCACTTGATGATTTGTACACAGATCATTCATTCGTAGATTGATACAAGTCCATGCAGGACGAAGGACAATCTCAACATTTTTCAAAATGGATCGGTTTGTGGGCTTGATGTCGGTCAATTTTGAGAATGCCGCTTCACACTAATATGTTGTGCAAAAGGCGATTGTTAGATCAGAAATGATTGTTAGATCATAAATGACCGGGTATGCATTTCTTGTTCATATCCAAAAATGACAAAAACTCTATTTTGAAAATTCCAGTTGCAAATTTTGTCATTTAATAACTCCGCAAGCTCATACTGATAGCAAGTGTGTCACCTAAAATTTCGATTATGTATGATTTGTGGTTCCAACGTTTCCTGAATCAAAGTCCAAAGTAATTTTGAAGGTGTGTATGAAGCTTCCAACTTAAGTCTAAAGTAAAACTACTCAGTGAACTCTCAAAGCAGTTAGCCAAGCCTCTGGACCAGACCTAGAGTTCTAAACACAAGCATGCCTAAGGTCAATATTGGTCAGTACATTAAAAGATCATGACGCATAACTTGTGCATGAATGATTAAAATAATTTGATAGCTCAGCCAGACACCCTAGTAAACAACTGACAGCTTGTTGAAACACGGTATTGCCACTACAAATGCAGTAGGTAGAAACAGATTAACTGCAGGCCTATTTTGTTATTTTCCTGTAAAGATTACAAAAAACTTTAAATCTGATTTGTCAAGCCAATTTCTTCGCGATCCCAAAATTACACTTTGACACGACCCATAGCTTGAGAACCCCTGATTTACAGTATATTAAAGAGGTAGATCAAATGCTCGATTGCAATCCAACTACAACTGCTATGCCGATTGGCGAACTACCACTGTGCCCTAATTATCCTGCAAGCATTACTAAAACGTATGTACCAAAACAATCTTGCTTACACTGCTTAGATTTTCGGTCATTATCAGAAATCTTGCTGTTTCGAATAGCAAAACTTGGTCTATACGTAAAGCTGAAAACATCACTCACCGGGAAATACACGGCGTGGCAAATTTACGTGTTGTTTCGCACGACTGGAAGCAGACAGGCAAGTACTGCCAGGGTTCTCACAAATGCAACTCCAAAAATCCCTAGGATAGTACCAAAAATTCCCTAAATCTGTGTTGGTGCAACATAAAACCGGAGTTCCAATGATAAATGTTAAAAATAGAACCAAATATGATTTGCAAAAGAAACTGAAACAGTTCATTTCATACATTTTCATACATTTCCGAAAATCCCTAAATCCCTGAAACATCCCAAAAAAAGGGTCAAAAGTTCCAATCTAGGGACAAAATCCCTAAAAGTGAGAGCACTGAGTGCTGCAGTCATTACTGTCTCAACTTGCGCTTCGGATACAAGGGAGTAACAAATTATCGAGCATGAAACAGCGGCGCTGTGCGTAAAATGCTGGCAAATAAGGTTATGATTCAAGACTGCACGAGGTGTATCAACAACGCTTGACCCTGGAAAAGGCGCACTTTCAAATCACCAATCGAGTTAAGCACAACGCGTATAGTAGCGCCGTAGGATCGGTTAAGCCATGTCGTATCGGTTCATAATCGCTTCGCACCTCTAACATATTACAAGGAAAATCGTTCTGCATCTATGCAAGATCGCAATGGCATAAAAGAACATACCTGTAAAGCAATAATCCAAATACAATTCCCTCTTTCAACTCTCATTTATATCTAAAATAGTACGTTTTTGCATCTCCAGTACGCATGTCCACTTTCAAATGACAGTTTGACATCAACTTTGCGTTTCAGTTTGTATAAAGCGCAAACATCACACAAGCCAGATTTTTCGTGCAAGGGACAATTTCTCTAATGTTGCAATGTTGAAAGCATAAAAATATGTCGCGTTTAATGGTCGACAGGTTAAATTTATATTGCAATCTTTAAATATACGTCATATCTTATGCTTACAACAAGACAAACAAGTAATTGCGGGTGATTACATATTCATCTTTGTGCTTCGCTTATGTGCTGCTCACTTGCGAAACTTACGAAATGCGCATTCCCCATTTTTAGCAGCTCAAGAGCAGCACCTAGCGGATGTTTCAAATAAACCAATTTAGTCAACAACGCCGGACTTTTTGTCATGTTGAAAACAAAGCATTTTCGAGTCTTCAACGAGAAGAATCTGACTTTTGAGAGAATTCAAATATTCCAAACTAGCATTTTGGAAATTTCAGGGATATTGAAAGAAAATCTGAATTTTCCTGCTTTTGCTTCCTCACGTGTCATCTATGGTGCCTCCTATTGTTCTTATCTTTAACAAAGGGAGAGGATTTTAAATTAAAACATGCACTTAAAACTGTGGTCTTCTACTCCTTATGGATATTTGTTGCGATTATGCTGTCAAACATAAAATTGTTTTTATTGTAACAAGGCAGTTGGTGTAGTTTTTCGCCTTAAATGTACAAATTGCCTGCAATATTAGTTGTTTTCTTGAATTGCTAAGAGTGAATTTTTTCGGCCAAGTCACAGATATTGCTGCATCTCATCTTGCTTCACTGATGGATGACAGTGATACTCAAAGGCAAGTGAAATAACTTCATTTTGCACCAAACAAGCTCACATACACCTTTAATCAGTGCTCTATTGCAAGTGAAAAACACTCTCCTTCATGTGTATTGCACTCCCCTGTATGCCTGTCATTTATGGCGCATATAGGTTCACAGAGGTGCCTAACCTCAATTTTTATACAACGTTTTTCACATTTTCTATCCACACAATCAAACAAGGAAACTGTGAATGATGACATTTAGGTAATTTCGCAGAGTGTGGCTTTTTCTCTTCACTGAAAAAAATGTGCCTGCCCTCAACAAATTTTTTCATAGCACGACGCCCTCTAAACGCGACTTGAGAGCGATTGTTGAAACCCATTCACCAGTACGCTATGGAATGTAATCTATGTTATTGTAATCTCTGTTGTATTACGTTATTCTAAGCAAGGCACATCCCTGTGACTCTGGTTGCCTTTCCCATGTGGTTTCATGTAGATATGTATACATGTTCGAAAACACAGAAACAGATGTCCAAGAAAAGCGGTAGTGTTTCTACTGTGGTGACGATGACGCAGAAGATGAAGCCAACTGATAATAATATGCGCGTCAATAACTTTCTAATCCAACATAAGGGTTTTTTTCTGGACGCCATGAAAGAAGAAAATGCAGTCAGGTGTGTAAAACCAGTGATTGCTACAAAGTAATCACTGGTCAAACGAGAAGGTTTTGAAATAGTGCATCGTGGTGACCACCGAGAATT
>Ga0210059_1003954_pt1 | contig 23869 bp, 17 predicted proteins | sample Ectturendosymbi2_FD_188042 | JGI IMG/M metagenome (GOLD analysis project Ga0210059, IMG submission 188042) | Ecteinascidia turbinata endosymbiont from Florida, USA - Sample 2 (SPAdes) (version 2) | ecosystem: Host-associated > Tunicates > Ascidians > Unclassified | place: Key West, Florida...
GGCTTATTATTTATGCAGGAAGAATGAGGGCTGGAGACGTCATTGCCCGCGACAACGGCAAGGTTCATGTTCTGGCTTGGAAAGACAAGCGGGTGGTCAAGGCTATTTCCACCAAGCACGATGCCTTTTCAACCACTATCACCAGGAGGATAAAGCGTGGTGGAGGGACTACGGAAGAGGTAAGCAAGCCTGCTTGTATTGTTGATTATAACAAGTATATGGCAGGTGTGGATGGGCTGGACCAGATGATTTCGTATTATCCCCTTCACGAGAAAATCGGTGAATTGGACCACGAAGGTCTTGTTCTACCTTATGGAGATCAGTGTGCACAATGCATACGTGCTGTACAAGGCACAGAGCAGTACGAAGCAGTACAACACCATGTTCAAATTCGTGCTGCAACTTGCTAAGCAGTTGTTGCCACAGCAAGAGGCGGATGCACCAGAGGCCAATAATGAAGGTGCGTATGATGCTTACATGTTTCAAAATTTGTTAGCGTTGCAACTCAATAATTTTTTCCGTGCTTATTTGAAGACGTCAATGTTAGCCCACGCACACCGAAACAACCCCGGATAGACCCTCCAGATCGGCTGCACGGTGGTTTCAAACGGCATAAGATGTCGTTTTTTCCACCAACTGAAGCCAAGCGGAATCCGGGCAAGTGTGTCGAGTTTGCAGAAAGAAAGGACGCCGCCGTGACACCAGGTACTTTTGTGAGTATTGTGAGGTGGCTGAGTGTGCGTGTCCTTGTTTCCACGATTATCACACTGAACAGTTTTACGCATAATTTAACAAGATTCAAATTCTTTTATAACAGTTTCCTTGGACATGAGTAGTATGAGCAATTCGTTGATGTAGCTGCGCATGGAATTTTATTTGTGAATATTTTACTATGACAGTTTTGTTACAGCAAATTATAATACCGGCAAATAAATTTTTTCCGTTTTGAATAAATAACGGCTTTTTCCCTTGTTTGTGCGGTTGCGTCTGCTGTTTTCTTTTTCAGGTTGGATGTGCATTACTTTTGCACAAGGTTGGATAGGGCTCTATCTTGGTGGGGCGAAGGGACCTGGTTTATCAAAAACCCTAGCGACCACTGAAGAGGAGCCTCATGGGCGTGGTTGAAATACCTCTACAAATTATTACAAGCGCAAACAAGAAACAAAGGTACGTGCAATGCTCCAAATGCATCACAGTGTGATTGAGTAGGCAACGCCATAACATCATCTGTGCTTGTTTGTTTAAAAAACATATTTCAGTCTGTGTTAGCACTTTGAGAACACGCCAATCCTGTTTTAGCAGAACTTAAAACACATTTGACGCTTTCCCCTAGGAACACATCATCCTCGGCTTCAATTCGGGTAAATACGACTTAAATGTTGTGAAACCACTCATAAAGCACTTAAGGCCAAGAATTTCTTTCACAATTCTAAAAAACAATGATTTCATGTGCTTGAAAACTGACATCCTCAACTCTTTTGATATAAACTACATTGCTCCTGGGTTTTCATACAAAAAATTTATGAAAGCGTATGGTGCATCACAATCCAAGTTTTACTTTCCTTATGAGTGGTCTGATTCTTTAGAAAAGTTAAAAGCATGACAAACTTCCACCCTACGAGGCTTTTTACAGTTCTCTGAATAAGCATATCTCCGCTGAAAAGTATCAACTTTGCCAGCGGGTGTGGGAGGAATGTGGTTGGAAATCAATGCGAGACATGCTGGTGCACTACAACAATCTTGATGTAGAACCTTTTCTCACAGCTGTGGAGACTGCAACGAGTTTCTACAAACAAAGACACATTGACATGATGAAGGATGGGATTTCACTTCCAGGGTTGACACTCAGGTACATGTTTTCAAACACTCCAAGGGTGACTATTTCACAATTATAAACGGATCCAGACGCTGATTTGAATTGGCTTATCAAAGAATACATTGTGGGCGGGCCCGCAATAATTTTCCATCGTTATCATGAAAAAGATGTAACCTTTCTTGGCAACACACGAACAACCAGGATTCTCTTCCTTGCAAAAAAATCTTGGGGTTCGACGCTAACGCGTTGTATTTATCAGCAATCATGCAGGAGTTACCTGCACATCAGGTACAAAGAGGAAGATAATTATGAACCTCATCCATGCCAAAAATACGGCTCTCGATTTGGAGTGGCTTAGTTGGTTAGAAATATCCAACCATATCGAAATCCAACACGCTTTTAACCAAGGTGAAAAAGTAATCGGTTCCAGGCAGATGGGTTTTGCGAAGAAACAAGAACAATTTACCAGTTCTTCGGCTGTTACTGGCATGGTCATCCGTGCGCACTAAGCGTAGATAAACACGGCAAACACGGCAGTATGAAAACTTTAAACCAAGTGAACGGAAACTTAATGTCCACTTTGCGCAGACAATATTTGTTCATATAATTCAATTTGGAACTCTGGAGGGCTGGTCGCATTCTCTTGTCCTCCTTCCGAAACCCAGTAAGCCATCATATTTGCCTTCCTCTTACCGACCTATCTCGCTTACAAGCAACGCTTGCAAGTTATTGAAAAGATGATATATAACAACATTTCGGTCATTAAACAGTCAGGATTCAGAGAACGGAGACGAACTACTGACCACATCTTACGCCTCTATGATGCCGTGCAAAACGCTTTAGCCAACAAACATCATCTCCTAGCAATCTTTGATTTTGAAAAAGCTTTTGAAAATTCTAAAACTTGATATCAATGGCAATATGTTCAATTTCACTCGAGCATTTCTCTCTAATCACACATTTCACGTTCGAATAGGATCGTGTCTTTCAATGATAAAGCGTTTTGGAAAACGTTACACCGCAAGGTAGTATTTAGCCCGCTTTTACTCTCCCTAATAAATGATCTGCCAGGCCTTATTTCGTCCCCTTCAGCATTGTATGCTGATGATTTCTGCGTTTGGGAAAGTGGGTCCAACATCAAACAGCTCGAAAACCTGTCAGAAATCTGTCCATGGTCAACCATTGGTGCAATCAATCTGGTTTTAAAATCTACATCCAAAACTTGCTGCAATTCGTTTCACGAAAGAGAAAAACAGACCCAATCAATTTAGTTTTGCAATCCACCACAGCCTCACTACGTAAAAGAATATAAATACTTGAGTCATCTTTCAAAGTAATGGCCGCTATCACTCACATATACAGCATTTTTGACAAATGGCAAAAACGATTAAACTTACTGCGAATACTTAAAGGTACTTCTTGGGGAGCAAGCCAAAGCTCCTCTCCTGACCATTTATAGAACTTTAATTCGATCAGTCATAGAGTACGATACCGCACTCTTTTTCTTCACGATCACCAACTCCCGAGTTCATCTAAGTACAATCAAATCCCTTATCTGAAATGTCAATAGACTGCAAGGATCCCCGCTGCTCAGGGCGGGATCCTAACTCTCAGACTGAGGACATCTCAAGCAACATGTAGTTTGGAACTGTGTGAAGAGGAACATGAATGGTTCTATACTTTATTATAACGGAGCCCGTCGTTATTCAGATGAGACAGGTTTATTTTTGAAATATTTTTCTTAGCAGATCATACTGTAGTAAAATGTTGATTTATCAAGGCATTTACAATGTTTTTTTCGGCACTGAACGAAGTACACCAGTTTCTGTCTTAACGGGGTAGCGAACTTGCGGCCTTACCTCACAACTAAGTAAGAGTAATGAACATGCATAAACCTAATGACATTTTGACCATGCTGTTGCAGGTTGAAATACACCTGAACTGAGAACGAATAACTTGCGAAATGTTGGATTTAACAAAAATGTCAAGGTTGATGATTTAAGCCAAGGACTAGTCATTCACATTGCACTACTTTCAGAAATGATAACATTGGACATAAAAGTATCGTGATGGTTCTGTCATGGTTAAATTACGTACAATATCTGTTGGCATTGCATGGAGTCCAGCAAGTACACAAATGTAACTACGCTAGTTGTAGACTATCATTTGGTTTAAACATCTTCATTAAAGAGCATAAGAGAATTGTGCACAACTATAACTGCGCTACCACATAGGAAAGGAATTGTGCACTTCTTGTCAAGATCTCTTATAAACTGATTGTGGTAGGCAGTTGTAATCATCGGATTCAAGACAAAGTATGTTGCCAGTGTCTATTTTGCCTCATGAGGCAACAGCACAGCTGGAGCTCTTTTACCTCACCAAAACAATTGTTTGAAATGGTCTTGACAAGTTCAAAACGCGTAACCTTCTCACATGATAACGACATCTGTAACAGCTTAGTGTTGTCATGGTTTCAGTGCTGCCTCTGGCAAGTTTGTTGGTTTGGGTGAACTGAAGACTAGCATAAATATAAGTCCTAACTCTAGTCCTGAACCCTAACCGTTGTCTTCTTGTGCGTATCACACTTGTCACGTGACCACTTCAACCACTTCTGTCTGACTAAAGGCAAAATAGCTACAACTTTTGCCCCATGCAGCTAAATAGACACTGCCAAAGATTGGCTCGTGTGCAATTGAGTGGGCGGTTTCGGATTGGATATCGGAGTCCACAACTTTAAATTTTAGCATACGGATTGGATATTAATGTTTTTCGGATCCAGTCCGATTGCAAAATTTCCATATCCGTACGCCGGGGCTATGCCCAGAACCCCTATCGTTTGTTTGCAACACGCTTGCCACGAGATGCCCCTTCATATTTATTAAACACAGAGAGTTTGCTCTGTGTTTCAATATAAAGTCCACTTACTTTCCGAGTTCACGCTGGGATAACTGTAGTCACAGACTGCTGGCAAGAACTTTTTCCGGACACACGTAACGTTTGCTCTTTTAACATGTTCACCAAACAAATCCACCTTGTTCACCAAACAGATCCATCTTCCCACCTCTGTGTACTACAGATTCCTAACTTACCTGCCTGGTCCTTGCACAAGCCCACAATAGACCTGTATGTTCTGGCCTTTATACGTACGGGCTCCCGCCTCATTGTACCTCTTACTCAATCTTACTCACATGAGCACTACAGCCAACATTTGGATATTTACACTGATGGGTCTGCAACAGCCACAACAGCAGGTAGCGGTGTTTACATCGAGTCCATCAATAAATTTATGCAATAACACTCACTCAAACCACCTCGTCTTTTAGTTCCCAGTTAGTACGTTCAGTTCATGCGTTTTGTTGCTGCATCAGTTCCCGGTTAGTCTGTCGCTGAGTTGACTGACGAGGTGCTCTTGCAAAACCTTATCGCCTTTCGTGTGTGGTACGTGCTGAAATCTTAGGATATGATTTATCCAACAACTTCCACATCAACGATTGCAGCAATACGCGGTGATGGTTAACAGATCCTTAAGAGTAGATCCTTCCCGACGTTGCAAGGAAATACCTGGCTTAACGGCGATGTAATTCCTAGTGATGTGCATAATCGTATCACTGTTTGTGTGATACACAAACCCCACAGTATTGACCACGCATTCTCCACTCATAACCCCGCTAAAGACAATTGAATGTGGTGTTGTTGCAAGCCGGAATACACGAGCCAGGGTATACGAAATATCCCAATATAACGGCAAACCATAACAGCGGGTGCGATCATAGCATTGATTTGTTATCAAATACTCCTACCACAGGTTCAGCTGAGTGATTATGGCGCCCTAATTGGCGTTTAAAATTCCAGGGGAACCATTGGAAACTACTGGTGAATATTAAACAGTTCTGTTGTTACGACTATGTACACGAAATGCAACGACCTTGTTGCCAGCTGGTGCACTATAGAAACTAGGTAGTCTGCTCTCAGCGCGTGTTAAACAAACTCAGTGAAACCGTCTGCTAGTTGTTGCTGGTTTCGAGAAGCATTCCCGATCGACGCGCCATGGAAAAAATCGCTTTCATGATTCGACTCATGGGAAATTAAGTACACATTCCGCGACCGCGTTTTGGATGGATGGAAATCAAAATGCAAACAAAAACCTTGTGATTGCTAAGGACGTTTTTGCTGCAAGCGGGAGAAAAGCTGCTTTTCCTCTCGAAGTGGGAGGAAAGCTGTTAACTGGGAAAATTGAGATGCAACAGTACTGTCAAACCTTTTCACTGTTCAGCTTTAGAGGTAGGTGCGGAACAAAACAGTTGTCTTAAACCGCTATGATTCATTTTAATCTCAACCTTGATGAATTAAACGAAAGTATTTCTTTTCCCGCGGTAAAATCTGTTTCAAATGTTGGAAGATGGTGAGAGCAATTTCGCAACATGTAGCAGAAACTTTGATGTTTGTGATTAAAATTCGCCGTGCTAAGGGTGGTCTCAATTCAAAGTTTTGGTGAGGTTCGCGACAAATACTAATGTGCAAGTGCATTATTTGCGAACTAAAATTTTCTGCATTGTCAGAGGCAAAAGACCACTAAAGATCATTTCGGCTTTAACTATGAATGTCCCTTTTGCGTTCGTCGATACGGAGCCAAGCGACGATTTGAAATTCATCTTCTGAGGTGTTGGATTATGTGCGAGCATCCGGTGGAAAGGTCAGAAACGTTATTTGTCATAAATAAAACACCGATAAAGCTTGTGAATGCAAAAGCTGTCTTTAGGTAAAAGACACAATTACTGTGACGTACGACAGTGGTGGGTTTTCCAAAGTTCGTAACAGAAGTTGTGGGTAGAATGGAGGCCAGTGAAACTTTAAATGTTGGCTATATCTTCATAAAACAGCCTAATGCAAAAGTTCGTGATATAACAAAATTCCTATGTTGTTTGCAGTTGACGAAACGCATTTTCTCCTTCATTCACTGAACTTGATACTATAGAGTTGGTTGAGCCACAGTTGACACCTATAACGACGAAGGCATGACATCACAAAACTTATTTCACAAAATTACTTCCGTTCAAATCAAAACAAGAGAACAGCACTTGTTTAACGTTGAGTGTCCAACTGGCGATTGGAAACTAGGTCTATTGCATACAATTATTACAAAAAGTGACATACGAACACGGGTGCCTTGACTGCAATCTCGTCATACGTAAACATTACGATCAGTTATCTTTTATGGTAGTTTTAGAATGTGCAATGCACTGATGATGATCACAGGAGTTATCGAAACGTCTGCAAAATGTCGTTCATATCGTTTTCATTGGCGGCTATTTTCATTGTAAGGCTATTCAGCACTTCCGGTTGTTGTGTACCAAAGTTTTAGCATTGCTCTTCATGTGTTCTTCACAAGAACATTTCAGTGGGCGAGATCATTTGGAAATGTACAAAGTGGATGACGAAGGCACAACCATAACACCATTACTTCAGATGTCACGAACTCCAAATGTTTGTGTCAGAGGCCAGTGAGTCTTGACTATCAGACGATTTCCCTGATGCCACCAGATGAGCCTCTAAACATTAAGTTTTTGTCAATGTTAAAATTTTTGATGAAATGAAGCTAAGTAGTTCCTCACATCTGCGATAGATAATTTCTAAGCCGGATATTACTCTGGCAGCTGGAAATCACGTCTATTATTTGCGAACGAAAATTCAACATTGCCAAGGGAAACGACCACTAAAAATGCTTTCGGCTCGCACTATGAATGTCCCTTTTGCACCCGTCGGTCCAGGACTAAGACGATTCGAAATTTCATTCAACTGAGGTGTTCGGATTTTGTGCGAGCGTCTGTGGAGAGTTTGAGAAAACCTGTATCACCGCATTATTCACGCATTTACTAGTTCAAAAACAAAAATCTACCATATTCATTTAAGGCTACCCCAAACGCAGGAGATAAGGATAAGATATCTGCCCCCCACCGTGCTCAGCCACCCCTGCATCAGAGCTATCAGAGGACTTTTAATGTATTTTAATAGAAGCTGGCATCACTATTAGGTGAGATACAGCAGCTGGTGCGCCAGAAATTTCTGCGAAAAGCGTGTTGATTCGTTTTCGGTTAGTAATTAAAAGCACTTAGAGAAAAGATGAAAATATTTTATTTAGATTGTATTTAACTTCCATATGGAGCTTGAACTGTAGGTAAGGGTCAGTAATGATACAAATTCTCTAGCGTTTACACTATGCACAACGTTTGATGATCAATCATCGACGATTAGTAAACCATACTGCTTTCACCAGGTTCGACTAAAAGCTGATGTAGAATAGGTTTCTTTTACAGTTTCGTTGAATTACACTGAAGTATTTCTTCACCTTGCACATCAAAAGCTTGTTTGCCCTGAAATTTGTGAAACTTTCCGGAATCGGGAGGGGAAATTTCTGGCTACGCGCTTGGTCAGTGGTCACCTGCTCTTTTTTTTAGAAGATCTTCGGCGTGTATCAACGCCTTTGTACAAAACGCGAACGAACGAGAAAATTTCACGCAGAGACTTCAAAGATGCCTTGTGTTGAGCAAGCGCGGTATCAGAGGGGAATACTGCACCTGAGTGGAGGGAGTGTCAAACTGCAACCAACTGTTTGCAAAACAAAACAGCCAAATGTTGCCATTCTTGCAGCAAAATGGTTCGCGGCAAGTGCATAGCTGTTACAGAATCTTTATGCGTAAACAGTTCGCATAAGGCCTTGTCGGCAGCATCATTACATAATCATTTCGCGTATATGCATAGCACTGCCCAGCGTTCACAAATTGTTCATCTCTTAGACAAGATTTTGTGTTCATGTTATTTTCTCAGTCATAAAACCTTCCTGTTGGATATACACGTGTGACAGTTCCTTATAATAGCTTATGTAGCATTACAACTGTGCAAGCATGATTTCATTCACACACTGCTTTTGCATGATAAACAGAAGCAGTGTTATAAAGATTTCATATGGGAAGTAGCACTTCGGCGATGAACTTAATTCAGGATTCTGACTTGCGCCGAAAACACATAGCTCTCCAAGCACCACTCCGGCTAAAAGTGAAATATGTATAATCACAACACCAACGAATGTGTTGACGTATCCACGTTTCAACTTTGTCATAGGAATAACAATCGAAAACTTCCACAAAATGATAACCAATACATTTTTGCAATGGGGATCATCGACCAAATATATGTCGTTGACGTATGATCGATTCGAAACGTTCATAAAATAGCTGCTTAGAAACAAACTCCCGGAACACTGTTTTCATAGTTTGATCCCAACGTTTAAATGGAGATTTTTTCATTGCAGTTCTACCACAGCTTTCTGGCGAAAGACGGCAGAGGTTCCACAATACGCGTAAAACCAGTGAGTGGATAGACTTGGGAAGAGTAATCTATAGTGCAAGCAGGATAGCTTTGAACTGCTTCAGATCAGACAAAAAACGTTGAAGGTGTAGGTTCAGTGGATAGTCTAACTCGTGTAGTATTGAGCAATCATCTTACTTCTAGATTTGGATGGCAAGAAGTCTTTCAAGAAAAAACTTCATCCATTACCTCCCATTATTCTTCTGGGAGAATAAGACTGACACTTAAACAGTGGACGTCTAGCCAAGGTGGTAATGGTTTTCAATACTTCAAAAGCATTTTTCATTAGCGGCAGTATGACAAAAGGAGCACTATATTTCCATCCGCAAAAGAACAAAACTGCTTATAAGCAACCACAGACCGTGCTTGACAACTGGTTGTTGGTAAATGAGATTGTTCAAAGCTTCAGTTTCGCGTGCGCCCTACGAGCGTGACCTGGTCATGACCCTTAACTATGTGCCTTTTAGCGATATATGACTGCACGCTTTTCTGGCTTGTTATGCAATCTTTGAAAGGTGACTGCATTAGTAATATCTTTTGCAGCGTTATACACTCAACGCAGCAGCGTTATACACTCAACGCATTGTTCTCTGTAGAGTTGAGACATTTACAAACAAGTATAAGGAAAAACGAAAACAAAAACTACAAGCTTGCGTGCGTGCAATTTGAGAATGATTCACATGAGACCGTCCCTCGGAAATGGTTGATCAACGAAAAAAAATGCTTGTGGTCACCAGCTGGCTGGGCTGCATTGATAGTGCCTTGCAACGCAATGATCGAGCATCAGCAGGGACGGAACGAGATTAGATAACGCCCGGGGCAAGAAACAAGTTTGGCGCCCACATGTTCCAACCTGGCCTCTTTCGTAAGCAAATGCGCTGTGGCGCTGTTGAAGAAAGTACATGTGACATTGTTGGAACTTTTCGGCTCCTCCCGCAGTGATTCGGCGTCCGGGGAATTGCGCCCCCCTTGCCCCCTGATACGCCTCTTAGCATCAGTTTCAATCTTTTCAGCGTCAGAGGGAAAACATCCACAAATTGAAAAGATTGTTAGATTCTTATACCACGTGCAGAGTTATTATAACGGGTGTTTGCTACACCAATAGTAATTATTCTGAAGATGCTTTCATTGTTACAGGAATGAATGAGAACAAAGACATCTCATGTGCGAAGTCAGTGATTTCTTAGTACTTTGGAAAAGAAATTGACGCCAAAATTGTGGCGCAGCAGTCCATCGCTGGTGCTTCAGGCAATTCGTACTATGCTCCCGAGTTCACTGCTGTCTGGTCCGAAAAGTACACACCGCTCTCACTGCTGTGGTCAAGCGTAATGCTTGGCATACCCACAAACCATGTGTTTAAATGCAAAAAACGTTGTTTGCCACCTTACTGTTGGATTATAGGTTTCTGACGCAGGAAAGCTTGGACGTTTTGGGTACAAGAAAATTGAATGTTGAATTTAATTTTATGGAACATGGTCAGGTAAAACTTTTTTCACAAAAAGATTCCGTGATATTTATTGCAACAATTGCTTTTTACTGTGAACAGACGTTCCCGAAACAACGGGACGCAGGGCGTTACCGAATAACAGCAACAGGAGCCTTCGAAGACTTGGCTGTGCAAAACGACCAGCACAACAATGCGCTTATTCCAGAATATTACGATGGCTTCCGCACAACATCTTTCAAACGGAAGGTGAGACCATTACACTGCTTGCAAAGTTAGCTGCTACTTCTCCAAAACATGCAATCGGCGGAGAATGCAACATGAATATGGTGTATCTTTTGCATTGCAGTTCCACCATAGCTTTATGGACCAAAATGTAAGTTCCAAAAGCGTTCGACCACGGGGCGGTGCCTTAGGAAAAAGGAAGAGCGTAATGAGTAACAAGCAGGATAGCCATGAACTTTTGCTTTCGCAGTGCTTTGGATATGATCAAAAACGTTGACGTTTTAGACTCCGTGGATTATCATATTGATGTTGACAATACTTCTACCTGTGGATAGAAGAGGTCTTTCCAAGAACGAACTTCATGCAAATATGCTCTTGTTGCAACGCAACCGGGAGCACAAGAGAAATGAAAACCGTGAGCGTGTACGAAGGTGATGTCAATTACATTTGCATATGGTTAGTTCAAAGTTTTCTGAAACGTGAAGAGTCGAGCTAGTAATTGGAAATTCCACTTCACAATGAGACACTTTTGCTCCAGTTTTGAACAGAACTTGAGCTGTGGTTATGTTTCTAGACAATCTCAAACATGGAGTTGTTGTCATACTTGTTTAGTGACAAAAACATGGTAATTTGCTCGATTAGTTTCGCTGTGCGTTGTAGTACCAAGAGTGACATCAGGACATAAATGTGCCTTGAAACCATGTAGTCAAACGCAAATATACTCGATATTCAATTTTTTCTATGGCACGCAGTTTCAAAACCGTTCTTCACAGAGCATTCGAGCAGACGAGTATTCCAGAAAATGCAAAGTGGCAACATAGAAATGTAGAATCACTGCCCATGACCGTGCAGTTGTGGATGACACGTCACGATGTGTGTTACAGAGCAGGAGTCCAGCGCCACCGGCTGAGCCTTCAAAAATTCGTGAGTTGACATTTATAGGAGTTACTCTTGTTTATTGGATGAAATGTACGTAAGCAAATACTGAACCTTGCATTTTGCATAAACCAGTTATGAAATCAAAGCGTCCATAAATGGAGTTCCATTAATGTTAAACATTATCGAACGTTGGGATGAAGCTTGATTTTTCTATTACCACAATAAACTGGATAAAGCAGTTTGTCACTTCAACTTTTTAAGCTGAATATGATTCGGTTCAACATAGCTGCAGCGACAAGTGCAGTTCATTTCTTCATTACCTTGTTCATAATCTCCGTTTCACGGCATAACCCTAACTACAGTTCAATTTGGCAACATAGTCATGAACTTTAAGTCAAAGATGTCTAACTTATTTTGCAGCTGGAAACCATTTGCATTACGAACAAAAATAACATTGCCACAGGCAAACGACCATTAAAACATTGACTCGAACTATGAACGCATTTTCCGCAGTCGTCGACGCGGGACCAAGAGACGATTCAAAGTTCCATCTTCTGAATCGATTTTGTACCAAGCAACGATTCAAAGTTCCATCTTCTGAATCGATTTTGTGGCAAGCACCCGGTGCAAAGCTCGAGAGACTTTTTCTGACGAAATTACTGTGACGTACGACATTGGTAGGAAAAATTTGTGGACAGAATGGAGCCCATTGAAATTTTACACAAGTTTCCTATATCTTCATACAGTGCAAACCAACAAGTCATTTTATAACATTATTTTTTAATTTTTGCAATTGGGGTATAGCTAAATTCATCGATCCAGCAGCGGTAAGTTTTACTTGTGCGACTGTTTACGAGCAATCGAACTCTTGCATTTATTCTTAATTCACTAAAATTTGAAAACACCATCAATTCAGTGAATACAATCAACTCGTTGAAGTCGAAGAGCTCGGATGATTTCACAAAGAATAAGCCGCCAAGTAAATCACGCCTCTGGGCACAGCTACATTGATTCTGTAGCAGTTTCGTCCTGGAGGCCGATTACTGATCCGATGTCGGTATTCGAACGATAAATGGTGAAGCAGGACTGATTTGGCCACTAATTGCGTTAACGTTTCGGCAATATGGGAGTGGATGTAAGGGAGGATGTTGTTAGCAGTGCGTATAATGCTTTTCACGTTTCTGACTTGCGTCGAAAGCACGCTGCTCTCCAAGCATCCATTCCGGCTATGTGAATATCGTTCTCAATCAAGTATAGCAACAATAAACGAATGTCTTGACGTTTACGTTTCGTTCTTGTCATACACTTTAAAAACACTGAACGAGCCACCGACACACAAAGATATTGTTTGAATGCTGGACATACTGACTTAATACATATACGTTCGTGAAACTACATTGAGCTGCAATGAATGTGTTTCGGGCTGCCTTTATTAAATTGGTGCTGGTAAATCTATTTGCTACTTATCTTTCACAACCTACGTAGTTGTTTGCAGTGCGTCAATGGTTTTCAGGATCCTGACTTGTGCTGAAAGTACAATTCTCTCCAAGCACCACTTCGGCTAAGCGAATATCGTTCTCAATCAAGTATAACGACAACAAACGAATGCGTTGACGTATCCATGTTTGACCTTGTGTTGTCATGCACCTTTTAAGGAAAAATAACACTTTGACCAATGAACATTTTTGCTACAGCTATCATCCAACAAAAAATGTTCGGAAAATTGAAAGGGAGGACGTGATCCTCTTGGCCCCCTGGATAAGTTTATACAGTATATTCTGTCGTGGACGTCCAAACCTTTCATAAAATAACTGGTGAAAATCTCCCAAGAACACGTTTATCTTAAACGTTTAATGAAAGTGTTAACAATGACTTTTCTATCGTTTTCATTCCAGCTCAACCACAGCTTTCTGGTGCAAAACGTAGAAGTTGCAAAATACGCCTAAAAGTGGAGTGGTGGCTTGGGGGAGAGTAGTGTATGAGTAACAAGGAGACCTTAAAAATTGGAACTTGCTTCAGTCTGGCCAAGCGCTTGACATAAAACTGCAGCATGGAAACTCTCCACTGCGAATGCAGTCTTCGTCGGAATCCGGTCGTGTTGCCTCTTGCCTTCCCATTGGAACAACTTCGAAGACCAAGTGCGTGCGGTTGGCGATACCTGTCCAGGCGATCGTCGAAGGCACTCGAACGACATTTGTGCTGTTAAGTGTGTGTTCTGTTACTTGCACTTGCAACTGCGTCGTGTAAGGACTATCCGCAGATCTTCACGTGTCTTCGCCGTTCAGATGCAAACGCGACGGCAAGGGGACGTGTGTGAATGAAGGCGGACGACCCGTTGCTTTCAATTTCTCGAATGCTACATCGAAGAGAGTTGCTGTATCCTGCCGTAGGAAAGGAAGAAACAGCAATTATCGAAGGCACGAGAAAACGGAGATTGAGATCTTCTACGTACGTTGAGCTCGTTACAGAACAACGATCCGTCGCGTTTATGCTGGACAATCGCCGTCGAACAAAATTCAAAAACAGAAAATGGAACTTGCATCCTAAGTTATACCATTTGCTACCGACCAGGAAAGCTGAACATCGGCGTTGAATCTTTTACTAAAGCATGTAGTGCATCCGCAATCAGACATCCGTACTGTCAGAGAAATGACATCCATGATATGCTGTGTCACCCGGGTATAACACGATACGACTGATGCACTTTGCCCGAACAAGAAACCTCATACAGACGAAACTCACCAGCCAGGCATGCTTTGAACTGTCGTGTTTGTCAAGAGTGTAACCTCAGTTTTGTAAAATACCTCAAGTGAATTTCAAAGCAACGAAGCCCATGGAGCGCATCAGTGCATAAGACTTCAATGGACCTTTGCCGCGCAGAGGTTAAAGTACATGCTTGCCATTGTTGAGGACTATTGAAGTTTTCCGTTTGCGGTGCCATGTCCAAACATGCACTCCTCAACCGTCATCGATTGCATTCAGCGTCTTTTGTACCTGTCCCAAATTATGTGCATTCAGATCGAGGTTATCATTTGTATCGAAGGAACTACAGTCCTATCTGCATGGTCTTGGTGCAGCAACGAGCAACTGCACCCCATATCATCCAACCGGGAATCTGAGCGATATCACAGTATCACCCCGAAGGCAGTTACGCTTGCACTGACGTCAAGACAGCTGAATGTTTCCGCTAGGGAGCGAGTACTTCCTGACGCGCTCCACTCGATCCGTTCGCTCTTATGCACCTCAACGAATGCAGCACCACACGAGATTTTTCGCCTGGGACCGACGATCAGCAAACCGCACGGCTTTGCCCACATGCCTGATGGGTCCCGGCAAAGTGTTTCTGTCGCTTCGTTCGTTCTATTAAGAATTAGCCACTTATCGATGAGGTTGACGACGAAAATACTTCCAACATTTTTAACGAGCCCTAACAATCCTGAAACACCGTTGCATTCAGACGAGCAAACGGTGGCTGAACTTCACCAGCGTACACAACTTGCTGCTTGTGTTACAGCTCGTTTGATTTTTATTAAAGCAAATTTGGTTCCCAGCTCAGTTTAAATACGCGTACGACCAGTTGAGTGGTGGCTCGGAAAGAGAGTAATTTGAGTAACAGGATAGCCTTGAACACGCGTAAGACCAGTTGAGTGACGGCTTGGAAAGAGAGTAATTTGAGTAACAGGATAGCGTTGAACACGCGTAAGACCAGTTGAGTGGTGGCTTGGAAAGAGCAATTTATGAGAACAAAAAAGGATAGCAGTCTTGAATACGTGTAAGACCACTTGAGTGATGGCTTGGAAAGAGCAATTTATGAGTATCAAACAAGATAGCCTTGAACACGCGCATGACCAGTTGAGTGGTGGCTTGGAATGAGTAATCTATGAGTAACAAACAGGATAGCCTTGAATACGCGTAAGACCAATTGAGTGGTGGCTTTTGGAAAGAGTAATTCATGAGTAACAATCAGGATAGCCTTCAATATGCGTACGACCAGTTGAGTGGTGGCTTCGACAGAGTAATTTATGAATGTCAAACAGGATAGCCTTGTTTTTCATTTTTCCTTACAATATCTTGCAAGGCCTTAACGATTTAAACTGACAGGTTTTGGAGCGAATCACCAAACGTCAATGTGTTAAATTGAACTTTTATGAAAACTCGGCATGTGAACAATGGAAACAACTTCGCGGTGTCCCTTAACGCATCGGCTTCCGGAGACTTGTATCGAAACATTGCAAAATCATTCCGGTGCAAATTTAATTACAACATTATAGACTATCGCTTTTTGAACCTGCTGGCGATGCCAACGTTGCTAAAACTCTTTCAACTGTCAATAAGTCCAAAGAAAGCAAGTGTTTGGCATGGATTTAATAACGCTGGTCAGTGGAATGCACGGATTAACGTTGTCAAGTCAATGGAATGCAAGTCTGGTTTTTACCTAAATGAGTAAATGCCATCATGGTCAGTTCCGTTAATACCAAGTGCTGTCGTCTTTACCAGATTTACGTTGGTTTCATAAAAGCCATACGCTTATATTACTAATGCAATGTTAATCCTAAAGACCAAGGAGCTCAAATTCACAATGGTATCCATATACACGGAGGTGGACAGATTGTTTAAAAGAAACAAATTTCACTTAATTTCATTGTAGAAGGAGGGGAAACGTGAAAAACACAGCAGCCCAGTCAACGTCAAATCAGACATGAAATTTCTCAGAAAACATCAGAATTGATATTAAAATATACGAGGCAGAACTGGTCACTAGTAACGTTATGATCTCCAGGTAAATCAAATGGAAAAATAAAGGCTTTCAAATTTTATGACGGAAGGCTTGTCTTGCCCTGTAGACAAAACACACGGTTGAAACTCATGCGGCGGTTTCGCGGAGTGTTTCCGAGAAAACACTGAAATTGCAAGAAAACCAGGAGATCGATCTATTGCTACTTTAAAACCAACATAGTGGTTTCTCGTGTGTTCACTTTCTGACTTGTGCTGAAAGTACAATTCTCTCCAAGCACTACTCCGGCTAAGCGAATATCGTTCAACCAAGTGTAACCACAACAAACGAGTGTGTTGACGTATCCACGTTTCGACCTTGTCATATACCATTTATAAAAAAATAATAAAATATATCCAGAAACAGGCGATCAATACAGTTTTGCAAGGGGATCATCGATCAAAAAAGTAGCTGAAAATTTAAGGGAAGGCTTAATTCCCTAGATCCCGGATTGACCTACACTGATGCATGCCAAATATATGTCGTTCACGTATGGTTGATTCGAAACTTTTATAAAATAGCTTGCTCTCAGTAATTGAGGTTATGCTGTTTACAACAGCAATTTGCGGAATCGTTATTAATGAATAATAAATCAACGTGGTTCAAATGCCTGTTAGTAACAAACCCTCGAGCAACAGTTTTATTCCCCAATGTTTGAAAAATGAAATGTTAAATTACTTTTTTAGTACATTGCAGTTCTACCACAGCCTTCTGACGAAAGATGTAGATGCTCCAGAACACGCGTAAGACCAGTGGAGTGGTGGCTTGGGGAGGGCACCTATGAGTAACAAGCAGGATAAAAAAAAACAAGGTTTAGATTCCGTGGATTATCGTTATTTGCAAATGTGAGCACTTAAAAAAAATGGTATTGATGATGACGATCTCTTCAACCTGTGGATGGCAGAGGTCTTTCGTTAAAAACATCATCCGATAATTCTTGTGGCAGCGCAACTGGAAGCACAAGAGAAATTAAAACCGTGAGCGCCTTCAAAGTGATGCTTTTCAAATACATACATTTTCATCGTAGCTTTTGTTTGATCCATCCATTGCGTGCTACAATGGCAGTAGGACATTATTTTCTTGGGATCACTGCCCGTGCTTGACAACTGGTTATGCCTAAACTTTCATTATCAGCTTATCAGGAGTTGTATGTTCGCTTCGTTTTGTGATTTCAATAGTCTCATTTAGTGCACCGACGTTCAAAAAACTGATGAGGGCTGGATCCAGATTAATTTAAATGCTCACGTCAAGATCTGTTCCAAAATGAAACCCTTGAAAAATAGGAAAACTTTAACCAGCTGCAAAATGTTTCATAACAAACCCATTTTAGAATTTAACGACTCCGAATTCACAGCTGAATCTGTACTCACTATACTGACATGACATCTGATAATCGTGAATCTTAAAGCTTTAACAATAAGGACGGCTACTTCATGGTCTTTGTCACATAAAAGCGTGTGTAGCGAGATTTGCCCTTAAAGCAGCTCTACTGAAAAGCAACGAGTAAGCACCATAACTTTGTGGAATGCATGTCACAATCACAACTGCACAAGGAATTCCACGAACGATTCGAAGACTTTTCTGTTCACGAGAGCTGGATATGACCTATGCGCAACCGTTTCAGTTGGAAGCTAAAGAGAGGCCCAACGAAGCTTCAAATGGAGGTAACAATGACTCGAAGCAAGCGCCGCTGATAACTTCTATCGCGCAAATGTGCCTCAGCAACCTTGAGGAAAAACGCAGCACGGCTGACCTCTGCTTGGCAACACGTGCTTCTGAACAATCTATTTAAGCATTAAACAATCCAAATCAAAGTCCCATCTTCCATCACGGATTGCCATCTTCAGCAATGTTTACACTTGACGATAACATATCAATCCACTACGTGTACACAGAAAAACAATGGCAATCGGCTCAATAACGTATTTTAAGCATCTCTGATTGTGTTAAAACGCTTGGTAAGACTAAAACGCAATTGAACGTCCACTAATGGTGCCAGTCACAACGCTGATTTCGCGCTGTTCAGTGCACTCGTCAGTTGGCCTCACGCTAAACCGCCGAAATGCAACTTGAGAACGCTTTCAGCGTGGCGTCCTGCGGTGGCAGCCAGCGATATGCGGGGCTCAATGCGGAAAACAGGGAAGCATTAATATGGACTGGGTACGGAACAAATGAATTTGACTTATTGAGTAAGTTATGAAGAATTGCGGCAATTGGTTTAAAAAACTGTGTTTTGATGATGATTTCTTGGCTGCATCGCCTTCTTTGAGGCATTTTCGAATCGTCCCGCGCGGTGACAGAAAAAGGGCAACAACGCGAGAACGCGGCAGGAATCGGATATGTATATTGTTTTCGTGCAAGAGCCAGGCCGACCCTTTTCAATGCGACGTATCTCGAGCTTGTTTTCCGTTCACGAATTAAACCATCGTCTATCACGCTACGTCTCCGTTGTTGCTCAGACATAGAACCTATCCCGCCACAGACGAAATAATGGTTCTCCATCAAAATCTAGAACACGTATTAGTCAGCGTCTACTGTGCGCATACTCCCAGGTCTTAATCATCCTTCCAGCGCTACCAGGCTTGATTTCTCCCGTTACGCATTGCGCCAAGAGCTGAACGTTCGGCTCGCACGTAGTTTATTGGTTGACGTTGCTAATTTGAGAAACTTACTGGATGAAAGAATCCCAACTTCACGTTAACTCTCATTCAAGAAAACCCGTCGTTTATGCACTTCTAACAAGCAGCTGGTTATCACAAAAAAGCATTCAACTTCAGCTATCGAGTAGAAACTGACAGTATTGCCTGCATAACTTAAGAACCATAATTCGATTGTTACGATTTTAGCTGTTTAAGCTGTTTGTGAACATCCCGCCAATAAATCCAGGACGTTTGGAATTTACCACATTACACAACACGTCAGTTCCGCTGTGACTCGAGACCTGTTGCTAGGAGGGGTTCCTTAGCCATAGGAACCAATGTCAATGCAACAAAATCAGACGGATGTGCCACTGGCCCTGCACGCACTACAGGTGTAAAGAAGCGGCCACAATTGAAACACCTTATGTTTCTTTGCAATATCGATTTAACGCATCTTACACGGTTTGGGACGAATTTACTAAAGTAACATACCAGTTCACCTTTCCAGAAAATCTGGTAATGAATGAAGTAACCCGGAGTCCCAACGCATCGGCTTCCGGAGACTTGCAAACCATACCGGTGCGATTTCAGCTACAACATTGTAGATCACCGCTTTTCGAACCTGCTGGCGAAGTCAACGTTGCCAAAATGGTCAGTCTTTCATCTGACCACGAAGCGAAAGCAAAGCACTGTTGTGATCAGTTTGACCGATTTACAAATTGACGTCATTGGAATGCACGGCTAGTTTTAAAAATTATCAATGAAAATCTTATAGAAGGATACACGTTCCTCTCCACGGGCACTTCGTACGACGATCTGCTGCAACTCGGTCACATTGCTATTTTCTAAACTCAAGGAATAGTTATTTCTTGGCCTTTCATTCCCTACAGACTTTTCCTGAAAACCCTTTATATAATTGGACGAATCAACATTTTCGTCGTTTGGTGTAAAGTCTGCAATACGAAGATCGATAATATGCGAGTCAACGGGAAACTACTACTACTGGTCGAAAAAGACATCAACATGTAACTCGAAAACTGTAGATTGAGATACCAGAACTCGACCTTCTCGTTGTCTTTGAACAAGAAATCTTCAAAAACTTGTCCTCACTGCCACGCGAAATTAAACTCCGCGCTGCAAACGACCGCTCTGAGTTAATCTCAGACGCCATCGAGGGAAAAATGCAAAAGCGATTGCGACTTCCCGCAAATACCAATGCAATCAGCGCTGCTGCGCCAAATTGCTGAACCACACCAAGCTACGAAGTTGGGAAAAACGCACTTGCAAGATGAGCATTTCCATCACCAGTGAAACATGGGTGCAACTTTCTTATTTCGCAGCAGTGCAACTGTGGACATTTTCCTTTTTTCGTGCTCTAACTATCTGTGCTTACCTGGACGACCACTGCATGTAGAGATCAAGTTTTTCTGGCGACTGTTAACAAAATTTACCAACCCATTTTAAAACGTTTCCGCTCTCAACTGAATTACGTTACGGGGTAGTAAAGTCACAGTGAAATTTAGAAACGTTTCTTTCTCAGGGTACGAAGCACTCCCATCAACCCCTAATTTTGCTATAGCATTCACATTAGATTACTACACAACACTACGTCGGTGTACTTCACGCCAGTTTAAATGCCCTGCTACTTTCCCGTTTCCAGGAAATACAAATATACGAACTAATGCCGTGTTTTGCCCCTGTAGGCATGTATGGGTGCTTTGATGTTTACCCCTTGTCTCTGCCGATAGATAGGTCGGCCTAACCTTCTCTAGTCGTTGTAGCGTCTAAAGCGCAGAGTGCGCAACCTGCGGTCTGCGCTGAACATTTGTGCTGCCGTGCACTTGTAATTTAATATTTAAGTGGCAGTTGTGCTTTAATAAAAACTCTTTGTCTGCTGTAGGAGGATACTTCGTAGAAAAATAGCCACCAAACAGGCGTGTGAAAGCAAGCCAGGCTCAGTGTGTTTGAAGCAGAACTGAAGACAATGCAAAAAAGCGTCTTGGACGCAGTTTCAGTCCTGTTTCATAAAAGAGAACGTAATCCGGCCGGCAATAGCAGAAAGGTTGTATATATATTTATATATATATATATATATCGCCTACGAAGCAGGCATCATCAGCTCTTATTCAAATAGAATTAATCTCATTCTGAATGCTTGCTAGCTCACGTATATCGATCGGATATGCTAATAAACAAAAGAAACTATGAGTAGATAATTTCCATGTTCTGCGGATTATTTTATTATTTAGCCGACGTTTCGCCCACCTATACAAGCAGATTTCCGCAGGGCAATGTTTTTAACCACATATAACATGCAATGTACCAATAATAAGAAACAATGAGCAGTATGACGTACAAAAACAAAAACGCAAAGCCATCACCTTGCAGGAAATGAGTGACAACAGTATGCGACAGAATTTTGTCGTTTATCTACTGTACTTCATTTTAAACCTGGCGGCAAATGCTGCGCAACAACATGAGTAGCAAAAAGAACAGCAAAACTACGAGTGTTTTATTTTGTCATGTTCCACATGCAGTCGCATATTTGCTTAAGTTGGCATTTCGTCTAAGTACACTCCACAGATTTTTTCTGTTCCGCTTGAGCGTCCGCTTAGGCGAGTTCTACTATACTGCATATCGTCACCTTTGTTTTTGTTGGCATTTGCTCTGGAAAGAATTCGTTCTTTATGCTTTCGATTCCGATTGTCTGGATACCCCGCTAAACCGACATTTGACCAAACAAAGTAGTCCGGATATACGAGGTCCGACTTTTCAACGGTTTGTTGAGGTGCGTCGTGCTGACACATATAGTAATGCAATGCTACCTTGCGTTGTCCCCGTTGCCGGAGTGAGATGTTGAACAATTGCATTGTTGGTCATAATGTTACTTGAGCTAACGGAGCACGCTCTACGTATTTTTACCAGATAGCCCCACGTTGTTTGCTAACGTACATATGTTGCTATAGCTTATCACACGCTGCATTATGTTTCAACCAGGGGCATTACTTCTGTCAAAAAAATTATCCACTCACCTTTATATTGCAAAACTACGACGAACACCAGGCTACTGCGGACTCAGGACTGCATTGGCAACAGACCTGAAACTGGTTTTTCGCTTTGCACTTGCAGGCTTCTAAAATCTTGCGTTCGTTATGAGTTTTTTATACTAATGCATTCATATTTTCACTGCTGCCTTTCCTTCCAGGCTACCATCAGTCATAAAAGATAAAACTGACTAGTTTTGAACAAGCCAAGCGACAAGACCAGAACTGCGCAAACGAAAGCGACCGCATTTGTGATCTAGTCTGAGCAAGCTTGGCACTTTAGTTCCATCGCGAGAAAGAAGGCAGTATTATTGCGAAACAATAGCATTGTTCATGCCATTCGATAATAGAGCCTGGATACAAGTCCAGCACGTAAATCCTGCAGTTCAGTGAAGTGTAACGCAATGTTTAGTTTAAATAAACCAGTGGTTCTTAACCGGGGGGTGGGTGTTAAGGAATTTACAAGGGGGGGCGAGCCTTTACATGCTCTACAGCATGGAAAGTTTTTGAACGGGAATGTGTCCCTTCCAAACGTTACACAAGTGCTGATTTTACGCTGCTACAAGTTATTTGGTTTAGTTCCGGCTAAGACCGAATTCGAGCCTGCAGATAAATATTCAGGGGTACAGTTAGGGGGCTGTTTATTCGGCATTCCAAGTCCCTTTAACAATGACATCTGTGCCGTTCTCGCATTTGAGAGCGCCATGGTGCACATAGAATTTCAAGGTAGCCGGCTGCATGGCAGAGCGGCTCGCTTAATTCCAGATAGACATGAATGCATACACTTTGCATAACTCCACGCAGCGTGGAATACCGCTGTGGCTTTCTATAATTCGACGAGCTTTCTGGAATGTGGCCGTACACCTGCATGATACGAATTTTCTACAGTACTGCAGGCAGCATAGTTCTTCTGAGATGGGACGATGTGTATTTATGACGATTCAACTGCACTTGAGTCACACTCTTGTCGAATGTGAGATAAGTTTTTAAATGCAGCTTGGCAGCTACAGGCCACCATACGACGTCGGTTCTTGGCGAATGAAAGAGTGACTTTGCCTTCTGGCCATCCCAATGGCGACACTCAACTGCTTAATTTCGGAACCGTGTCTTTCACTCACGCTAAGACGCGCGGAGTAAGTGTTAAAGTCGACAAACAAAACTAACATTTCTATTGGAATATTTGGTTTATGCGATTAATCGTATTATGTTTTTCACGTGTAAAAGGTTTTGGTTTGAGATTCTGGAATCTTATGCGAAAGCGCAGTTTTAGCGTTTAACGAGTGCATAATTAGTCGTGGTAATCTGTATTCACTCTGCGAAGTAGTGTCCGGTTGCAAAGCCATGAAGGGTGGATAAATCAAACAAACAACTTTGCAAAAGTTCGCTAGTCTGAAACAAGCAACTGCAACACATTTAGCATGCGGGCTAGAGTGGGAACATGCATATCTGTGAGTACCGGTAAATATTGGGCAATATCACTTAAAGCGAGTGTTAGTAGCCACCAAGTTCAATGTAACATTACTACTTTTGAGGCTCTGCTACGTAAATACAAGTACTTGTTTCTCGAAAGATGCAGAAAATCTAACAACGTATGGTTACGTGCTTTGATGCAGTCAGATTGTTTGTACTCGTCACTATTCTTTGAACACTATAATCGCATTTTACTCTGTGATTGAGTGATCG
>Ga0210059_1003955_pt1 | contig 23866 bp, 11 predicted proteins | sample Ectturendosymbi2_FD_188042 | JGI IMG/M metagenome (GOLD analysis project Ga0210059, IMG submission 188042) | Ecteinascidia turbinata endosymbiont from Florida, USA - Sample 2 (SPAdes) (version 2) | ecosystem: Host-associated > Tunicates > Ascidians > Unclassified | place: Key West, Florida...
CTGCACATTAAACTGGGCTGCGGAAAAGGGCGGGCCGGAGGGCTGCCCTTTTCTCTCTGCAGCCCGCCTCGGCCTTTTCCGCAGCTCGGCGGACCTCCTTTTTGTGCAGCCCACCGGCCCGCCCTTCTGTCTTCTGTGCAGCCCGCTGAAAGTTCACGTTTTTCATTTGGAAACACGGCCCGTCCGGCCCGCCGGCTCTTCAATTAGTGTTATCCAATGTAATGATCAAAGTAAAGCAAAACGGCATTAATGCTATGTATCGACTTCACTCATATAAGCTACGTCAACTGTTCACTGCAACAAACAGCAAAGCGCTCGGGAATCTTCGGTTGTGACAGAGTTCCCACGCGGTATAGAAAGTATTGACTTTCAAAAACGGTTTTCAAGACTTGAAAAAGCATTGGATTTGGCAAAAATATGCGTGAAGTGTTGAAAAAGTATGGACATTCTAAAAGAAAAAGAAATCAAAGTATCTGAGCAGAATAGCCCTTGGTTACACTAATTAGTTTTAAAATGTCTAAGATTTACATTGAGTGACCTTGCAAGCATTCAAGCGTAGCAACAAATCTTTACTGCATCAACTGCTGAATTTCATGGTTTTGCTGTTTTAGTCTACTGTAGCAGCAACCTAAATTCAATTTCGCAATCTTTGCAGGAAAGAAAAGTGTGCGTTTTTCGGAAAAATAAGAATGCTTTCAACAAGCCGCAAGCAGGGTTGTGACAAATTTTCTGTAGTAAAACAAAAACCATGCATCTTTTGTGTCATGGTGTCGCCCCATTTATTCAAAAGTCACTGCTTGGAAAGGTCGGTGATGACAATTATGTTTTACTGTTTGGCGAATGTTGCCAGCATCTTCATGAAAAGCAAATGGATTTCCTTGTTCAGTTTTAGGAAGGCCATAAAGTCGTTACACGCTACTTCGACTCAAAATGTATGGGATATGCCATAGCAACTGAGATATATGATTGTGTTCATGAAATCACAGAAGACACATTAGGACATAAGAACATTGTGCAACTGTCAATGGCTACTGGCCCCAATGTCAATTCGAGCTTTGCAACAAGTTTGAAAAAACGAAAGAAACAAACTTTGAAAACTTAGGCAAGTCTGGTAAAAGTGTTATCATGCAGCTTAAACAAACTGTGTAATGCTTTGAACGAAAGGGCAGTGCAATCGGGATGGCAGATATTTAATTTTTGACAGCTTGATTTCAGTTGATTCACAAAACACCTGCAAGAAGATAAGATTTTCAAGTGGTCGCCAAATCCAAGATGTTTCCACTTAAGTATAAGTTACACAGATGGATTGAAAATGTTCCTGCTGCTGAAAGAGCAGTAAACCATCTTTCAAGGGCCCACATATATGGGTCTGCTGTGAAAAGTAAAACACATTCTTGCAAGTTGTATGCAGGGTTGCGGAGTCGGAGGTAAAGTGACAGTGTCCGACTCCGACACCTAGCGTCCAATTTTGTCTCCGACCTTTCCGAAATTTCTTACTCCGAATCCTTAACATAACGTGAATGAATATTGGCTGTCAACAATGGAAAATAAATTATTTTAGAAGTAAGCAATTGTTGTTGTCGCTAGATACATGAGTAAAGGCTTTGAGTTAATCTATTTATTTAAAGAATATTTACTATTCAAAAATCATTTTCTAGATATCTTTTTAGTGATATAGTAATGTTTTTTTCATGCGGTGGGTCAAAATTTTTGTTGAAACACTGACAGTGTTTCGAACAGGCAAAGCCAGTATCACGCTGTAAAGCTACTGAAGATGCACATTTCTACATCTGATGCAACGTACAAATATTTTTGCAATATTTGCCTGCATTGCCAATACAGCAGTCAACCGTGGAACAATTTGTGTGGGCTACGTGGAGTATAGCTTTTAGGTTCTCATTAGTAGTTGCTTGCGGTGGTTTACAGTTTCCACATGGAGGCGCTTAAGTTGTATTTTGTCCTGGGCGCAACTTGCGCTACTGCTTATATCACTTCAGCAAAGCGACAGCCAACCGGCAGGTCAGTCTTGGCACTCCACTCGTAAATGCTCAAATACTGCTACGGTTCAGTTTAGAACAGCTATATCCAACCCGCAGTCCGCATACGGCCCAGTCGAAGGTTTTGTGCGGGCCAGTTTAGGTTTTCGCTGTGGTAAAAGTACTCCAAATTGGCCTACTGACCAGGGTTGCCAGATGAAAATTTTAGTACAAAGCCAAACAATGCTAAAAAGAGGACAGAAAAAAGGCCAAACCGACTGTTTACAGGCCAGAAAAAAGGCAAAATTTATTTGCGGTACTGCCATTCCTTTGTCACAAAAAAGCATCTAACTTACAAGAATATCAAAAAAATTATTCAAAATTAGGATTAAATCTTGTTTGGCATTGTATTGAGGCACTGATCTTCCCTGACTTTTCATGGTTTGTGAATTTGCACACTTTGGGTACAATGGTATCACAGTTTGCGTACTGATCCATCGGCAGCTTTCTGCACGAAAGTCTCTCCCATTCACTCCTGCCTGTACTTACGATCAGAATCATAGGAGCCCTTCCACTTCGACGGAATTGTCGCATTTCTATCGCGGAGACGCAGACTTGTCTGCAAGCGCTGAGCCTGCTTGGTGCTCACAACACAATAGACACTACACAGTGCAGTAGGTGCACACACTTCCAGTGATTACGCAAAAACGTAGTTTGGAATCTATCATCCCTTAAATGTTACTAATATCAGAATGCGGGCGTCTGATGTAGCATTTATTACAAAAATTTTGCAAATATGTTGCCGAAAAAAATGGAATAGCAATATTTTCCTTCATAAGAATCTATTTCCACGTAAAAAAGGCCAAGCAAATTTTTTAAGGCCAGCCAACTTGACTAAAGTTTTTTAGGCCAACCAACTTGAAACGAGGCTATATTTCTTAAATTTGGCCTAAAAAGGCCAATTTGGCAACCCTGCTGACAACCCGTCCTTGTTTTGATAATTTTGAATTTGAAATTTTTGATGTAGGTGGTCCTTACTCTTCAGTGCCACTTTATCATGTCTGTTACCATTGCAGTAAGGATTCGAACGCTTTCAGTATATTAGCTTAAGCTAAATTTAGTTTGGTAAGATCAAAGTAAGCCATTCAAAGTGCGTCCCTCATTAATATTTTACTCAATGTGCGGCCCTGGTTAAGGTAGTGACATAATTTTTGGCTCAGTAAGCCATTCTGGTTGGACGTAGCTGATTTAGAACTTCAGACACTGAGTAAGCAATCTTGTTTGCTAACCTTCTGAAGCCAAAACTTTTGAGTGCACGTGCAAGACAGCGTTGCAACAAACGTAGAATTGAAACTATGCATTTTGGCGCTCTTTGTACCGACTGCCATCCGCCACCCACGAACGCCTGGTGTGGATCCAGTCCTGGTTTGAAGTAACAACCTAACTTATACTGCTCACTAATTGCAGACATGCAAATTCTTGACGCTTTTGAAAGACAGTTGGGAATGTACGATGTGCGCATCGCTGAAATGGATTTACGATTCCAGGTGGGAATGTGTTTTGAAAGGTTGCTGATTGAAGAATAAAACTCTGTTGAACAATCCGCTAGCGCCTGATGATTCAAATCGATATGTAGACCTATTGAGTGAAGCGTTATTTCCTGATAAGCGTGTTTCCGCGCGAGACCATTGTGGCTGTCGAAACTTGAACAATTAAATCGTGGTTCTGCTCGATATGTGCAAGAAGCTTTGCTGACAAACGTCAAGAACTCGTAACTCAGCAGCTTTCTGGCAACCAAACACGTTACGAATGAAGTCTTTCAGTGCAGGACTTTTTAACGCATTATACGCATGTTGTACTGTTTTTGTTTTTTTTTGCATAAGTGACAGATAATAAGAACATGTGAATTTTATAATTGTGAACACATGTTTTGCTTCACATATGTATAAGTGATCTTTTTTCACCAACTGTTGTTAGTCGGAAGACATACAGTTGCACAGAGGCTGCGGCGACTGTGGCCGCCACCATTAAGCTTTCAAATAAGAAAAAAACGCGACGGTCGCATGCTGACGAATGACAAAAGCATCACTATTCCAGTATTTCAAACTTCATGCGGCCACTCTTTGTTTTCTTTTCAAAGTTTTGAAATATAAATAAGCTTTGCCAAAGTATCCTGATTAGTTTAGTTTTACGAGCATAGAGCAACAATTACTTAACCTGCTTATCTTCCTGATGTATAGTATACCAATTTTTGCTGAATGGTATTCTGTTGCAACCGCTTATTTCAGTAAACGGCAACTATGCCTACAGAATTAATGGACACATTGAGTTTACTCCCATGTCGCAGTAATTGAACCTGCGCTCATGGCCAAATTGCGGAAATCCCAAAGAAGGAGATGCAAAGCCAGCGTTTTTTCTTGTACTTTAAATAAAAAAAAACGCGACGCGGGCGAGGAAAGCAGATTTTAACTTGTTTTGCTTTTTAATGAACGCGCAAGTTTCCGCGCTTTTTCCGAAAAATGTTCGTATCCTTTGTATCTAAAAAGGTGCATTCAGATTTGCGGTCGCATAGATTGTCGACGCTTTTTTTTCAGCAAGAGTTGCTTCAATGTTGTTGAACAGATCGTTTTTAGTTTATCTGCTGAAGGTATACACAGATTTTCCTGCCATCTTTAGAATTTGTAACATTAAATTTGTCTCCAGTAGGCATTTTCGCTTTCTTTTTGCACCAGCAGCTCAGCGAGCAAGAGTGCGAAATTAATATGAAATGGTTTGTGTGGTTTCGAATTTCATAAACCGTGTTACACTTTGTACCGACGAGCTGCGAAGCGTCTTTTTTTAATCCATTCCTGTTGCTTGCGTTACTTTATTACCAGCATGTTGAAACTGCTTCAGTTGTACGTGACTTAGTGTATAGTTGTAAAATCAGTTTGTTCTTAAGCCAAGTGGGAGAAAACGTGGGTTGCATTTTTGCGCTCTCATGACTCTTGACAGTTTCACGCCTTTGTCAGCCGGTTCGCTTTACAGCAGTGGCTATTTGAGTTTGTCACGTTGTGCGAGTTGCTGTTTCGCTGCTTTCGTTCGGCAGGTTGGTTATTTTTTATTAGAAAAAGAGATGATTAACTTCGCGATTGTGGTTTTAAGGTTTTGGAAAATACCAGCTATAATGGCACCCTTGTATGGAAGATAAAAGATTACATGAGAAGAAAACGGGATGCTGTTGCTGGAAGAACGTTATCTTTGTACAGCCAGCCTTTTTACACCAGCCGGTATGGCTACAAGATGTGTGCTCGTATTTATTTAAACGGAGATGGCATGGGTAAGATTGCTTGAACAGGCTTTTTTAGTTCTGTGTAGTCTAATGTACTGAGTTCTTGTTGAATCTGTCATACGCAGACTTGTCCATGGGACACTTCTTTCTGTCCCATCCGATGGCAATTTGCGACTGCTCAGTGCCCATCCCATGCGATTCCTACGTAACTACTGATACGAAGTACATTATTTCGTATGCATGTTTAATGTATAGCCTCCAGAGTCGTGGTTAAAACACCCCAACTTCCAGTTAGGGGGCCAATAAGAATTTGGTGACCTTTTCTTGGTCGGGGGCTTCACATCACTACGCCATGGCACTCCGCGTGTGATACTTAACGCTGAGGTGAGTATAGTAATTGTATTCAACCTCATAGAATTCCTCCTATAAGATGTAAAAGAACTAAGGACGGGCATGGGAAATTTTTCAAGTCTACCATCCCATGGAATTCACATTCTGATGAACAAGACTAGTTATACGTGTGGAACGCTCTGGTGCATGCGCCGATTCTTTGACCGTATTTATGGATCGACTGTCGTTGCACTGTAGTCACATAGAACAAGGCGTTCTAGCTAAAATCAGGCACAGGATGTAGATTGCTATGTTGAATCATCTTCAGTTTCTCCTGATACGCAAATGCTAGAGGTTTACAAGCAGCAAAAGAAAGTAAATGGAGTGATAAAAATGTCACATGGCTGCTTTTAACGACAGTTCGAGGATCTGTAGCATATGACAATAACGAACTTCGTGAAACCAATGAAGAAATTACATGTCACCGTCACTAGCAGGAAACCGCCTGCAAATACACCATGCAGTAACGGAAAAACCAAAAATAAAAGCAGAACGGACTAACATAAGTTACACAAGTTAAGGAGTTCTTCATCAATGTGGTTGGGAGAAACCGCTTACTGGTAAATGGGGACTGATATTCCAAAAAAGGTATTGAGCATCAGACAGAGCGCTCTCGTATTTCTTGAATAATGATTTTGCATTTGTTTTGTTGATAACACTTATTTGAAAATGTCCAGAAAAGCTGGGTGTGGTTCCTCAACAAATACGACAGAGAAAAACGATTCGGTTTATCGCGGATGTCGTTATATTTTTCGAAGTGTTTAAACAAGCAGCGCTGTTTCATTTTCCGCGTCATACTTAAAATAAGACTTTTTCGTTTTGATATTTTGGTCTGTTTGTGTTTCATAACTGAAAACGCTATTAAATATTTTGCTCGTGCACATGCAGCACTTCATTTCCCATTATTATGAAAGCTGCATAAAAAAGCAGTTTTCTTAAATTCAAATGGAAAAAACGCCGATTGTGTCACGCCTGCCCTCAGTCACTGTCTGTGTTTTGCTGGCTTTAAACGAAGTCAGGGAAGACTGCCTTCAGGTTGCAAGGAATTTTGGACGACATCAAAATACTGTGGTTCTTTAGTTGAGCTGCAGTTGAAAAAAGTAGTTGCCATGTGAAATTTACCGTATTCTAAGCTTTTTTGCAACTCTGTTTCATGGGCGAATTTCATTAGTAATGTTTGATCTCTCTGGTACCTTCTTCCCTTGGATAATTTTAAGTTGTTGACTAGCAACTGAGCAATGAACTGTTGTGTTGCAGGCAAGGGAACACACATGTCTCTGTTCTTCGTTGTGATGAAAGGTGAATACGATGCCCTTCTGCCATGGCCATTTCGACAAAAGGCAAGTTAATTAACCACGTTTATGAGTGGCTGCAAATGAAGCTTGGTTGTGTTCCTAAAACATATGTGGTATGAACATAATGCCGTGAGTAAATAGCAGGCTTTCTTTCCAGGAACCACATCCAATGCTACTAAAGCATTGCGTGTAGAGCTTACTTCTTGACATGACCATCTCCAACTAAGAAAGCTTGCAGCTAGCTCGCAGTTAATCGAACAGCTTTCAGTTCATATGTTTGAAACCGATTTTGGCAATGTTGTTAGGGTTGATCTTTCCGAACGTTACATTGTCGATTAGTCGCTACCTGGACCATCATCAGATTGGCAGCTACTCGAATTAAAGAAGAATCTTCTCATTTTGAAAACTGATTTGTGTCTTACATAGTGTTTGGAAGTATGCCTTGTAGCGTTTTACCTGGCAATGAGTTATGATACACAGTAATACACGAGTGTATAGTGTTAGTTGTACGCCAAGTGAAAAACTTCAGATCCTGAAAGGTTCAGATATCAGATATGCCTGGTTTTAACTGAAACTACCGGACTGTGATAAAAAATGCCATTTCCGTTGTGCCGTAAAAGAAGTGCCGCATTTTAACTTGGATGACGTGATAAAACTGTTGGAAAGTTTACGCGACGACGCTGTACTCCAATTGCTCACAAGTGTTTACTCTTCGGATAGACTTCAATTATATTGTCACTTAAGTACGATATGCTACAGCAATATACGAAGGAAAGCAATCGGGATTCACGGGTGAAAAAAACAGGCAAAGGGCAATTGCTGATGTAAAACTAAGCCTTGTAGTTTGAGTGAAGCACCTTGTGTGTGCATGGCATTCCCAAATCAACACGGGAAGGCGTGTGAAGGAAAAAGCCAGCAAATCCGGGAAGTTCACACTTGGCAGTCAAAAAATTGTTTGATGGCGAAACAGAAAACCAATTAGTCGACCAATGTTTTTATGCTGCATGTGGTGTTGTTTAGATTGGCACGCGCTAAGTTGAAATCACTTGCATGCCAGCTGGCTGTTAAATATTGATCAGGTGCCTTTCAGTCATGGCAAAACGGTGGACTACTGCTACGTTGCTTGCTGGTTTTCTGGAAAGACATGTTGAACTTAGTTGACGGCAGCCGGATTCCACAAGCTACGGTCAAGCTACAGGTTTCAATTAAGTGTAAGGTGGTCGATTTTTCGAGTTGCTCAAGCAACTACTGCGAGGAAAGAACACAGAGGAGTGATAAAATCTTTAACTTGGATGATTGGCATTTCCTCTGCAAAAACCAACGGAAGTGATTGCTTGCAAAAAAAAACAGAAAGATGTTGTGATAACAACCGGGGCAGAAAAAGGCAGAACAGTCACAGTTGTTTATGTAACGAATCCAAATTGATAATATGGGTACAGTTTGATAATAGGAAGTCCTTCAGAATCAAGTGTGGCTACTTCGAATGGTTGGATGGACAGTGAAGCATTCGTCAAGTGGCTTAGGCATGTTAAGAATTTTGTTGATGCTTTTAATGACAGAAAAGTTCTGCTTATTTCGAACAACCATTCCAATCACATGTCTGCAGGTGCTGCAGATTTTGCTGACACGGGTGGTATCATAATGTTTACAATTCCTCTGCACACTTTTCACTACCTTCAGTCTGTACACAGAACTTGCGTGGGCCCTCGAAAACCTCCTCAGTCATGTAGTTGATCAATGGATGATCAAATCAAAAATCCCAGTAGAAGATTAACTGATGATCAAGATGCTGGGTTGTTCGCAACGGCTTGTTTGAGACTGTCACCTCTACAAAGTGGAATTGGAGCTACTAGAGTAGAATCTGGTATTTCAAACCAAATTTACTTTTTTGTACAGATTTGTAGATGCATCATCTGTGTTAACAAGTTTTTTCAACCAATTTCATAAAACTGGATCCAGCGTAATGTATGTAAAGTAAATAGTGCCACGAAAATGGCAGTGTTTCTCTTGCCCATGGAACATTTGCATGCGACATACGCCATTGTACAGGAAACACGTGTGTCGATGCAGTTAAATTCCTAAAACGTATTTGTTTGAGATGAATTTTCAATGGTAAAGCAGTCAAGGATAAGGTTGTATACTACGTCCTTGTTTGAAGAGTAAAACTGAACTATGCGTTTTTGCTTTTCTCAGGGTCCAGGAATAACAAGGACGTTTGCGAAACCTTATAAAGTGCGTAGACGTCTTCATGTCAAATTTTGCTTTGTTATGGACCTCTTACGAAACATAACCTTAGCATAGTGGCTTTATCTTTATTCGATTTTGTTTTCTTTCCTTCAGTCCACAAAAACAACCGAAGTTCATAGCCGTTTCAACTAATCGCTGGCATTTTTAAAGATGCTATTGCAACTCCTAAGATAGTACATGCTACTGGCTTAGCAGCAGTATTGGCATGTCTCTTGCTAAAAACTCGCACCTGCCGGCAAAATGAAGGCTGTGAGGGTGGGGTGAACTCCATCAATGTTTACTTTTCATGCCCTGTATTGCTGAGGCGCAAAAATACCTATTTAAGTTAAAGATGGGCTTTTATGGTAAAAAATTAGTGAAGATGGTCCACATCAAATATGTGTTGTGTAAAATATCACGCACATTCAGTCATGCAGCTCCGGCCAAGTGTGGGGCCAGAAGGGTGTCGTAGACCTGGACATAAACATCGCCTGGGAAGAAATAACGAACAGAAATGAGTAAAATTAACGAAGTACAGAACTAAGAAAGCGCAGGAAATAATTTCAACCACTATCGTAAACAATTTAATGGAGCAAGTACACTGTATTTAAAGTCATGAACGTTCCCAGCACACCCGAAAATTGATTTTTTGGGGGGTTGTAAAGTTGTATCTCTTTGTGCAGGCATGGCTTCGCTTTTTATGATATTAATTTCAGACATTTTCGAGTTGGTTACCAGATGCTTTTTATGAAGCATTTATGAATAGAGGGGTCCTTAAATTTGATACATATTCATTCGGGGTCCAGGCTGCCTTTTAACTGACTTCTGGGGTCGTTTAAGCACCCGTGATACCATATGATACCATACAAAGACATGATACCATACAAAGACAGATTTATGATACCATACAAAGACAGATTTGTGATACCATACAAAGACAGATTTATGATACCATACAAAGACAGATTACAATTTCGTTAATTTTAGGTGGCAAGTGGGATTATTGCAGGTTGACAACAATGTCTTTGTAACATATACACTTTGGATTGAAGAAAACAAAATCGCTGCTAATCAGGTTAACTTCGAGTAGTCATATGACCGAATTGCAGATAAGCTTTCGCTTTCACATATGTCCACTGATGTGTGCTCTGCTTCAATGAGCTGGATTGTTTTGAAATAACAACGTTCTTAAAGACTGTTTTTCTTTACACTCGGAGGAAGATTTTTGGAAAGACAAGATCGTAGTGTCTGATTCTTGGCTGTGAAAAGATTCTTTCGGTAGACAGACAGGAAGAAATATGTAAAATATTCAATAGAAAAGTAATTGATCTTTCAACTCTTTTTATTGATCAGTTTTGGGATATTGGCTAATCAATGGATGTTGATTCGTGGGAAAGATTAGCCAAGATAGAGTAGAGCGTGTGGTTGCTATAATTTGTATGGCTTAACCCTTTTGTGTTTAGCGACAGTCTTAGATTTCCGCCTGGAATTTTATCAGTTTGAAAGTAATGATGATGATACTCCATGGCAGATCCGATAACCAATAAGATAACATAGCGATCTTATTGGTTTATGTTGCCCTCTTGATGTAAGCTGCACAGTTGACGAGAAAGCAAACTGTTCTACTACTTTTTTTCCTGCTGAGTGGTTATACAATAAAGTCGGGACACCGCGAACCCTTTAAAATGCGATGGAAACCAATTTTTCATAAGTTGGCGCAGAAACATAGTGACGAACAGTAAGAATGGGTTTAGTTTTTTTTTGTCTTGGTGCTCTTATTCAAGCAACTGCATTGACAATTTGGCCCCTCTAGCCAGTGTAGTTATACTTTTTAAGTCCTTTCAGATTAGGAAAAGAGATTTTCAGATGCAATTCCAGTGACTCCACCGCAATCACCTCACCAATTTTTGCTTTGCAGTTGCATAAACGATGCATTTAATTTGAGTGTCCTCAGGACCGGGTTTTCTCTCAGCCGCCTTGCCGTTGCTTGCTCGATGGGAATTGCCTGACTTTTTGTGACTAGTAATGTTTACTTGAAAACGCAATACAGTTGACCACCTGCTAAGGTGCCATATGCTTTCCCACAAATGAACGAAAAGCCAATCTAAGTCGATGAAGCTTGTCTGGTTAAATCGCAAAGATTATTCTGCGCCTGCGTCGTGTTGCTGTGATGCAAAAAACACCTAAAATTGTGACAATTTTGTTGTTTTTAATTGAAATCTTTAAATGTTTTTACATCGAGCAGGTAACGCTCGTACTTCTGGACCAGGGTCCTGACAGGAAGCATCTCACTGATACTTTCCGGCCCGACCCATCATCGTCATCATTCAAAAGACCAAGCACTGATATGAACATAGCGTCGGGCTGTCCCCTCTTCGTCGCCCACAACGTCATCGACAACAGCAGCTACATACGCGAGGACACTATCTACGTACGAATTCAAGTTGACACGAGTGATCTGGAAAATTTTTGACAGCTTTGCAAATGAGTATGGATGGCGCGTTCTTAATATATACCCTATCGTTACCACTAGCTGTACCTTCGCGCGTAGTAAAAGCCTTCCATCCGGTAGATGACTCTTGACTATCGAATATGGATGTAAGTTACGGTATATTTGATCGGTGAAGCGTTGTAGACCGGATGGAAGGCCCTTACATGCACGTCTGGTACAAAACAATGCAAAAAGGCTGATGCAAAGAAAAACCAGCACTTGTGAGTCCACAGTGTCGAGCTGAGATAGGAAAAAAAATGATTTGTCAGTTGGAATGAAGTAGTTAAACATGGTTTTCTTGAAACCTATTGTTTCTAACATGGACAAAGATGGTTTTCTCATTACTAAATGATCATTTGATGAAAAAAATTTTGGTACGAATATCTTTTTTGATGGAAGTAGAATGGAAAAATCCTGATAAAAGCTTTCCTGATAAAATGTCTATGATCGAAGTATAATCGGAGAAAGGTATAAAAAAGTTTTGCTCGTAACGAAATGTTCGCAATGAAAGAAACTTTTTTATTGCGAAATGTGTTCATGGAAATGGACCGTAGATGAGTTGCTAAAAGCGAGTTGCAAGCTAGCTGCAGTTGAGTTAAAAGACTGAGTGAAAGAAAACTAAGTTAAACATTTGTTCTCCAACTGAAAGCGCATTTCTGAGACCGTCATATGTTTCAAATAAAACCAACTGAAAGAAGAATTTGCATCGGCCATTTCTCTGCCGCCATTAGCTTTTCCGACACGCGCCATCCCATTTGTCAATGTTATATTCTCCTGTTGGCAAATTATGTTCAATTCTGCGGAAATGGTATGCTAACCAGGAAAACGCTTTATTGCGTATACTGCTCGTCATCCGGCAGAAGCCTTGGAAATATTCAGTCCGCGGTACTGTTCGACCCGCCGTGTTCGTACTCGCATGTAGATATCCTTCTCTTTTCACAATTCAAGATTAAATTGATTTGTTTTTGCGGTTCTTTTTCTTTGCCCAAGAGAAATGATTTCGACATGAGACCATGAGCTGCTCAGAGAACTTGGCCAGTTCACAGCAACTGCTCACACAACAGTGTTGGACAACGCCGTTTTCTGAGATGCTTTTTTTGCTTTCTTCATTAAAACTTTTGCTCAGCGAACTGTGTCAACGATATGTAATTCAGAATACGCTTTGCTTCGTGGCACTTACCAGTTAACGCACATGCCGCAATGGAACCGTATGACCGTTGAAGTTTTCTTCGCTTTCCTACATAAAGCGTACTTACTGCAACTGTATAACCTTCAATCCAATCTCCAGGGTGTTTAGCGTAGTTTGAAATTGTGCACACCTCGTCGCTTGGTTCGCTTCGTTTAAAGTCATTTCTTTATCTTTTATGAAAAACCTGAAGGAAAGTTTCTCTGAAGTACTGGCGATGAACGAAAGTTCAGACAGTTACATCAAAAGCAGCTTTGCTAGATTCCAGTATGAACTGCACAACCTGATTTTTAAACCTTCATGCACCGTTTAGCGCTGTCATGTTTGTTTCCATTCTGGCGAAACTCTTTCATTTCATGGGAAACTCCCAAACCTCTGTGGAAAATTTGCTTGATTTTGTAGAAATTGCTTGCTAGGCTGATCGATCCACGCGTTCTTTTATTTGTTAAGTGCAGCTAACCTCCAATATTGTTGCAAACATGCAGAATGTATATTGTGGATTAATTACCTAACCTCGAATACTTCATGATTTAACAAGTGTAACATCATATGATAGTGCTATTGCGTTTTTGGTGAGGCAGCTGGCAGGCACATGAAATATTTCCATGCCTAGTGTATAAAGGTTATCGGTGCTGACTTACGATGACCGAAGCTTTGGTTGGAAAAGTGAAGTGGCGCGAATTGCAGCTTCTTTGAGAATGAAGTGCGTGGAAATGCAAGCATATTGATTATATAATCACCGATATATTGTTGAAAATTAAACGCCTAAAGAACATCGGTTCTTAAAAAACACATCTTGTTGTATTACAGCTGTTTTATTTGCGTGCATGTGAACTGTACGTTAATGATGATTTACGCTGTTGTATCAAAGTCCGGTTAGGTAGCCCCGTTTCTAAACGTCGTTCATGCGTGCATGTTGTTTGTACAGGGTAGGAACTGTATAGAGTGAGCAGAAAACTTCATGTGTAAGAATTTTGCTTTCGTCTTACTTTGCAAAAAAACTGACTTTTTGTGAACAACTTTTCGAATAGACACCTTGTTCGCTCAGGCACCCCTAACTGTCGCTTGCGCCACTTTTTTTGTAGAACTTTGCACCAATATAATTCGCCAACCAATTGAGTTAGAGAGCTGTTCAACCATCTACGGATTTAGCAAGTGTTCTAGTTCAGATTTAAAAAAATTTTTTCGTTTTGAGTGGGAGGTTCTCTGTGGATGACGTCACAATGGAGGGATGTTTTTAGCTGAGGTTACCCGGCCCTGGACGCCAAACCACAGAGCCATTTTTTGTTCAAGATTTTTTTCGAATCTAGAACATCATCCGAGTCTTTAGAGCCATTGATTGCCTTTCTAGCATATCTGGATCCAAAATTATGGCCCAAAAAACAAAAATAGGCAAAAATTCTACTCACACATAAGCTGCCCCCTGGCGTACTATACCAATGGCAATAGCTCGCCAGCCGATTGTGCTAGAGAGCTGTTTCAAACCCTTTAAAGACTCGTGAAGTCTTGAAGTTTGGAAATTAAAAAAAGTTTTTAATTTTTGGATGTCGTTTTTTTTGTTGATGTTGACATGATGTGGGTGTGATTATGCATATTTGTTTACGTTTTGATGACGTCCTCATCCTCTGGGAACCGACGCCAAGAGCCATTGTTCTGACTCGAGTTTTTATTGGATTCTAGGCTAGAATACGAGTATTTAAAGAGTTTGGCTGACTTTCTAGCGTTTTTGGTTCCAAAGTTATGGCCAAACTTCCAGAAAATAATTAGGGAAGTCCCCACTAATCCCCTAGGGAACTCTTGAAATATTTGGAATTCTTTTGGCATAACTTTTGAACCAGAAGTGCTAGAAAGTCGATCAAGGGCTCAAAAGACTCGTATTCCAGCCTAGAATTAAAAAAAAATTTGAGCCACATATTCGGCTGATTGGATCGGCCGATGACGTCATGAAAAGAACCGAAAAACTGGCTCCAATCATGACTCCATGAACCAAAAACTTAAAATATTATTTTATTCGAAACTACAAGACTTCACGAGTCTTCAGAGGGTTTGAACAGCTCTCCAGCTCAATCTGCTGCCGAGTAATGGCTGGCCGAAGTTAGGCCTGAGAGGGTAAATTATTACTTTTGTGAAACTTTTTTATTTTTGTCAAAAACTGGGTTTTTGAGCCATAATTTTTGCCCCAGACTTACTAGAAAGTGAATCAAGGACTCCAATGATTCGGATGATGGCGTAGTTTCCAAAAAAAGGTTGAGCCACAAATTGGGTTGGCGCCCAAGGCCAGGTAAAGTTGCCCAAAAGGTGAAAACATCTCCCCAATGTGACATCAGCCACGCAGAACCCCCCACACAAAACAAAAAAAATTGAAATCTGAACTACAAGACTTGCTGAACCCGTAGACTCTCGTAGAGGATTGGAACAGCTGTCTAGCTCAATCGACTGGCGAGGTATGGGGTTGCAAAGCTTTACAAAAAAGTAGCGCAAGCGGCATTAAAAGGGGTAGAAGTGTCGGTGAAGTTTTCTGGTCAGGAAATGGCAATTCAAACTGACTAATTTTGCGTTGTATCTGTTAATTCTACAGTGTTTTTCGTGTGTTTGGCTTAGCTCGAAAAAAGTGAACCTGAGATTTACAAATCTGCGGTATGTAACAAACTTACGGCCACTGCTGCATTGAGTGGATAATGTTTGTATTCAAGCCTGCTTTGCTTCTGCATTTGAACTAGGTTTAAAACGCGCTTTGGCTGATGGAGAGAAAGTTGCCGACGTTGTGTAATGTGCGAAAGCGATTGAAAACGCCATGATTCGTGTTGTGAACGTCTACTTAACAAACAAATGCACAATGAAAGAGGTTGCGTTGATGTTTACGACGCATAATAAAACGTTTGATGCTGCAGTTCAGCACATACTCTCTGCACATTAAAGCACTGGTGGTACGTGGTGACTGTCACTTGCAGTACTTTCCGTTCTTTCACTTGCCAGCTTCTGCGCAGCATACGCGGTTGACTGTGTGCTTAAGTTCAGCAAGACAGATCTCTCAAGGGTTTGTAATTGTTTTGCTCAGCATGACTAACAGGGGCTGGACGTGCCTGTTCATCATCTTTGGTAAGTAATATGTCTTCGTCATTCGAATCAATGTCATAAGCGTTCCAGTATTGCCAAAATGAAAATGTGGCTTGGCCTTGTTATGAAAAATTGCCAGGCTGCGCAATGCGTTTGCAAAAATCAAGCACGTGGTTGTAACTGTATAGATGAAGCATAGCGTAGGTTGCAGTGAAACAATAGGACCAGTTGCTTGTGCTGTTCAGTTTCAAGAGTTCTATTTGCTTTTATATTTGTATGCCTGGGTTTGAAATTATCATCGTCTTCCAGAAACGCACGCTCTTTCAGTCTGAAATACAAAACAATCCAGAACAGCAAAATTACATGCAAAATAACGAATAATCAACACCTGCAGTTGAATGCAAACCTAAAAGAAATGGGAAAACAGTTTGTTCCAGACGTGGTGAATTTCACAGGTGCAAGTAACTAGTCTCCACAAAGGTGACAAATGAATCTGTCGAGTAGATTATATGGATTTCACCTAATAAGCATCTTCTTGAGTCCTAAGTGGGCGATGCGTAGTACAGTAGAAATTGTCTACTTCGTCATCGTTAATTTGTTAATTCGTTACTTATTCGTCGGTCCCGGCAGAATTCCTATCTTTTGTGTACATTTCTGTTCGTCACTTTGCTTAATTTATCACCTCTTTCTATGCCTTAGAAGCGTTTTGTTCGGCTATACGTCATTTGCAGTTTTGCTTTTGATGTCTAAGCAGCTAGTACGTGTAGGAATTCAAACAAATTAAGGATCTTCATCTGAGAATTGTTGCACCTCGCAATTTATTAATCGAATTTATACATGAGGTGCGAGGCGCGACCCGACTCCCTATTGAGAGAACGTGGGAAGCCTTTTAGTTAAAGCAGTTAGTTATGGAGGAGTCCAGATAGAGTAGAGGAATTAATTGTTGTATTCAACCACAACGTCATAAGCTTGTATTTTACTGCAAATAAGAGCACTGTATACGAGTTACTATGATAAAGCATACGAGCTTCTATGATAGAGTTTTCACCTGTTTGCATAATTCGTCACTTCGCCTAAATCGTAACTTTTTCTAATCCCCTTGAGGTGACGAATTAGAAAAATTCTGCTGTATTACGTGAAATCGATTTAGCATTTTTTAAAAATCGACAACTCCCTATCAAAAATGAAGAGAGTAGAGCCAGGTCGACTGATTCATCGAAAGCTTATGGCAAACGTAGAGCTACAAAAATGCGCCCCCGAAGGGTATAGATAAATCCCGCTCTGGCCACAAACATACCGGCTTTGTCCGGTGCCAGAAATATTACTGAATTCGGTAAACTAAATTTCCAAGAGTAGATTTTGTAATATCCCATACTTCTTAACAAACAATCACTTTAAGTTCTAACTTTGCGATTAGAGGCAGATGCATTCATTGAGCTGAAAAAACGCTTTAGCCAGCATTTTTATTTGCCGAAACGTCCAAAGCTGTTCAATCAATGCTTTTTCGTTGTTTGTTTTTATACGACTTTGCAAACTTCTAGGTTAGGCCAACAGTGAGTATGAAAGAAAACAATTTTTTTGGAGTCATCTACTGCAATGTAAGCTTATCAAATTATGAAATTGCCCTTTTTCAAGTTTGTAGTAAATTTATGTTAATTGGTTAAATGTTCTGCCCCTGATATATTTTTGTACCAAAACTGAGTGATAATTTTCCTGCAACACTGTTGGAAAGGATTTGCCTCATTGAATGTCTTGACGTGGGTGAAGATATGTCTCCACACCCATATCTTGGTGACACAGGGCATTGTAACCTCATTAACGTTCAGATTTTTACATATGACACATTCTGATAGTTTATTGCATTGAACATGCCTGAACGTTCTGCTGGATTTGTGATAAGGTATGTACAAACTGCCAAAACCTATAATATGTGCACAGGGCCGGCCCTAGCAGGCGCTGGGCCCAATGCAAGACTAGGCGCGGGGCCCCTCTGAGCAGTGCTTTATGGCGTCATCGTGCTCAGTCAACCGTGTTATCACCTTTTTGATGAAAATATTTTAGCAAAATCACTACATGAATATCAAAAAAGACGGCAAATTTATTGGAGTTGATCTGTATGTAGGCTGCATGATAACCCAGGGGTTCCCAACCTGGGTGCATTTACTTGTCTGAATGGGTACATTCAGGCCCGTAACTGTGGGTCGCAGGGGGCGAAGCCTCCTTGGAAAATTTTTCGCACACCCCCGGAAAATTGTGTTGGACATAGTGTCAAAACTTTAGGCCCCTCTCAAAAAATCTTCGCCCCCCATATTGTCCCAAGCTGGTTAGGGGCCTGGTTACATTTAAGGTTAGTATACAAGGGAAAAGTATATTTGTATATTTATTTTTCCAAATATTCTAAAATACAGAAGTTCTACGAAAAATTCGGTGGACTTGTGTTATTTTACTCGGCCTTTCTGCCGCAACAAATTTTAGGGTACATACTCATCTATCGAAACGCTGAAGGTATACATGGTCAGAGAAAGGTTGCGAACTCCTGTGATAACACAACTGTTTCTTTTATGGGGAGTGGGCATAGCTCATATGTCTCCCAGCTACGGTCATGTTTATGGCTAATAGCATGCTGCTGTGGTGGACATTAGACAGTGCAGTGCTACCAATCGTAATCAAGTCGAAAGTCGTAACGGAAGCTCTGCAATGGAGCGGCGAGCGCAGGTGCAGAGTTACGCCAGTCAAACCGAACTGACAAGCGAACTGAACTTACAATGCAATTACTTCGCTCTTGTTGAACGACACGTTCATTCGAAGAACAACTGACTTGGAGAAAAATTGACATGAACTTTTTGCTTATGTCGCTTTCGGTAACCACAATCGCAGACGCGCATAAAGGTAAAGTCTGGGCGCGTGATCAGCCACCCGCGTTATGACGCAGTACACGAAAAAACAGATTTCACAAGAGAGCAACCCATGCATACGCCGAAAGTTCCCCAAAAGTAGGCATACCATATTTTTGTGACTGAAAACCGGGACGCTTCAGAACAACGGGACTTTTCAGATAAATGTGGTTAATATCTTACTTGGAGTATGTAGCTATTTTCGATTCCTATAGTTAAGACCCCAAGAAAAACTAAAATAATACATCTTACCAAGAAACAAAACAGTGTTCAAGCATTTGTAAATTTGCTTACTCGCCCAATAGTACTTTTCCGTGGACGATATTTTCTTCTACAAGTCTTTGTTCAATTTATTTTCTCGTAGAAATCACAGCAGGTAAAGCCAGTATTAATTGATTTACAGATAAGGGCTTTCACATTCTGCTTCTGAACACTTATCAGACCACATGCTATTCATACTTGCTGACTGAATGCAAAACCGGGACTTTTTGGTTGACTGACCGGGACGCCGGGACAGAGCCTTCAATTTAATTTATTTGTTTATGAGCAGACACGAAGTCCATAGTATGAACACACACACTCTGCAGAACGCAGGTTGATAAAAACAGACAAAACAGAACGTAGTACAAGGCATTGAAGCCGGCGGAATCACAGGGCTACAGACACTTTTTGCAACTGCATTGACGACAGAACCATAGGGTTACAGACACATTCTTAACACTATTGTTAGCTAACACGTAACACTTGTTACAGCACTACTGCGGAGTAGGGCGCTAATTCCTAAATTGGTCGAGACTGTCTCGGCTAAAACGGGACGTATGGTATGCCTACCCAAAAGCCCAAGTTTATAGAACAGGGGTTCCCAACCTTTCTCTGAACATGCACCCCTTACTGAATTTTTTATAGAATTTTGAATTTTGTAACTATAAAGGCAGACACCGTTTTTATGTCTCAAAGATAATTTGTTGCAAATGTACAATAAATGTACGCAGTCAGACAGACAAATATACCCCTAGGGGTCATGTATCTCAGGTCGGGAACCTCTGTTACAGAACTTACTCATTATGCTTCATTATGCATGACCTTGGAATGTAAACTCTTTTCATGAATTAGCAATGTAATGCACAAAGATGTTTCAACAGGCCCGTAACCAGGGGGGCGAATCCCCCCCTAGAAAATTTTTCGCCCCCCCTGGAAAAATGTGTTGGACATAATCTAAAAATATTGGACACAGTTCAAAAAATTTGGGCCCCTTTCAGAAAACTCTTCGCCCCTCCTGGTGTCATAAGCTGGTTACGCGCCTGTGTTTCAACTACCACGTCACAGTTGTAGAAACATTTATCAAACGCAATATATAATGCGCATGGTTGATTGATGAAATAGAAGAATATACTGTAGCTGCCCAATATATTGATGAACAGAAACGAGTGTGCTGGATGACATTCACAACTTTGTCCAAAATCATTCCAGAAACAGAAGAATCTCTCGAGAACTGAACAACGTTACGTAAGCAGAACTGCCATCGAACTTAATAAGACAGACACTCGTTTTGACCTGTTCATTGCGCGTTGAATCACTACACACCTTATATGCATTATGTGGATCTACTTCAATCTCAGCTGGCACTAGTAAAAAAAAAAATTCTATCTATAAAGAGTGGGACGTGTTGGAGCGCAGATATAACGATCAGTATGAGAATTGAGCATGTTTGATAACGTACGATAATAATTAGAGGAAATTCATCGTTCATTCAAACGATGTTTTCTTACTCTAGCATTGAACTGAGTTCTCTTACAATCTGCCTGACCGTGATAGCATGCTCACTTGTAACTTTGTTAGTGACTTACTATTTTAGTTCATTGCCTTGCAGATTTTACGTTTTTACTTTTTTTGTTCTGCGGAACTGACGATGCTCATTTGAGCGAAATTAATATTCCTGTTTCAATAACTGTGGCCAGATTTTTGTGGAGGACTTCTGTGAGCTTTCATGTGTAACATTCATTCAAACGATAATTATTTGCTAAGAATGAGATTTATAAGCCTTTCTACAATTCCCGTGCGCAAGGAGTATCTGGCAAAAATAAACAACCTGCCCAACCACCATGGCGCGGAGCCCCCTGAGGCGCGGGGCCCAATGCAGTCGCATCGTCTTAAGGCCGGCCCCGTATGTGCAAGCCACCCATCTGCGGCTTTGAGAAATATTTTGAACACGACAGCCCGCATATCTCTCTGCCTCGTGCGAGGATATTTCTAGGCTTCGAACCAGGGACCGAGTTTCAGGAGAATGGGGGACATGTCCCCCCAACCTTTGGACAAGGGGTACACAGTATCTTTTATCCTCCCAATATTTTGTGATAAAAAATTATTGTACCAGTAGTTGTAGAATATTCGTGATTACATCGCTGTTGGAAAAAGCCAGGGAATAAATAAGAAAATGGACATTATCATTGGATTACCTATAGACACAGTGTACAGATTTACTATGCAAACTGGATTATCATGATTGTTAATAACTGTGTTCGTTAATTTTAATTAAACGAATCAGCGTGTACATAAACGTCGTCCAATCATTTGACTGATTCGTGTCGTTATTGTGAGTCGAATTCCTGCGCTGGTCTGTAGCCTGCAATATGCAAAACACGGTTGTCACTGCTAGTAGTTTACCAAAAGTTCTTGCGGGTTTTGACCTTTGATTTGATCTATGTGGTTTATTGATTCTAGTGAGAATCTTGAAAAATTTTAAAGAGTTGAAGTGGCTTTAGTCATGCTGCTAAGGGCATAAAATCGATGAAGGTGTAAAATCAAAAGTAGCGCCCTCTATTTGAGCCTATAGCAAAATTTTGGATGTTAGAACACTGAACAATTCTTTCCGTCTCTATTGCCAAAGATACAGTAAAGATTATTCTTACCAGGTTTACAGTACGTCAAAACAAAATCTTATCAGCAAGTTTTCGTTGCCAACACGAACTTCGACAACCAACAGAGGTGGCTGGACGCTGAGCATGGCCTTCCGTGCGCCGGTGATAAAATAGAATTTCAACCCAACAAGGTAAGTACTTTCAGCTGTAATACAGTTTTTTCTTGTGCAGCTTGCTACCACAAAGTACATTACACGAGTTGCAAAACTCGAGGTACTGCTTTTGACATTTTTGCCTTTGCGTTTCATCTGAAATTTGCGTTTGCTTTTTTCAATTTGAATCCTACGCATCACTTTATTTGTTGCCGGTTGCAGTATTAAACAAGAAATATGGTTTCAGACAAGTTCCAGACGCACACAAACTCCGCCTAGCAAATAGTTGTGTATTAAAAATATTTCAACCATATCCGTACGATGTGGCCGGGCAAGGAGAAGTTGCTCACATATCTCAGATGAAAAATAGTCAAAATGCGGTACAATTTTGAAAAAATGGTTGAAATTCAGGTGAAACTACGTAATAAATATGAAAAACGTTTTGTATATTGCTCAAAACTACTGAAAGACATGAAAGTATGGCAAAATTACTTGAAATGTAAACAGAAAGGAGAAGATGGTATTTTTCGTACATTTTCACGGCGAATAAGGCAAGGTAGTGTGATTGAGTGTTTTTACCCTCCCAAATAATTGGCTACAAGCACGGCTATGATTTCCACGCATTTAGTGCTGAAGTCTCTCATGCATACCTTACACTTGCAAAAACATAATGTTAACCAATTAATTTATTTTAGTACGGTGATAGAAAATAACCTAATCTTCGACTGCTTGGAAATTTCGTAATTACCCATTGCAATTTAAATTTGTTTTTACTGCAAGACGTTACAGAATGCATGTTTTTATAGGTTGTATCTGTGTTTGTACAAACAAATGCAACAATCACAGAAATGGTAAGTACACTAGTTATCTCCTCACGTCGCTTTCTTTTCTACGTAATGTGATTATTTTCTGGAGTGTTGAATGAAACATACTGACATTAGAATTTTTTACTATCTAACCGCTGAGATAATAAAAAAATTCACCGTTGTGCTTTTTCAAATCAGAAGGTCTCAACGTGATCCGAAAGCACTTGCCTGAAAAGACGGCTTAGTCTGTATGGAAAGGTTTCCCTGGGAGGAAAAATGCTTCTGAGAAACTTATCGTGATAAACCGTTCGAAAGGTTTCAAAATTGAATGCAGGTTTTATTGACACTAAACGTTAACTAAGCTGCAACACAACAACTAAACAACTTTGTGTTGGCAAACTGAAAAACTACATGACAGAGTAGGCCTTATATTAATTAGTTGGTGTTTGCGGTTGAGTAGGAAACAATTAATCGCCATCACTTTTCGTTTAGGACCGTTTGCATTATTTTCTGCTCAAATGTATAGTTTAACTGTTGACATCCAGGTGCTCAGAAGCAATCCATATGCAGTTACCTAATAAACATTGGTTTAACACTTCACTTAAAATTTTATTGCTCCTTGCTGGATTGAAGCATCATGAGCCACAAATTCCTCATCGCCAAATCGTGCTAACATTTTCAGATCACTGAAACATAATTACTAGTCTGCAACTAATTTTTTTCGAGGGAGCAAGATTCTCCTTCGGTTTTGTATTTGATGTGACCGCCGTCATTGTTGGGAAAACTGGAAAGTCCATTAAGAAGAGTCTAACGCCCCCTGTCTAGAAGTTTTAGGTTCCTGTTAAGGATGCTTTGCTTGCATTTGCAGTAACTTTGTAGAAGAAAATGCGAAATACAGAGAAACGCTAGTCGCACCTTGAAACTACTAAAGCATATTATTACCATCTTCACCAGCAATTTCTGATATCCGCGGTTGCTATAATGTTGCTGTGCAGGACACAAAAAGGAGTGTTAGGGTTGTAAGATTTTTCTAGCACGTTTGACCACTATCCTGCGCTGTTCCGTGGGAACACACAAGTAAACCTGATCCTCATTGGTAGAAGAGTAGGAAGCAGTGGTGTACGCAGAAAATTTTCATGGGGGGGTTTCAAAGTGCCAAAATTTTTCTTTGCACTAAAATCGAAAGTATGATAAGAAAAAATATAAAACAAGCAGCAATACAATACGTAAACGTTGTCAAGCAGTTATAAACACATATTTAAAC
>Ga0210059_1003956_pt1 | contig 23865 bp, 14 predicted proteins | sample Ectturendosymbi2_FD_188042 | JGI IMG/M metagenome (GOLD analysis project Ga0210059, IMG submission 188042) | Ecteinascidia turbinata endosymbiont from Florida, USA - Sample 2 (SPAdes) (version 2) | ecosystem: Host-associated > Tunicates > Ascidians > Unclassified | place: Key West, Florida...
TCCAAAGTATGAGAGGAACACATATTCGTCAAAAGTAACAAAGTGAAAACAAGGTAAAACTTCATTTTGTCACGTAAACCACTTCCAGTACGAGTACTCACACAAGCACACCCCTTGTAGTGCAGCTTTTCAAGTGATTGCGCGAGGTGACATATTCTCCTTGTCTCTGCGCGCACGTATCCACTTGGCCGCAAAGACTCGCTGACGTCAAACCTATTTACTGTTACTTCAACGGGTCTTTACAACCAATTACTTCCTGTACAGTGTCTGCAAAACAAAAAGTGCCTGCTAAGCAAAAATTCTTTCTACAGACTGCTCTTCAACGTAAGACCTTCGGTGAGTGAGTTGTCAAACTGAGCCTGGATGCTTCTTTCATGCAATAAAACCTTACATGCTGTTTTGGTTTCGATTGCTGAAGCACTTATTTGCTATATCTGATGCCTTCTAAAAATTTCTCAAACAAAAATGCAGTAAACATCTTAAGCGATTTATTTAGAGTTTTAGACAATATGATGTCATTTTAGTTCTGATTCATATTATTCGAAATTGCAAACCATACCAGGCGTGTAATCGTTTCTGCTATCAAGGTCAAAAAACAACATCTAGGGCAGTGCTTCTTGACCTTTATCGCATTTGTTCATTCCTGCCATCAAGTGCTGCATTCCGATTAACACCATCTTGAACACATGGCTTACGTAACAAAAATAACCTAACTGTCAACAATGTCAATAATGAGTCTGTTTTTTGTATATTATCTTTAAGATTCATTTACTGACAACCGAACCCCCGTAACGTGTGTAGAAATGCGAAGCTACGAAAGCAACAAATGCAGTCATCCATAGTATTTTAAATAAGCGACCACACAGAACGTGAAAACTACGGGTTCAATGAGAATTAAAGTCCAGACCTCTGTCACTCCAGACACAATTACACACCCACAAAAACGGTAGAAAACTACAGTTTTTCACAATAAAAAGCTGTTTACTTATTTTTGCGCAGCTCCTTTCGTATAATTTTCCAAATGATAAATTTTGAGAAGTTGCCTCTGATAATTTTGCTTTGCTACAGGTTTATCCTCAATTTCATGGATTCGGTATTTCCTGAAACATCGAAAATGTCACCACCTTTACCATGAAGTGATAAATGTAAAGATTCAGATGATTAAAAATAGATGCCATGTAACACAATTTCGATAACCATAGCTCATCTTGGAAAAGCGTTGATTTTTCGTCACCTTGAATTAAAAAAGGTTCATTTTTCACCAGAGGCACTGTTTCGAGAACTTTTCCCTGTGATAGCCATCGAACTTCGCTCTGTAGGAGCAGAGTCTTCTGATCTTCAGACATTTCATCACGTCGTTGAGAAAAATAATCGAGTTTTTTTCGCTTTTGCACGAAAAGCTTGGACAGTCTTCAATCACTACACAGTCAACAATTTCTCGATCTCACTTGCTTCTTCAGAAGAATTAGCATTCAATTTCTCAGCAGCTACTGTAATATTTCACGATGCAAAACACAGTGTACATTCTTGGAATTTTGTGACCTCGGTATAATGATTGCTGTAGCAACTTTGTCTTTTCCATCATGGCTTCTGCATCCCTTGTCACAGCAATACATTTCTTCCACGGTAAATTTTAGTTTTGAAAAAAATTATCAACTCATCAAAAAATAAACCCTCCAGTAGTGAGCTCCGCAGCTGAAACGCAAAGCAGAAAATGTTCGACAATTTTCACAAAGATTTTATCCGGAAATCGACAATAAGTTGAGCATCATAATAACACGGCACGAGTAACAGCATCCAGCTTGTTGTTTGCTCATCCACTGTAGTCTGCCCTTTTCTCACAATAGAACAACCGTAACTTTTGTCCACGTCGCACGCCAACATATCATCACCATGGGCGTCTGCAGAAATTTTTCCAGGGTAGGGCAACATCGACATTTTGCTTATCCTTTTCAGGTTTCAATGCAAATGGGCGTTCACAAAACCCTTTTAAAGTTCCTAAACCCAAATTCATAGGGGGTAATGCCCGTTTTTCTCCCCCTGCGGACGCCCATGATCATCCCATTCATAGCGACCATTGTATAAAATATTGAAAAGAATGTAAATCAGCTTTTTTTGCAAAAATTACTAGATTCACAAAAAAATCCACTAGATCTGAAAAAAATGACCAGATTTAAAATTTCTGCGTTGAATTTAATTAACAGTTTCGTTTGAAATCATTTGCTCATGTCTTTAGTCGCCTGAAAACCTTAACATCATTTGCAAGTTTGTTAAAATTGATCATGCTGAAGCGTGGAAAATCTTACGTCGGAAAGCTTCAGGTTTCTTTCAAGAGCATAAAGCGAAAACACCAAGGGAGTTTTCAGAAGCATGGTACATTGATTGGTTAATTGTTTTATCGTGGTGCATTGATTGCACTGGCCAACACAATTTTTGGTGCCCAAGGTTTTAGAGCTGATTTAGACTAATTTTGGGTCGTTGATTTAAAAAATGCAGTCCGTTATTTTCTATCACGTCAACTTTTTAAGTTATTTAAGAATTTCGATTTTTGTGAAGGCCTTGGTGAATGGTTTAGCTCTACTTTTAGACTTCCCTTTGACATCACAGATTTCAATTCATATGCTAACTGTGGCATGTCTTAATTATCCATTGTTTGTTTATGACATCATAAATATTGAAGTAAGCTACTGTACATCATTGCTTGCACAATGCACGACTGCAGGTCCTCTCTTTTATGCTAGTTCGTGACTTAAAACTCATTAATATTACAGGTTGCTTAAATTTATAAGGTTGCTTAAGTTTATAAGAAACTTGGTTGTGGCTACATCATCAAGGAGACGCTGTTTCAATGAACCAAATGTTTTCTGCTATATCTTTGGCGAATAACTGGGGTACATGTACTCCTAGGGGTACATTTGCCTATCTGAAGGGGTACATTTAAGGTTAGCAACAGAGGAAAAATTATGTTTATATATGATTCATCTCGAAATTTTTATACACATATCAGTGAATATTATTTTTGAAAATTATGATATGCTTATTGGTAAATATATTTTTGTCATTTTCCTTAGCCTGCTTGTCATTAGAAATTTTAGGGTACATGCTCATCTGTCGAAATGATGAAGGGGTACATGGTCAGAGAAAGTTTGGGAAACCCTGCTTTACAGCATAACAGGAAAACAATCAGTGATTTTGTAAAGCGTGCTTATCTTGCCTACTTCAAAGTGATGCTGGGTGATCAAGACAAGCCTTGGGCACCCCACATTGTGTGTAAACTTTGTGTAGAACATTTACTGCAATGGACAAACAAAAGTAGAAAAAGCCTACGGTTTGCTATTCCAATGGTGTGGCGAAAACCAAAAGATCCCCGCAACAACTGCCATTTTTGTGTAGTGAAAACTAAAGGCATCAATAGGAAGAATAGGAACTCCTTGACATATCCAAACATAAACTCTGCAATCAGGATAGTTCCACACAATGAAGAACTTCCTGTTCGAGTTTTTGAAGGCTTGCCGCAACTGGAATCTTCTCTTTCCAGTGAAGAGGAGGACGTTTCAATTGACAGTAATAACACCCTAGCAGATAACGATTTTCCCCCATCTCTTTTATCCCCGCAACTCTTTTCCCAAGGAGAGCTGAATGACTTGGCAAGAGATTTCAATCTTTCTAACGAGTCTTCTGAGCTGCTGGTTTCAAGGCTTAAAGAAAAAAATCTTTGAAAGCCGGGTACTCTCATCACCTTTTACCGGAAACGTCATGAGGAATTCTTGCCATATTTCATCCAAGAAAATGAGATTGTGTACTGTAACAACGTTGAAGGTCTTCTAAAAAAGCTCGGAGTCTTTGAATATAATCCTAACGATTGGCGACTTTTCATTGATAGCTGTAAAAGAAGTTTCAAATGTGTTCTTCTGAATAATAGTAACGCTTTTGGATCTATTCCTCTTGGGCATTCAACAACTCTCAAAGAAAAATATAGCGAAATTACATTTTACTGTAAAAAATTTCATACTACAAACACAACTGGATCATCTGTGTTGATTTAAAAATGGTTGGATTTCTACTTGGTTTGCAGTGTGGTTATACGAAGTTCCCATGCTTTCTATGCTTGTGGAACAGCAGAGCTAGAGCCCAGCATTGGATAGAACAATATTGGCCTGTAAGAGAAGAATTGGTGCCTGGTGAGAAATGTTCAAGCTCACCCTCTGGTGGAAAGATCAAAAATCATTTTACCTCCCCTTCATATCAAGTTGGGTGTCATGAAACAATTTGTAAAAGCACTCAACAAGGGTGGTGACTGTTTCAAATATATTTGCACTAAATTTCCGAGATCAGCGATCGAAAAATTAAAAGCTGGTATTTTTGATGGCCCTCGGATAAGAACACCAGTAAATGATTGTGACTTTCCAAATTCCATGAATGAAAAAGAATCCTGTGCTTGGAGTGCCTTTGTGGAAACTGTCAAGAATTTTTTGGGAAATAGAAAAGCAGTCAACTACAAAGGGATTGTGGCCAAGTTACTAAGTACTTTGCAAGATATGGGTGCTAACATGAGTATCAGCTTCACTTCCTATACAGTCATCTTGACGGCTTCCCCGAAAATCTTGGTAATCTGAGTGATGAGGAAGGGGAGCGGTTTCATCAGGATATTAGTGAAATGGAAGTAAGGTACCAAGGGAGGTGGGATGCTGCCATGTTAGCTGACTACTCTTGGTCAATAAAACGTGACGATGCTTTTGCCGTTCATTCTCGGAGATCATTAAAGCGTAAATTTATGGCTGACATTTAACCATTTCAAAAGATTCCACTGTCAGTATGCTTGCTTGAACTCACTGATTTGGCTTGTTATTGGGTAGATCCCAAAAATAAATATGCAATTGTTTTCATACAATATCATTTCATAATTTTGTAGTAAACACCGCCTAGGCTCATTTTGTCACTATAGTGGGTGCATCATAGCAGGAAAACTAGACCTGATGGAGAAAAACTGACTGCAGTTTTGAAGTCAGCGCCCCAAAATTAGGTAAAAAAGTTGAAATATCTTTGGCACCAAGGAATAAAATTTTTTTGTCGGCCAGTGTCAAGTGTTTTATTATGGTACATTGATTAGTTAATTTAAATAAAATTGTATTGAGAAGTTCACGTAGAAGTAAAGCAGTATCGAGAAAATAACTTTTCGTACGCAGCACGTGAACGCCATCATGTTTGCAAATATTTCGGAGGGGGCAATTGCCTGGTTTGCCCGTTCCTGGTTGCGGCCCTGATTCAACCTATTTGTTTGAAGAACCCCAAGCTGCTTTTTTTTCATGTAAAACAACAACTTAAAAAAGGTCAAACTTTCTCCAACTGATGTTCCTGCTGTTTCAGTTAGGCTACTCAGGCTATTCAAAAGGCGTTGAAGGATCCGCAGATGGCTTCTTTTATAAACGAAGACGTGATTTGGCGCTTCCGGTATTTTGGAAGGATGAGATTCTGTTGTGTCCATTTATGTGGAATGGCATTTGTCTTGGGCATAGGTTCCCAACCTTTTTGAAGCTGGCACCCCTTTTATAAAAATAAAGTGATGTTTACATCCTTCGTATTAAAAAAGCGCTGTAGTCACAGATAAACAGTTCGATTTTGCAGTATCTTAAATTTTAAAATTACTACTCGCAATACATACTGACAACACAACCGAACCCACTCAGTCCGTGACGGAATTACATATAGGTCAAATTGGCCATGGTCTAGGGCCCCGCGCAACTCGTTCCCATGGCGACTCATTATTAACTGAAAATTTGCGAAACTGCGCGGAGGCATAACTTTACAATTTACGTTAAAAGGATCGCATATGCAAACGTCTACCTTATCAGTACAGTAACAACACGCAAATATTGTTTACTACGCAATATAAGAATGACAGTACTGCTTTTTATCGGAGTACTGCAGTGTATGGCGGTATTCCGTTATTGCGAGGTTTTTAATAAAACACTATATTTTGTATTGCTTGGAAAATGACAACTTATAAACGGCGCAAATAGACCCTGTGTTCACTGAATGGATTTTGCTTTTTGGTCCGCAAAATGTGTGGTTATTGTAACACAGGAGTTTACGTACAGCTAATCAGGTCGACAACCAAACGATATTTTCGAGGGTGGTAACACGGCCCCGCAAGAAAATGCATATATACGAAAAATAAATCTGCAAATAACACTAGAAATCACGGAAATTTAACAAAGGTAACTTCTGAACTACACGAAAGAGCTATAAATTCCAAGAAAAGATCGCATTGTCATTTGTTCTTGAGAAGAATGCAGAAAATGCTTTTGAAGGTCTAAGGCAATCGTAGAACCAAAGTCGGCACCGCAAAAGATAGATTTTGAGAGGGCGCCACACATAAGAGGAGTTACATTCCCGCGTTTGAGACAAACATACATTCCCACGTTTGAGACAAACGTCCAAACAGGTCACACCTGCGTAGGGCCCTAAAAATATGGTGTCCTGGGGCCCCGCGCTCCCTAAATCCGTCCCCAAAAGCAGTCGTACTGTTTGATGACTTTCATGCATTGCTGCTCTTCAGAAACGAACCTATACTTTTTTGTGTCTACTTCTCTGAAATTATCCGCTCACACCTTGGCACACAACTACTCAGAGCCACACGCAAATTGTTCGAGGGGTGCACACTCGTTTAAGGATTCACGCGCCAAGAAGAAAACACAGATTCGCAGATATGTGTTGTTGCAAGGGCACTAGAATAGACAAGGCTTTTGCACTCAATTTCTGGTAACTTTGAATGGTTGCGTACCAGAAACGTTAGAGTTCTGTAACATCAAACAACAATCTTGCCATAACAGCGTCATAAACATACGTCACAATGTGCTTACAAACACATATCCGGCCATTCTCAACGTGGGAACCGCAGCATGAAGCAGAAATAATGTGCACGCATTTAGCAATTTCAATCAGGGGTGAAATTGGGAATTCAGAACTGCCGAAACTGACCGATTTACCAAAAAAATTCGGTTATACGGTTACTCAAAAAATTTCGGTCACTAACAGGCGAATTAAACTGGTTCGAACGTCTAACTGTTCTTCAAAAGTAAGTGATATCCAAAAAAGGCCCATTTTTTGAAGCATTCTGACTTTGAAAAATCATTTCGGTCAATTTGATTTAATTTCGGTCATTTGAAAAAAATATCGGTCAATAACAGGTAAAGGACTAAAAAAAAAACAGCTAAGCATAGAACCAAACAAAAAAAATATACAGTTCATTGTTTTTAAAAATACGCTGCTAAATGCTCATAGTCATTTTGATTGTTGGGCTTCCTCTTCTAGCAAGCATGATAATCTGCGCATCTCCTTCCTGCCAGGATCCAAGATCGTACATATTGCATTGGCTTAAATGCAGGTAAAGGTGGTCCAACATTTTGAACAAACATTAGTGCACTTAACCTTTTAATCGATAGTTGGTTTCTGCTATCTGTCAAAGTGTCATTCATAGAACTGAAAGCCCTTTCACATTCAGCTGTGCTCACAATGAGCGTATCAGAACATTTTAGCAATGGCTGGAGAGATTCTGGGACAACACTTCCTTCGCTTTCTTTAAACAGATAATTTTTACAAAAACTTTCTGTTAGCAAAAATGAACCATAAACCAACCAATGACTTTCAGGATTTAACCAAGACTTTGCACAATCTAAAGTGTGGTGCATAAGCATCACACCATATCAAGCTAATTGTAATTAGATGATTATTTGTGATTCATAAGCAACAGGCAATGCGCCATTATCAATTGAATTATGTAACTGAGTTACTGAATTAGGTGACTTGCTTATTTAGACCCGGGTACTTACAGGCATGGGCGCAATTAGGTGGGGGACACGGGGGAAGTCTCAGTAAATAAGGTGCATGAGTTTAAGTGTTTAAGTAAATAGGGTGCGTGAATTCGTCAAAATATCTTTAAGGGTGCACCGTAACAAAAAAGGTTGAAGAGCACTGATCTACACATCTACATTGTAGGAGAAGATTAAACTGGGGAGTATAGTCAATACCAGAAAGTCTTAAGCATGCGCATTTCGACCAATAACAAGCCCTGGGTGCAAGATTTTAAGAAAAGTTTACTTCAATTGATAGTAAGCAAAAGTTTGTAAGTTTGCGCTGATGAAAGGGGGCGATGCATAGTTTGACCGGACACAGATTTGTTTCTTCTGCAACAGTGTTTTCATAACTGCACGGAAGGTTCCAATCTGGGTTCTTGCAAATAATTAGTTGTTTAAAGTTCATGACGACACATCTAAGTAATCGCTGTTAATTGAATTGACCACATGTAAAACCTAAATCCTTACAATAAGATTGTTATACAATTTTTAATTGCAAACTACGAACTTGTTAAGCGTGTTTGTGGAAAATTAGTTCGGACTACAGACACAATATACTTCATCATCTCAAACCCAGCCTAATTCAGCCTACTTTTGCGAAATACCGTATGCTAAAAAATTTGATAACGATTGAAAATATCGTTTTCTAGAGACGTTTCACAACACGTCGAGCAAACGTCTTGTATTTTAAATGTGACGTAAAAGCGTGCCAAATATCGATCCAAAAGAAAAAACAAATCAGAGGGCAAGCGAATGTGGAAGTAATCAAGAACAGAGTTCAATAATGACGGAATGGGCAAGTGAATTGGTAAATACATGCATAGGTCTACGGGAGTGCATCTTTTTGGGGATGCAAAGAATTTTTAGCAAATTTGATCTTGTTTTTCCCAAATAACGTATAAACCGCAAGTCTTAATGTTAAGACTAAAACGTAAATTGCAAACAAATCAAGGTGTCTGCAAGCCTATATTACACATTACCGGGGTTCAAAGCCTCACGCCCTCAACGAGCAATCAATACTCTGCATAGCCACATGTGAGCAATGGTAATATTTATTGTGTTGAAAATTGTTATCTAATTACAATAAATACCCTAAACGTTTGCTGTTCATGCCACCACGTGTGGAAGGTGCTGATCAGCATCTTCGTTTTCAAGTTTTTATATACGTTCTAAACTTATTCTTCCAACACAATCAGCCTAATAGCTAAGATCTATTCTTCTCTAGCATACAGTAGATGTGTGCATTTGTGTTAGCCACAATGGCAGTCAATCTGGAAAGGAAGTAAAATATCAGGTTACGATCTAAAATAAGGGTGGGCAATTAATTTGTCTCGGGGGCCACTTTGAGAAGGCCGTACTTACCGGAGGGCCGTGCCTTCTATTCTAATGCAGTGTTTCTCAACCTTTTTCGGTTCGTGACCCCTTTGTTATTTTTCACACCCTGTGACCCCTTCCTACTATTTTTTCATTGCATATGATATTATAACCACTATGATTACAACAAAGTGCTGTTGTGGAAAAATGCAACAAACTACCACAACATTTTTACCATAAAAATGCATTTTATAACATCTAATTTCAAACGGCAATTGAATTTCACAAACATTTTCAATGCGACGGTTGACTTTGCAACCGTATGGCTAACATCGAAAATTCGTGGTTGAGTGCTTGACAGTGCTAATCTTTTGTCATGCTTGACTACCCTTTGATTTCGTGCCTCCGTTTTGATGTGAACTGGAGCTGAAAAACCACTTTCGCAGAGATATATTTTGGAACTCTTAGCAAGTTCTTCAATTTTTTCAATAACACTTGACAATTTCTCAAGCAAAGCCACGTTCTTTGCATTACTTCACGAAGTCGGTTTTGCAACTTCGAATAAAATGCTTGCAGATTCGTTCCGAACCTGGATGATTATTTGTAACCTTTCCTTTTAGCTTTAAACCTTGCACAACTTTCAGCCAAATAAGCAAGACCTTTTTAACCAAATCTTTTCACTAATATAACACAACAACTCGTTTGCTTTCAGTTCTGGGAATAACTTCATTTCATCCTTTATCACAAAAACGCGGTTTAGTATGTTTGCTTTCGATAGCCAGCGTACAGACGTGTAGCATAGAACTACTCGCGTCTCGACATCATGTCTGTGCAGAATTCTTTAAACAGGCAAGCGTTAAGGCTTCCAGATTTGATGTAATTGATAATCAAGCAAGCAGATTAATTCGATCTTCTGGCGATTATTTTATTATTTTTTCCGATGTTTCGCCCAGCTATTAAGCGGGCTTTCCCAGGGCAACGTTTTTTAACCACATATAACGTGCAACTTACTAATAACAAGAAACAATGAGCAGTATGACGTACAAACTTGAATAGGTGGTCGAAACGTCGGCAAAAATAATAAAATAATCTCCAGCAGATCGAATTTATCAGCTCGACTTCAAACCTGGTGGCAAATGCTACGAAACAACTTGTGCAGCAAAAAGAACAGCGTAATTGATAGTTTTTATCGTGGAATCTAGCACATTTTACAGAGGAGTAACAATCATATTTTCACTGCAGCTCTGTAGAATCTAAAATGATTTTTACATCTCTCGAACATCTGCACTTGTAGTTTGCAGTCGCGCACAAAACAGGAGCTCCTCTTTTAATGTCTGCTGAATGAATATATCTCACGAAAGCAAGCAACTGAGCACATGAAGTAACATCTCTTGACTCATCCACTTAAAAAAGCATTGGAGTTCGAGATGCTTTCATTTCATTTATCACCTGGTCTTTCACATCTTCCGATATTCTGAAATTCGCCTCTGAATAGTATCGCTGGAAGTGATATTCGTTTTATGTTTGCTGTACTAGTTTCTCCAAAACATTGTTTTACTGTTTTAAACAAACAGGGTTTCACAAGTGTTTTTCCAATCGTGTGAGTTTTTTGCTTGGTAATTTCAAGTGCCACTTCATGTAATGTCTGTCTTCTTGGTGGAAACTTCCGGCAAGATAAGTCTTTGATGCTTCATAGCGTCGGAAGAATTCTCTAACTTTCTGTGGCGTGATTGGGATGCTTTGTCTCTAAATGCCCATATCAATTTCAAAGGTTTCATATACTTAGCACCAGGGCCGCAACCAACTGATATTTTCGGGGGGGCAAAATGATATAACTTGTTGCTGCGCTTAACAAATACATACGTTTGTGAAAATTTCAGGGAGACAATTGCCCGATTGCCCCCTCTGTTTGCGGGTCTGCTTAGCACTGAGAGCCTTTATGCCACTGCAGTACGCTTCTTCCTGAATGTTGAACACAACTTCACAAGTCAACAACTTGTTTAAAACTAGAATAAATTCTTTGGCACGTGTTGGAAGGCTTTGGCGCTAAATGCTGTATGAACTTCGAAGGTGTCACAAAACCAGCATCAGCACAGAGAACAACCCTGCACAAAGCACATTGTGACTTCATAGTGTTTTTCCAACTAAACCAAACTTCAAATAATCTTCAAAATACATGCGTTTCTTGTCCATGCCAACAATAGAAATGAAAGTAATACTATTGGAGGTAGGGGTAGAATATGTTTCTATCTGACTGCTGGCTGCAAATTCACAATAATAAGTTGATGGCATCAAAGAGACTACACAACTGTTTTAGAACAAGAACAACCAAATGCATCACTTGACACAAGCAATATACCGCTTGCGGTTTACTTCACCTCAGATTTTGACAACAGGCGTGCAAGATTGTGAATGATAAAACTAACAGATTGGATTGTACAACGGTGGTCTGACGACGGAAAGACGTATATGCTCTTCAGCTGCGACTTCGGATGCATACATAATCAATCATATTTTGCAACGTATTGTGATATTTGAATTGGTAGCTCAGATGCTGTAAATTGCACGTGGTAAATTGTGGTATACGCAACAAACAAGCTGCTCCGAGAATCAAATTTATTGCGATAACCAAATTTTGCGGTTTTAAGTGTTAAGACAAACACGACAAGTTAAACATATTGTTACATTGAAATCTTTGCGCGACCTAAAGAAACTTCACGAACTCAGTTTCAGAAATGCTGCTCTAGTAAAAATAGAAGCAAGTCTCGGTTCAAGTTAGCCTGGACGCTAACATTTACTGTGAAAAGCTCGAGGAAATTTTCGACTTGATGATTTTTTCTGAATGAAAACGCTGTGGCGGACCACATGTGGCCCGCGGGCCGCTAATTGCCCAACCCTGATCTAAAATATTACATTGCTGCAAATAAGTCAAGTCTCAAGTAAGAAGGAGAAAGGAGGCAATTTGATACATATCATATAGCTTAGCCTTCCACATTATGCAATCTTCACTGCAACGTGTTCTACTTAAAAGACTAAAACTTACTTAAGCGTTTACAGCTTCTGAAGTCACATTATGAAAACCAAAAATCCACTCCAGCTTAGACAGTTAAATGTGCACTGAACACAGCATGCTAAGACAAAATAGCAGTATGGGACTGATAGACGTGAATACTGCAGCCTATATGATTAACTACCAAGGTGTGTGTACAAATGCACATTTCCCATGACAAATGACTTACAACCTCAACAAAAATATTTTATAAAAGTAGCAGTGCTTCACTGGACTGCATTAGCATTAGTGAAATATGCAGTGCAATAAATAGTAGGCTACAGTTGCTACTGTTCACGAAAACTTCACTTCACAGCATTAAATTGAAACATTAAATTTTGGCAGTATGCAACATATGAAATTAAGTTCATGAAACAAACGGAAAATATGAAAACTTAAACAGTATAACAACACAGCCACATTTCTATCACACAACATATTACAGCTGCAGTTACGTAGTTAATTCTGTTCATGAATACTTCATGGATACAGATTCACACTTGCAAATCTCACAAAACCAAGCAAGATCGAAACACGAAAACTTCACAGTGTCTCATATCACAGCTACACCAAATTACTACCACAAAACCTTTTGCAGCTACAGCTATATTGTAGTTGCACATTTTACAGCATCAACAATGTGAGGTTTACAAAAATCAGGGTTCGTTGGAATGGTGGGTTACCACTACATATTCCTAATTTTAAAATGTTTGTAACTCAACCCGAATTTGAATGAGGTTGTTTCAGTTGGCCCAAATTTGATTTGGGCATCTGTAACTTGCCCAAATATGTATAATATATGTGAATCTGAATGAAACTCTTCCAGTGTGCCCAGGTGGTTCCAGTCGTACCCTGGTTTGAATGAAGTTGTTTCAATTATCCAAAGATGATTGGGTCTGTTGGAGTAACCCAAATGTTTCTAATTGTATGCAAATTTAAATAAAGCGGTTGTATATTACCCAAATTGGAATAAAAATGTTTGAAACTCCCCAAAAATGAACAAAGCTGTTTGAATTTACCCAGAATTGAATGAAGATGTTCCACTTGGTCCTGGTCCAAATTTGAATGGAACAATTGCCGTTTGGCCAGAGTTGATTTAGTCTGTTGGAATTTACCCAATTTTTTCCAATTTGTGGAAACATTTCCAGCTTCAGCCAAATTTGAATGAAGTTACCCCAATTTGCTCAAATTTCATTGAGACTGAAATTTTCCCAAATGATTATGGTTTTATCAAAATTTGAATAAAGCTCTTATAGTTCACCCAGACATTTCTAAATGTAGTCTACTAAAATTTCAGTGGACCTATTCTATAGCCTACAGCCTTTCTTTGAACACGACTGTTTGAAGTTACCCGCAAGTGAATGAAACTGTTGCAAACTGCCAAAATTTGATTTGACTGGTGGACCTCACCCAAATGTTTCCAATTTATTTAAATCAGGTTTTTAAGGAAAATGTTAGGTACCCGGTATGGACCTGTAGGGACCCGATTTCTTTCATTCTAGGGACCCGATTTTTTCTGATTCTAGAGACCCGATGATAAATTTATCTAATTCTAGGGACCTGGTTTTCAATTTTGTGACCCGAATCGGGTCTGTAAAACACTTAAAAAAACCTGTTTAAACGTTTTACTTTCCTTGAAGTTTGATTGGACTTTTTCTCATTTGCCCAGATTGAATTGAAACTGTTGGACCGTACCCAAATGCTCCTAATTTACTCAAATGTTTCTAATTTTACCTAAAACTTGAATGAAGTTTTTAGTTGGCCCAAATTCGGTGAAGGTTGTTGGAACTACCACATAATTCCAGTTCACTCAAAAGCAGGGTATATTTTGCCACCAGGAGTAAAAAAGAATGGCAAAATAGTCCCAGATTATTTTGCCGTTTTGGCCATTATTTTGCCATTGATTTGGCCATTATTTTGCCTTAGTTGGGAAAATAGACACTACCTCACTTACATGTGAATGTAGCTGTAAACTGCCCAAATATTGGCCAATTTTTCAGCGTTGGGGATGCGATCGCATCCCCTGCATCCCCATGCCGTACGCGTATGAGTACATGTATGTTTTATGACATAATATCCTTTGATATGGACAAAATGAAAAATAGTATGCATTCTCGAATTGACACCAAAACAATGAAACAAGTGCACTGTTTTGAAAAACGATACTATTGCAGCGAACAATATTTCCAAGCTTTTTGTGCATCACCAACCACCATATTCTGTCGATGTCCTTACGCTGGCAAACTGGTAACCTGTCAGCAGCAATTTGCTCAGCTACATCACGTTGTCCTGAAGCATCGAAGATACAAGGATGTAGGCGTGAGTGCAAGCGCAGTTGGTGCCAATGTGACGTAAAAAACTCATACTGTAAACTCTTATGGAATTTCTACTGCCAACATCGACCCTTTCTCTTGTGTGATTTTATAGTACAGCAACGATAGGCTATGGCAGTACGAAAGACAAAGCTAAATAATTTCAAATAATGGAAAGAATTGTAGAAATGAAGTGATCGCGATAATACGTGAAACCTTTATGAATGCAAGTGTGACGTGACCACCCCAGCCGGCAGCCCCGCTAACATGACCAATTGAGTGCAGTCCAGTGGGTGGTCCTGCTAGCGGAATTCCACTGTATATATATATATATATGCAAATGACATTCTTGAGGTAGATAAAATTTTCTTTAAAAATTATTTTCAGAAAAATCAGCTTCCCATACCAGATTCCCGATCGAAATAACACTAACCTAACCTTAAAACTAACCTAACCAGAATTTAACCTAACCTTACCTGCCACAATAGCCCAGTTTGTTACTGTATGTCCTAAATTGATATGGTAAAAATAATAACTGTGCACATTGCAATTCAGTATTTCATATTTCTGTTCACAGTCAAGGACAAATCAGTAAGACTATTAGTAAGAACAAGAGCATGCATTGACTTATTAGTGGCTGTTGTAAAACTTACTTTCACTTATTACGTATGGTATTACGTTCATTCATAAGCAGAGGTGTAGTGCTGACAAAAAAGGCGTGGGAAAAAGAACCATTTTGAAACAGCTTCTAACTCATTTTAAAGCAAAACATGAAAAATGTGTGGGAACGCCGTTCCCACGCTTTCCCGTCCCACTACACCCCTTCTTATACGACATAACACTCATGATTTGTTTTTATTTTTCTACTGCACTTATAATATAAAATGGCACTCAACAAAATTCTTAACTAAAAACACATCTTACGACTTCCTAAAGTCGTCAATCGAATGAGTCATTAAGTTTAGCGTGAGCAAGTTTAGAGTTACTTGATTGAAATGTAAACAGAACTTAGACTATGGGCGTCGGAAAGGGGGGCAGGGTGGCCTTGGCCCCTCTGGATTTTGAAGTGTTTGGCAAAAAAGCTTTTTTTTCTTAGTTTTTAGTGGAAAAAAACAAATTTCACCACTTTTGTGCCCCCCTGGAAAACTTTTTGTGCTCCCTCCTTAAAAAAATCCTTCCGACTCCCATGACTAAGACGTCCTTGATACGGTTTAATTGTTGTTATCAGTTAACGCAGGGTCTCAAACACGCGTCCCGAGGACCTTTTGTGCGGCCCGCGATGCTTTTTGGGAATTTTTTAATAATTAACATTTACGTTGCCAAGAGTCTTGAAAAAAGACGCCACGAAATAATTGAATCAAAGCTGCATGATACCCAGCGCGGTTTTTGTTCCGGCCGTAGCGCTACAGACCACATTTCACTCTCTAGCAAAATTTTAAGAAATCCTGGGAGCATGCTAAAGACGTCTTCATATGCTTTGTCGACCTCGAGAAAGCATACGACCGCGTTCCTCGTGAAAAGCATTGAGGAGTGTACGTGTGTACGGTGCTGACGGCCGTCTGTTACTGCATGGCCGCCAAGTCACTGCATTCCTGCTCAGAAGTTTGTGTCCGTGTCGGCGGAGTTAAATCACGACCGTTCACCGTCGTTTTTGGACTTCGACAATGATGTGTGCTGTCACTGTTCCTTTTCATAGTTAACATGAGTGGTTCTCAACCTTTTCGCTGAAGGGAGCCAAATCCAGAATTGCGATTTTGTTGGAGAGCCTCACTAAAATTTTGTAACACAATTCAACCGACAAGTTCCGTTTTACAGCAGAACGAAGTCTGCTACACAAAAATATTAGACGTTGTATTGAAAGACTGCTGAGGGCCGCACAAAGGGCGCCTGGGAGCCGAATGCGAGCCTCAGAACCGGGGTTGAGAACCACTGGTCTACATCAATTGGATAAACAGTCACTGCCGAGTCGTTTCACAGTCGGGTTTCACAGTCGGGAACTGCAGGATCAAGCGTTTTCTTTTTGCAGACGCTTTGGTACGGTATGCTTGCATCTTCTAAACAGTCTTCAGCATACACTCGATCGGTTTTCTGCTGCGTGCGACCGAGCCTGAATGAAAATCAACGCTAAAAATACCGAGGTACTGTTTGTCTCTACAAACCCAAGCTGGTGTACGCGGCAAGTGAGCGGCAATACACTGCAGCAGGTGGAAAATTTCAAGTACCCGATTTTCAAATCGGTCTTTGTTCCGATCCTTACCTGTGGTCATGAATCTTGGGTAATGACCGAAAGAAAAATTATCTCAGGTGCAAGCGCCAAAGTTGGGATTTGCGAAAAGTCCACGGTGTGACAAAGGGTCGTACCGAGGTTAGATTGCGCCCGGGGCAAGAAAAAAGTTTGGCGCCTCCATATTTGAACCTAAGATCTTTTGGGAGTGAATGTCCTGCATTGAAGAAAATACTTGCGATATTGTTAAGACTTTTCGGCGCCCGGGAATTGTGCCCCCCTCGTTACGCCCCTGGTGGTACACTTCGCGACAAAGTGCGCAGCTGTGGAATTCACAGAGCCCTGAATGTCGAACCACTTCTCCGAATTGAGAGAACACAACTACGTTAGTTCGGCCATGTATCCAGAATGCGCCACGAAAGACTGGTGAGGCAAATCCTGCTGGCTACACCCACGGAAAACGGGCCCAGATGTCGTCCAAGGACCAGGTGGAGTGACTACATCTCCAACCTTGCTTGGTCCCGTCTTGGTGTGGAGCCAGCAGAACTATCTGAAATGCCTGTTGACTGTGAGGTATTCCAAGTCCTAGGGCTGGTTCCCCCGCGACCCCCCTAACGGAAAAGCAGGCATGAAAATTAATGACATTTTCGTTAGTTTATTCACCGGTGTTTAAAAGTGCTCAGCTAGAGAGTGAACAAGTTCCTCAGACGATTAGAATTGATTGATACGAACGTAGCGACGGCTAGACATGATTAGCCTATAAATCATGATACCTTTCGCAAGAAATAAGATGTAAAATTACGTTCAGGTACCGTTATTGTTGCGTCAGCGACATAAGGCGGCCCGCGGATTACCTTGTAAGTTCTCATGTGGCCCACGGAGCAGTTTGAGTTTGAGACCCTGAGTTAACGTTTTAAGTAACTCAATATCTGCCGAGTTTTCTTTTTATTATTGCGTTTATTCTGTTTCAAATCAGTTATCAAGAATTGTGCCAAATACAGTAATAGCGATTCACATAAAAGCAGTATGTGCCAAAATGTCCAAACTTGCATCTTGGAAGTAAATAGTACCAGAATTGGTATTAAATTACCAGTTGACATTGTGTAAGGTGCAAGGTCTTAACTCCCACACGCAACGCGGTGTACTTGAAACATGCATCGCGATAGCAAGGAACACACAAATACATGAAAGTGCACGAGGATGTATACCTGCCGTGTATACCAACTCTGACAGCCGCAGTCCTGCCTTATAGCACCATGATTTATTATTCTAAGCTAAAATCTAATTACTTTCACCATTCGTGAGAGACTTGACACTACTTAACAAGTCCACAACTTCCTTCAGGGCTGTTTGCAGGATGTTCAAACGACGTGTATAGCGCATGCGCAACGGAAACCAAAACAAGACAAGCGGGTGGAATATCTTAATTGTTTAGACCTTGGAGTACTAACTTGTTAATGAGTTTCGGCCAGATCCCACGCCAAAAAATCAACTACCTTTATGTCAACGAAACACTTTCAATGAGTGAGCACAGAGCGCCTAAATATTATTTCCAACAGGCGATGGTATCTTTTCCAGCGTATTGTGTATTGTTCACATGTTACACTTTTTTTACCGGCTTAGGAATTGGGGGGCCCCTAAATGTTGGGGGCCTCTGGCTGTAGCCCACTCAGCACTCCCATTAATCCGCCACTGCCCACTTTGGAAGTGCAGGAACGACAATGCCCCGTTATGCACCTGCTCTCGGCATCCATAAAAGCAACTGTAAGTTTATAGCCTCTACAAAATTTACCAATATTTATGTGAATAATCTCAGAAAAAAAACAACAAAATTTTCAAATACAATTTATCGGTTTCAAATGTGCTAAAAATTTGACGAAAATTCATTGACTTATTGTCGGTAAAGAAACATAAATTCACTTAAAAAGATTTTCTCTTACCTTCGGACCTCGTTTCACTGGACTCCGTGCAGATCCACTTTCTCCTATTCCAGGCAGTACCTAAACAGCAAAAATAATGCCATCGTGAGCAACAGGCTAAACGTAAACAATATGAAATTATTCTCAATAAAAGCTCATGCTGCAAGGAATTTTTCGCAACTTTTATAAAATGAACATTTTCCCAAAACACGCAGCGGTCAACATTTGCACATAAGGTTCTTTAAGCGCAATGTTTCCTGACAGTGAGGTATCTGTTAGAGTCTTGCACGGGGCGGGTTAACCCGCGCGGGTTGCGTGTACGCGCATCTGCAGGGCGAGTGCGGGAACGTGCACTGCTGTGTGTGAGGCGCCGGGCGGGTGCGGGTTGAACTTGCTGCGGGGCGGGAGCGTGTTGTACTTCTTGCGCGTGCGGGGTGGGCGCGGGTTGAGAAATTCTTTGTGCTGGTAACTGAGTGTTGGGCCAAAGCACATGAACTAAATCAGCTCAAAAATCGCAAAACACGTAGATGTACTCAAGCTGTTTGTCAACATTGCGCTTAGGATAGTAGGCCTGAAGCAATCATTACTTTATGAAAATGATGTAACAAGCAATCACTAGAATACGGGAGCACTGTGCCGTGCCCCCCCTCATACCCTAAAAATAAAAAAAATCCAAATAGTATGCGTATTTTTAGGTGTAAATGCGTATTTTTAGGTGTAATTTGCGTATTTTTTGGTGTAATTTTGCAAAATTTTCCCGTGGGCATGCTCCCGCCCCCCTAGTACGGTCGTCCTAAAGTTGATTTGTGACGTCAAACGATTGTGACGAAACTTGCCCCCCCCTCGGGAATTTTCTGCTTACGCCACTGCAAGCAATTGTTGCGAGGCATAGCTCAGGCTCTTGCCACGTGGTGGGCAAGTGAATATTTCCGTTTTGCAATGCTACCGTCGTACTTGGTGAAGAATAATCCAGTCCAGCAGCCCTTCAAAATGGATAAGACAACGCTTAATGCATAGCTAGTCACAACTGGGCTGAAACGTATTTTTATTACTCCAAATCTGTTGACTGCGAAAGATCAGATTTGTCGAAAAGTTTTGTTTTGGTTGCCAATGAAAAGAATGAGCGGATTGAACTTTTTGCTTGTTAGGCTTGTCTTCAGGCGTTATGAGTAGGGCACGTTTTTTACAACGTTTTTACAGCTTCCAACAGCTTCTGAAATACCCAGAATTTATGTGGTACGATGTTTTAAGCTGGTTGCAGAAAATTTATATTGCAACTTCTTTCTTATTTACTTGCCACTTTTTACTGCAACTTTTTTCAAGTGGGCCTACTGCTCAAAATGTAAGTGTTATTTAATAACAATTGAAGCAAGCTCTCGAATTTTCTATGGTTACGAGCAGACCTGATATATCACTAAGTAAACGCTTTTTTAAATATTTTGAGATTTAGGCAGTGGTTGTGAAAGTACTTAGACCCACGGGACAATTGTGCATTGTAGCTTCATGTTGCGGAAGGGAAAATATCGTTCATCAAAGCACTGATGTCAAATCAGGTTCCCGAGATTTTTATGAACATACAACGGATCTGAATGAAGCGATTGGTAATACGTAGCAAAGAATTCACTTATTAATCACGAAAACAATGAATTAATGCATAAAAACTAAAATAGCACATCAAAGCTTGAAAAACGTATAAATTTAATTTTCTTTTGCTTCTGATTCATTCTTTATTTAGTAGCCAAATCGATGGAGAATTGCAATGTTAATTAGACGAAGGAGTCTAAAATGATGGTCACCACTTAAATTATTTCGGTAAGGTTTTTGATTCAGATAAACATTGAGCTTAGTTTATTGCGAACATATACATTGCTAAGAAAATACTTCTATGGAGATGAGCGGTGCGAAGGAGGTGCAAGGGCTCATTCACAGAGCAAACTTTGCACTTCCATTAGCTCCAAGCTAAAATCTTCGGCAGCATCAGCTAAATGGGAATTATCTGAGGCAAAAATCTGCTCATTTGCGTTTTTATTAACTCAGAGTCAGACAGACGGGCCTGCACATTTCCCAATTTTTTCAGAACTGTTTCTGTAGTTTCTTCAGTTGTAACGTGATGTGTTCTTGGGATTGGTGTCTAAAAGACATACATAAAAGCGCAGACATACGCCATCAATTTAGCAATGATAGTAAAAAATGCAAAATGTTTTTGGCATCAACTTAATAACTTCGCATGAGACAAAAGATTTGCCCTTAGCGATCACTATCTCGTTGCTTGGCAAGCACGTCTGTATTTATGAGGTTCTAGTAAACCAAAGTACATGTTTAAACCTTGTGCTTATTAACTTCTTTCGGAAACCTGCTAATTTTTATATCCTTTTGCGTCTTTGAAATTTGTTTATAAGTAAAAATTTTTGCCATTTTCATTTTGGCGTTTTTATCGTTCAGCTGTTCTCGTTGCTGGACCAGGATCTGAAAAAAAAGATTTTATCTAGTCACGTATTTCAGGTTGAAAGTGGTTGTGCACAGTGTATAGACCTTCCTTAGAATAATGATGATGTCATTATGCACGGTACAACAATCAGGGGCGTAAAATAATTGCTTTTTTACACGTTTACGGGCGCAGCACTGCGTTGTAGTCACATGACTGAAAAATAAGGTTCTGCTTGAAAAAAAACTTTTGCGACATGTGCATTCAACTAGTGTAATGATATGTTTGGGAAGTCAAATATTTTTGTCGCCCCTGTCACAGCGTTTCTGATGACTTGTCAAGAGAGCACATCTTACCCGCAAAATAGAGATCACAGAAATGCTCATTGCTAGAACAGCAAACAAACATGAAATGACGACTGCCTTTTTCCATCTTCGTAGATGTTGTGAGTCAACTTCTTTTGGATCTGTAAAGTACAATACTTTGAGCAACACATAAAGGAAAAACCTCTTTTTTCATGTTTGCTTCAGCCATCACTCATATTGAACTATTTCTAACAACACAACACTTTCAATAGGCGTATATAAGCCCTTTCTCTAGTTGATAAGCATGGCGAATTTTTTTTTTACCGTAACATAATTTTGGCGATAATTTACTATAAAGGTTTCTTTTGTAAACTTGTGTCTCTTACTTCGGACAAGTTACAACAGTTTATTACTTCAACTAATTAATATTTTTACACTCGTTATGTTTGCACAACATTTTGCATAGACATTTTGACTTCCGAATTAAATCTGTGTTTCCAAAAATGGTATCACCAAAACTATCATGAAGAAAACATTTTGTCGAAAACATAGTTTTAGTATCAGAAAATTACCTGTGCTTCCTGCTATCTTTGAAAAATGATTCAACGTCAGTGCGCAGCATAATTTAAGTGAGAATCGTAATGCAATGCCGTATTAAACTGAATCGGTATGGGTTCGATTCATATTAGTTGTTCTGCGTTTCGTAGAAAGACTGCAGCGGTAAGTCGAAACGATGTAGCAGAAACAGGGAAAAGCAACTATTACACTTGACACATTCACGTGGAACATTATCTGACAAGAATATAATCGTTTTAAGTCAATAAACGGTGAAAGGTCTTTAACTTAGTCATGGTGAAAGAAGAAAGTGGTCACATCTTTCAGAATGCATGTCCCTATGTCGAAGAAATTCCTTGCTGTGTGAACATAAAAATTCGGTAAACTAGTGGGGGTAAAGTTAAAGGAAATTGAGATGGGTGCTGCATTCTCCAAACGTAGTCATTACCTGTGCAACAAACAAACTGAGGGCAGCTGTATGTATTTATCTTGATCAAACAAAAAATCTTCGCTATGATCTCCTTCCCACGCAATTCAGGGTTTCGCTAAAGGCAGTGACATAACCGACGGGTACAGGGGTGCGCGCCGCCCCCCCCCCTGTCAGGCAAAATATAAAAAATGGACCTCCCTGATAGCTTGTATTTTGGTAATTAGTATTCTTTTTATTTTAGTAAGTTTTTGTTTTTAGGGTATTTCAAAAATTTCTCGGAGTGTTTTCCGGTGATTTCGGGTGTCAGTACGGGCGAATCCAGCGCATAACCAATTTGCCAAGATTTTTTGTATGTGTTTAACCGGAATATGCGATATTCTGTATCAGACAAACATCCGCAAGTTTACCACCTAGCGACACAGGGGGCCCAAAATTCAGTCCCGTGGCCACGGGGAGACTTTTTGGGGTTAGATTCTCAAAGAAGGCTTCAACCCCTAAATTTAAATGTGAAACACTAGAAATCAATGTAGTTTTTATCAATTAGTGTTCTGCTTTGTCCTGTCATTTATAGACAGAGCAGTACCTGCCACTGTTATCTAGAATAGGATCGCCTGACTATTTTTGGTACATTGGTGAGGTAATAAACGAATTTGAGACTTGAGCATAAAGCGGCACCATTCATTGCTTGGAGTGTTGTGCGTGAAACTAGCCTATGTGCCTAGTTGTATACGTCCATAAGTCAGACTTACACCTGATCAATGAATTTTGTGTAGTGATTGTTGTGAAAAAATGTGTTATGGCTACTTCAGGTAGTCTTCTCATATTTTGTTCAGCATAGAAGCAAGATACCATTGGTGCTTATGACCAAGTTACAAATTTTGCGCAGTCTGTTGTTCAGACAGCAAGATGGAGTTTAGTAGTGTAGTTAGAAGAGTTTTTTAGCAATCACTGTTAAGCTTGTCCCAACCGAGTAGTGCGGATAGTGGATTATGGATGTTAAAGATGTTGCGTCCACGCACATGGCCGTCAGAAGGGAGTCAAGGGGACCTTAGCCGCCTTGGATTTTGAAAATTTTAGCAAAAAATATTGTTTTCTTAGTTTCGAGTGGGAAAAAACAAATTTTGCCACTTTTGCCCCCCTAAAAAATTTAGTAAAAATCCCTTAGTGGCCCCCCTCAAAAATCCTTCCGGCGTCCATGTCCGCATAGGTCCCCTTGGTCTATATTTTTCAACATTTGTAGCCTACTTGAGATACAAAATGATATTATTCTGAACATGTGCCATGCACCAGGAAATTAACAAGTCAGAAAGGTTTATGCTGTTGCAACCTCTCCGGTAGTGTTGCGTTGAATGTGTGCTTCACCACGAACGGGATGTGCGTGAAGAACAACACCATACATATATGTGGCGCGAACAAGCAATAATAGAGTGATCGTGGCGTGTAATCTCTGGTGATACTAACGATGTCAACGATTGA
>Ga0210059_1003957_pt1 | contig 23864 bp, 18 predicted proteins | sample Ectturendosymbi2_FD_188042 | JGI IMG/M metagenome (GOLD analysis project Ga0210059, IMG submission 188042) | Ecteinascidia turbinata endosymbiont from Florida, USA - Sample 2 (SPAdes) (version 2) | ecosystem: Host-associated > Tunicates > Ascidians > Unclassified | place: Key West, Florida...
TTTTGATGTCTGTAGTGATGTCATGTTTTCCATCAATGTCACTGGCATGATTCACAATTTTAAGGGCCTTTTTCACCTGTCCTTGTAGCATTAGTCTACTGAAAGCTTTCTGGTCTGATTGTTTTTTTGGTTTTGACTGATCTTTTGAGTCTTTTTTGAATGGCTTCACACTCTGAGATCAGTTCTTATATCTTTCCGTGTTTCCACCATTCCATTCTTTTGTTCAGGTATTTGACATGTTCTCTGTTTTTTTTATTTGAGAGATGGCTTCTAGAGTATTAGTGGCATAAGTACTTGAAGCATGTGTATCGCTACTGACTCCCATCTTTTACTGCCGTTAAAGAATCTTATAAGACGTGTCACCTCTGCAATTAGTGTTTTTCCAGCTTTTCTTGGGATTTGCATATAGTTTTTTTTCCATTTTACAATTTTTTGATATGCCGAATGAAGACTTTTTCTGAAGTCTTTCATCTTGCCCCATGTGATAAGCATTTCACTTTGGGTGGTTTCCTTATTCTGCTCCTTGCAGCTATCGCATAGCCATTGCAACACGTTATGTCTATCATAGTCGTCACGAAATGTCTCATATTGTCTACTTGACATTCCGACACATATGCAGTGGTACCATTTTGTGCACTCTCCATCACACTGAAGGGCCTCCTGTTTGTCGAAGACAATGTCCTGACACACTCCACAGTTATTCATCCTGGTTGCCCCAGCGGCCTTTCAGACAAGTAGCTTTAGCTAAAATCTACATTATAATAAGCCTACAATATTTCTTATTCAAATAGAATCATGACAGAACTTATTCAAATAGAATCTATGCATTTACATATTAAAGCAAAGAAAGCATTTCAAAAAATTGGAAAATTCTGAAGCTGTTGGTTCTATCACTGAGACTTTTTTTTGTCAATTGCAACCAACTAGAGAGTTGCAAGGGTATTCTTAAGAAGATTTGTTGCGAAAGGTGCTGGCTAGTCCTAGAAGACATTATTAAGATATTTTTTTTTGAAAAAGAGTAACATGTGTTTATGCAGTGGTGCTTTCTGTAAGTGTAATGATGCTTGTTTTACACGTGTAATTTTGATCTTGCAGTCTTAATATTGCAACGTTTAACTTCATAGTATGTCGTGTTTCATTTCAAGACCAGATGTTGTAGCTAAAAATTATTGCGTTTTTTGTTTCAGATTGTGTAAGGAAATGTAGGGATTTTTCGTTCTTATTGTAGGGGAAACTTGTTTAGTTGTTAATACATAGTGGCAACACCGAGTGTTTTCCAAATTGTGTCGGCACACTGGATTGGAGTCAGTGTTGTGCGGATATTGAAATTTGATAATCCGATCCGCTCCGAAAAATTTCAATAGTATCCGATCCTGATCGGAAAATTTTGCTCAACGTAATCTGATCCAGATCCGAAACCATGATCATACTAGATTCCAATCACAATAACAATTTTTTGCCATACATTTTGAATTTAGTAATAGTATATAGGCACTAGGCAGGCTCAAAACCAGGGAATATGGTGTGATGATGGTTTCGGATCTGCATCAGATTATATTTTGATCAGGATCTGACTTTCGACCCTTGCTAGCAGCCCTGCTTATAGGGGTGTTTTAGGTTTATACTTTGATGACACAGACCTTTACTCCCCAAAGCATGAGACAGACCTTTACTCTCCAAAACACAAACAAAACCAATCAAGTCCATGTAACCCTCTGAATTTTTACTAAATTGAATCCACCACATAAAAACTAATTTCAGATAAAAATTTTCCCACTAGAAGTAAACTCTGAATAAAGGCAAATTCTTTAACAATTGGCAACTTGTAGCAACCTTCCTTTCTCTTTATGAGAAATGTACAAGCTTTGTTAAATCCGACATAATTTAAATATTCACAATCATTAATCTACCATGGAAACCTTAAAATAACATAGCAAGAAGTGAATCAAACCATAAAAAAAACAGCCCAACAGTGACTATAAGTCAAAAAAACATTGCAAAGAAAAACAAATAAAATATAATCTTATTCAAGCAACCTAACAGAGACTGCATAAGAAAAAAACATATGTTGCAAAATTTGTCAAATACTGTGGTGTATTTCTCAGTGTTTGGGTGAAGAACTAACCTACTAACACTGTTGCTACTAAATGGCGTATTCATGCATTTTTGTGACTCAAATTTGAAATAACACAAACACAGCAAAAGGAAAAAGAATAACATCACAGAGCAGAAATTAATTGCATGCTGATGAAAATATAAAAACACAAAAATTCAGGCTTAGCAAATTGATGTGGTATTTGAATCAGAGTGTTGGCGAAAGGTCATATGTGTCAACTGAACAAAACCTATTGCAAGCACAAATCAATTTTGAATTAAAGACATAACATTTAATGGAAGAAAAAATGAAAGCACTAAAATGCATGTAAACAAAGTCAGATAAGGCAAATGAACACAAAAACATAAGCATGCCTAGTGCATACCTCAACTCTTCACCCAAGGCTCCTTTATTGGTTCTTCATGTTTTCATCCTGATTCTGTATGTGATGTTGCTATTGCCTTTTAATGTTGGTGCATTGTGTGACTGATTGGTAATTGCAGGCCTAGGAATTAAACTGAAGTCAATGTCTGTCACTCTGTGAGATCCTGGAGGTGAATATTGCTCAATTTGCCTTGAAAGCCTTGTAATATTGCAGCAAGGGTAACAGGCCTACTGGTTCTAATTTATGATGATCAGACACACCCAATGATTTATGGGTGATTTGGTTTTATTACCAGATTTTTTTCCGTTTTGTATTTAACAAATTGGTTTGGAAGGTGTTAGTTCATTAGACTTGTCTCATATCTTTGTTAATAATTTTTAGATAAAAAAAACATTTTAAAATTGACACACACAAACACACAACAGGGGTGGCCAAACTGTGGCTCTTGCCGCATGTGCGGTTCTTTGAGCTTTCCAAAAAATTTTATATTTGTTTTTTATTTCTATTGCAAAGTGTAGAAATATTGCAAAATGGTACTGTGATGGGTAGCGTGTCATACAGTATTACTTTTGCAAGTCATTCCCAAAAGAATTATGATGTCACAGAAGCATAGATTGCAAATAAATTTGTGTTTTTAGATTTTTTATGTTGCGATTCTTTGTAACTTGGGTTTTATGATATGCGGCTCGCGTACACAGAGCAGGTTGGGCCACCCATGACATATAGCATCTGAAGTAAGGCTGGCCATACAAAATGTGAAAAAGTTTTTTTAAAAACCTTATGCATTTGATTGTTGATCAAGAAAAGTGTTGAGAGTACTTGAACCTGTCACTCAGTTAGAATTACTCCTTTTTTGTAATTGCAAGTGTCTAGATTTGCTTTAGTTTGGTTTTCTTACACGATGGGCTGATACTAAATCTTGTGCAGGTTGTATATTTCTCTGAAACACTTGTGGTAAATTGTATTTATGGCTGATTTGTATGCTCGAAGAGTACTGCGTCGTACTGTTGCTTTAATAAGCCAAGCAATTGGCTATGATCTTGCACAAAACACATCAATAGAAGTGTTGACAGATATTTTGGAGAGATACCTCTATCACTCTGGAAAGTCAATTCATGATCTTGCTGAACAATGTAAACTATTTGGTGAAGTAACAGCTTGGTGTTTGATCTATTGTTACATTTCACTATGCTTGCTTTTTTCATTGTATCATTCACTGCCTAAACATATATGCTGCATGCTTTATGATTCTATCAGCCTGGAAAGTTTGTTAAGGTTTTAGAATAAAAGTAATAATATATTTCACTGATGCAAACAATGCATTTAGAAAAATTAAAGGCATTTTTACTTTTCCATGCCAAGAAATGCACAAACAAATGTTTGCAAATACCTGTGCTTCTAAATAGTTGCCAACAAAACTTGTTATTGCTAATACAGATAAGATTGTGCAATTGCTTGAGCTTGTCCAGTTGCTTGCAACAAAGCCAGTATAATTTTTTATTTTCATATATGTTAATTTTCATAATCAATCCATGCATCTCTGCTTAACCTAGGCTGTTGTCAAATTTTAGGATCCAGTGCATCCCAGAAGTTGAAAAGTTTGCTCACCAGTGCAGTTTGTGAGTCAAAAAGTTGCCCACTCGTAGTCTGATTCATAATAAGTTGCAGATTATTTAGGTTATCTAGTGAAGCATATGATTGCCATAGCAACCAGTCTAGAGCTGAAGCAACAAAACTATGTAATAAAAATGTATCCTTTTTCCAAATCACCCCCATATGAGATTGTTCTTAAATCAGCCTGCTAATAGCATCAAGTATAACAGCACAGCCATGTAATATATAAAACTAATTGCAGAAACTGTAGCTGTATTTCTAATTGGAATTTTGAACAATGGGTCATTCCATGTCAACTGATCCAAAAAACTGGACTTTGTTACCCATATTTCAGATTTTGTCAAAAATAGCTTTTCATGCTGATTTTAGCAAACTAAATTTTTTGAAAAGCAGTTAAGGTTTCATGATGTTAAGGACTGTACAAAATGGACACTTTCTTGGGGTCAATGATGCAGAATGTGTACTATGAAAATCATCACCTAACTTAACACTTTGAGAGCCGGTCTACGATATATCCATACTTCAATTTCGGCCTAAAAACAGCAGTTTTCGGTTGCCTTACCCATGCCCTAGCTTCTCCGTCGATTGTGCTAGAGAGCTGTTCAAGGGCTCAAGCAGATCAGCCAGTCTAGTAGATTACACTCAAAAAAATTTTTTTTGGTTGGGGGTGCGGATTTTTGTGACTGACGTCATAACTGAAGTAGTTTTAAGGTCATTTTGGCTCATGTTGCCTGGCCTAGGGCCCAACCACTAGGCCAAAGTGTTTCGCTGAAGTTTTCATTAGAAACTAGACTCGAGTCCCAGTCTTTTGAGCCTTTGATTGACTTTGCTCTAGCATTTCTGGTTCAGAAGTTATGATCTAAAATAAACAAATTAATTAATTAGCTAATTAGTCAAATATTTTTACTAACTTACATCACAATTTTTGAACCTGAAACCCCAGCAGGTCATCCAAAGTATCCAAAGACTCTGATTGTAGCCTAGTTTCCAGTAATAACTTCAGAGAAATACTACCACTTAATAGTTGGTGCCTAGGGCCAGGCAAAATGGGCCAAGGTAGCCTAAACGTCCTCCACTTATGACGTCACTCACAAAAAGCCCGCATCCGCAAGCAAAAAATTTTTTTTCAAGTTCAGACTAGAAGACTTGCCGTGTCTTTTGAGACTTTTACCTGGTCTGTAGAGTATACCGGACCAGAGAAATTCCCGTGCAAAGCCACGTGCGTTTTGGCGTTTTTTTTCGAAAATCCCCGAATCCTAGCGGACGCTAAAGTGTTAAATGAAATTATTCTCATTGTACTTGTTCAATTGTTACAAAATTTTGAAAATAGGTTGCCTTTTGGGTTTAAACTTGTTTGGTGCGGCATCATGACTGGTGTATGTTAACTTTTTGGGTGACATCATCAGTTCCTGAGAAAAAGATCCAAGTGACAATTTATTCGATTTTTCTTTTAGGGTAAGCTAAAATCCATATCTTTAGAGTCCTTGATTGGCCTTCTAGCATTAGTGGTTTGCAAGTTATGGCCAAAAATACATTTTTTGACAAATTTATCCTTTTTTGACCATAACTTAAAAATTTTGCTGATTAATTTGACTGTCACCATCATGGGAACTTGCACTGTATTTTTCAGACCATAAGGTGCACTTAAAATACTCTGATTTTCTCAAAAAGAAAAAGTGCGTGGTATGCCTAATGTATGAACCTGGTTGTTCTTTCTCATCTAGAACAAATTGCATGTGGTAGATGGTGCTAATTATGTAATTGCCCGTTACGATTTTTTTGTAAACAGACGATGATGTTATGTAACAAACCAACAACAATTGCAATGAGCAGTGTATGCGGTTCCGAGAGTAGCTAGCACATACCACAGATTGTACTACTCCGTTGGGCTGCTGACAACATTGGTGCATACCGAATCAAAGCATGTGCACAACTTTTATTCTATTCTTGTCCAGCGGATTAGGCATATATGACAGATTAAACTCCCTCGTATGTAGTGACAGATTAACCTCCCAGTGGGAACTCTGGCACTCACGAGTTATTGTGAAAAAGTTGAATACAGTTTGACTTAACTAAGTTTTGCTTCATTTAATGTGCCTTATAATCCAGTGTACCTTATGAATGAAAAAATAAATCTAGCATTACATTTTTGATACTGCACCCTATGGCCTGAAAAATACTGTAGTTGAAATGACATATGTGCAAGTCTGAATCGTTGCAAACTCATGAACGCAGAGCCTAGACTGCTGATTCCTGGAAAGCTTATAGCTTTTAATTGAACTGTCCTTGTAAACTTCGTTTTGCAGTACCAAGAAAATTAAGCATTTTCTCAGCCCCATCATTGCAGACTAGTATTTCAATCTGGTGTGTCAGTTTATGGTAACGATGTTCTTACTCACCACTGTCTGCCAACTGTTGTTTTGCCAAGTTGTGTTGGTAAGAACTAGTGAAAGGATGAACACTACTTTCAAGAACAGACCAGACTTTCAGCAAAGTAGTTATATATACTTAGGGTTCATAAGAATAGCCTGTTTTTGAGTTATACGTCATTTTCAATGACATATTTGAATGCTGGTTGGTTACTGTATGTCAAATAATTGTTTCATAAAAAAAATGATGACAAATAGAAATTAAAAAATGACACATTGATTTTGATTATTCATAATTTAACTGTGATTGAAATGTTTTTTATAAGATATTTTTTCTCATCACGATTTTCATCTTAGTTCGTATATTATTATCAATCCAAAAGATTCAGCAACGTAAAGGCAAATCATTGTAATATCTGCTGTAGAAAACTGCCTGTGAGTGGTTATACCATGTTGGTACAGTTGGTATAAAAGTATCAGCGGCAATATTGTTTTTAATTATCTATACTTTCTGACATAAGTCTGTCAAGGAATGCCTTAAATGCATCTATATTTCAGGTGGAACTTCCATTCCAGATGTACAAGATGTTGCAGAATATTTCCACCAGAATCACATATCCATTGCAGAAATTTCAGATTATTTGCAACAAATGGAAAGTATTCCAGTGGCCTGTGAACCATTCTTGTTCCCAAAACCAAAAGCCTCAAATTTTCAGTTTCCACGTGCTGGTCACATTCATGAAATGCCCCATGTCTTTAGTCATTCACCTGCTATGCATCAAGCTGTAGGTAGTATACTTTTTTTTTTAATTTTTGACTCTTTGTTTTTTTCACTTGATTTGGATGACTTTGTTCAACATTGTATAAAACATTTGCAGTGTTATGAGAACAAAAATACAGAGTAGGATATGACAACAAATATTTTTAATCTGTTTTAGATAGCATTATCTGTTTAAAATTCAGTGATGTTGTCCTGATATTTTAACTCAAAGCAAACTTTTGTAAAATCTGCTGTGTCATTGAAAACACTGTGGAATCATATGCAAGCTGTCATATCAGTGCATTGGTCTAAATAATGTTCAGACTTAGTATGACCTTATTACCAGTTTTATTGAACACACACAGAAGTGCTCAAACATGGCAGTACACAGCAGGGTTGGTGTAGTTAAAGCTGATCCAAAAAAACTACTGTTTTTTTGACACACATGAAAGATCCCACCAAAAACACACTCTTCATTTTTCCTTTAAGAAATCTACAATAAAAAAAGCAAAATAAGCAGCACACTTGTACAGTTAGCTATAAATTTTTTGTCGTTTGAATAGTTTGAGCAAATTCTGCTGGTTATCTTGTTCAGCTCTGTAAAATCAAATAATTTTGACCAATAGTCGTGCCTTCTCTGCACCCAACCTGTTTCTGATTTGGACCATACCAATCCATTTCTTGATAAAATATGCTGTATAGATGCTGAACTAGCATGACATGTACATAAACTTGACATGAAACTGCAGAAGTTGTGTGAGTGGCATTTCTCTGTTTGCATGCTTGCCAAGTTCTACCACTTTGATGCCAGAGTGGATGGACTGACCAACAAAACTTTGCAAAAACAAAGATCTAGGTTACAGTTCTTTGCCTTTTAAATCTTCAATAACACAATAGGTATATAACAAGTTATCATTGTGTACTAATGAAAATAATAATATTGCATGATGCAATAAAAACAATACAGAAATAGGGTTTTTGTGATTTTACTCTAAAAAAGAACAAACGTTTATTTCTTGTTAAAAAAAACAAAAAAACATTGTTTTGACCCAAGCCTGGTACACAAGCACATCAGGTATCATCTTTAGTGCTTTGAGAAACTTTGATGAACCAGAAATTTTGGGCTTTGCTATGATTAGGAAGTATCTTGCCATCAAATGTTAATACATTAACCCACTGGTTTTATTTGAACATAAGTCTTTTGCCTAAGTTTTGGATGTTATTTGCCTACTTGATTTCACTTCCACTGATGTTTGTATTTTTGTTAGTAAGATTAGAGCTTAACCAATATATCAGTGTGCCAGTATAAATTGCACAATACAGATGTATTTGGTTTATTGCATAGCCAATTTGCTAAGCTTTTTTATGCATTTTTAAACCAGAATGTGATTTTATGTATCAGACAAATATCTGCAAGTTTACTGCTTTACGCTACATCTGTCAACTTGCTTGCTACCTAACTCTGCTGATATCTGGTAGCTTGACACCAAACACAGATATTTCTAGAAATGTGGGATATGAAACTGCTTCTAGATGTGCCAAAAATCCCTTCGTCCTGATATTTTAAATTCTGAAATCCTGCAGTGTTCAGCACACCACTGGTCATCTGTTGAGACATAAATTCAAACTTGTTGCAGGGCTGTGCATTGCATATTATCTTTAACGTGCCCATTCAGCATGAGATAATAATCATCTGTATCAGTTGTTGAATGTTTCCTGCAATTGTGGCCACTGTTCTTCTGCCTGCTTTTGACTGTGTAATGCATTTGTGAACACGTTTATGTCTCAAGCTATTGTGTACTTTTCCTTTAGACAGTGACCTTAAGAACATAACAAAAGTTTGTGTACTGACATTAGAACTTCTTTTCTTGTTCTGTATGGCCAATTATTTAGCAAAGCAGCTGTTTAATCAGTTAAATGTGGAAATTCACTGCTTGAAGTTGAACCTGTGGTGTTGATGTTACCTGATTGAAGGTGGTAACTTATCAATTCATTTTTTGTTTTCTATTTTATGTAATTATTTTGTACAGTCTGATATGTTGCTAAGTAGAAGTTGAATATATTAAGGGTACAGTTGCACGAATTTTTTATAAATAACAGTTTAACAATTATTCCTGTTGTTGTTACATTTCAATGGCTAATTTAAAGTGTTTTTGAAAGTAATTGTCACATGTTGCATATAATGATAAATTGACAAATATAAGCACTAAGTTCAAAATTTCTACAGGCATGCAAAATACATGATGTCACAAAGTGTGATGTCAAAATCTGCTTAGCTTGGTAAAATAATGTCAGTTGAACTATCCCAAAGCATCTCCCACACTAATGTCAATTTTACAGGTGACTCACAATTATTCAATCATTCATAAATTTTTTCAAAACTTTTACAACATGTTCACACCATAAACTCGAATCAGGAAAGGTTGAAAACACATGATTAGGCTACCTAAAAGTGTTTATGCAAACTGAAGCCCTATAAATCCAAAAATCCACCAACCTTTCAACATAAGGTTCATCTGTCACAATGAAATGAATATTTTGTTAACAACAAGAATTCAACCTATGTTGAGTCATGGTTGATCGGAGATAACTTCTAATGCGACAAAGTGCGCTATAGGTATGCTCTGCCTCGCAGGTAGTACAAGGCAATGCAAAATGCATGTGCAGGAAGCACATTAAACCCAGTAATAAATTAGCTAAAGTTCGGTTTTACGCAAACAATTTCACAATAGCATTTGGAGTGGGAATGTTGCTTGCCAAAACTTGCTGGATTTTGTTGTGCAAATGTTCCTCACTTACATCGTCTTTGTAAAAGTAACTTAAAGTTGAGATGATGCTTCTTTCTGCAGCACAACTTAGAAGAGGTTCATACGATTTTTAAGTCTTCAATTCCATATCTCACAGTCAACAGTTATCCATGTTGAAAGTTGGTGATGTTTTTTAAAAAGATCTGACCATGTGTTGAATGTTTTTGCAGACACAAAGCACGAAGCAATACCTGCTGAAAATGTCCCATCCAGAGATCTCTTCACTATAGTTGGAAAACATAATTTATCAGATGACGATGCAGATGTAGACAGCATTGCTTCTGATGACTCCATAAATTCAAGAGGTTTGTTGGTAAATCTGTTAGTTTTGTATGTGCATTAAGTCAATGAATTAAAAAGCAGCAACATTTAACATCTTAGGTGCTGGACCGATTCTCACTTTAAAAGTTATAATTTGCCCATTTTGGGAAAGTCTTTGCAACTCCATTACTCGCCAGTCGATTGTCCTAGCGAGCTGTTCAACCCTCAAAAGACTGAGTGAGTCTTCTAGTTTGAAATGAAAAGAAATTGTCACTTTTTTTTGGTTTTTGTGGGTGACGTGATGTGAGGTAGGTTTACTCTTTTTTGGCTGGAGTTATCAGGTCCTGGGCCCCAACCACAAGAGGAAGTATTTTGCCCAAGTTTATTGGAAACTAGGCTAAAATCCACATCTTCTGAGACCTTGTAATGCTTTCTAGCGTTTCTGGTTCAAAAATTATGGCCAAAAATATCTCTGTACCCAAACTTGTTTTAATGGCCATAACTTCTGAACCAGAAACGCTAAAAACAACACTAGAAAAACTTTTTGTATAAAAATTGGATTCAAACAACTTCAAATATACATTTTCAAAATAATTCGGCTGAACCAAAAGTAATGGTGAAATGTTTGAAAAAAACTCTTTATGTAATTCCTTTATGAATCTTACTTTTGCTTGCATTTCGTTAGACTTCCTTTGAATAACACTCAAGAAACAAACTGTTAGCGAACCCTGGACTGAGCAAACTTGTTATTTTGCTGATCATGTGGCATTTCAAAAAATTTTTCTCATGGCATTGTCATGACTTATCTATGAGAATTTGAAGTTATTTGCTTGATAAAATCTGCAGAGTTCCTGGTAGCTTTATGAATGGAGCAGTGACTAAAAGTTTTACATCGTTATTTTGACTCCCAATACTTCAGGATTAAAATGTGGATTAGTGGAAAATGCGACTGTAAAGGTGGTTTCACCTGCCCAATTATTCTCATGTCATGATCTGGTTAAGTTTATCCTCTATATTGCCCTGCTTTGATTAAGGTACAGCGGCTGGAAAAATTGTGGTGAATGATCTGATGCTTTGACAAATTAATTTTTACTGCTCCTGAAAGCAGTATTATTTCAAAACGTCTAATGTGATTTCATTTAAAGTATATACAGCATATACATTTATTGTGCTCATACTTTTACAGATATCCGGAACTTGACAAAGCCAGAAGACATCCCTGCAGTTTCAGGCATTGCTGCCAGCAGTTGGTCTTCTCCTCTAGTTCCATCCACAGAAAGTGTAGAAATTGATGTAGATGGGATCCCAAAGCCTGTGTCTGTGAATGCACCAAGTATGACTTTCAGCATTTTTGCAAATATTTTGTGCTTTTTTGCAGTCATCAGATTTGTTCATGGCGATCCTTTGACACTTTGTTGTCATTAGTCCAATCGTAAAATGAATATTTTTTTTATTATTGACTCTCAATTTAGAACAACATTTAAACTACCAGAAGCTGAATTTTAGCATTGCATATGAAATGTAGTAAGTCCACAGACAATCTTCATGAGAGTATCTGTGGATAGTGACCTTGAGTCCACCTTGAGATGCTGATACAATCGTGATGGATGTGCTGAAATTCTGCAAATTATGAAACTGGACAATCATTCTGCTACTGTCTAGAACAGTGGTTCTCAAACGGGAGCCACTTGGCTCAACAAGAAAAGAATTTTTAAGCCCGGGTAGGAAATTTGTTCCAGGGGGGAATCGGGGAGGAAAAGCTGTGGATGAAAAAACCTTAAGTTTTTATTATTATTTTATTCAAGACATAGAAGCCTGCATGGCGAGGTTGGTTAAGATGGGAATATCTACAGTAGGCACTGTAAGCACAAGCTGGTTTATCATCATCATTTCCCCCCTGGAACAAATTATCATTTCTCCCCTGGAACAAATCATCAAGCTGGTTTATCATCATGGATCTTGGGGCAGGTGTTGCACAGCCAATCGATTGTCTCATCATCCAGAACTGTGAGGCCGTGTAATCCATAGGAATGTCGATGGATTAGACATTGGAAGACAACATGGTCAACGGTTTGATCTTCTGCACCAGACTCACAAGCGGCCGTACCCATTTGTGCAAATATGGATGTCAAAAGGATTTCTTCGTGGGGTGGGGGCTAATAGTGGACTTTTTCAGGGGTAGCAAAAAGATTTTCCTGGGGGGTTAAAAATAGTAAAAATTAATTTTACCCACCCAAAACTAAGAAAGCGACCTCTTTTTGCTAAAAATTTAATAGGAAAATGTCAAATTTCAAATTACAGGGAGAGCCTTGGCTCCCCTGCTCCCTTCCAACACATGTGTGCAAACAGGAGCGGAAACATCTGACACTGCTGCAGAGGCGGTTGAGCCAGACCCAGCATGCTGTTCTTGGTGGCCCATTCCGGGAGGGTGAGTTGTGGATGAAAGTACAGAGGCTCGTAGTGCTTGCGAACCTTTCCGCATTCCATCGGCGATCCACCCAGAGGGCTGCACTTCTGTTATTGTCATTAGATGAACTGATGAGTTGTTGTGCATTGGGTACAAATGAGTGACTTGAGTTAAGATGACGTGCATTCCCACTCGATGGATAGGTGAGTGCTGAGTAGTGGAGATGTCCAGCCTGCAGGGGATGACATGCTATAGGCAGTGTGGCTCCTTTGTCACGAAGCTCACAAAGCGTAGGTTGGATGCCTGCGAGAATAGGAAGGTTGTCCGCTGGCGCAGGCATCTGGTCACAATTCACAAGGCGTCATTGACGGCAGTGTCAATGAGGTGGGTATAAGCATTGCGGCACCAGACTGGAGCCCTATAGCCTGCTGTTGAATGGACCAGGGCTCAGGTGGCTGTTCGCAACGTTGTTGCTCCAGTGCCCCAGTCTGAGCCAGCAAGCCGCATCAAGAGCGCAACTCGTGATGTCAACTTTTCGTGAAGTGACTCAAGATGTCAGCGATACGTAGGTGTTCTGCCTAGTGTTACTCCAGAGTAGCCTATGTGGACTCAGAGACTTTCAGCTCACATTTAGCTTCATTGTTGTTGAGGTGGAAGACTGCCAACACTGCTTTTGTACTATTGAGCTTTAACTTCCAGGTCTGAAGGTATTCACCTACGGTTGTCATGTCTTTGCTTAGAACACCTTCCACTGTTTGTCAGTCTCCATCAGCATGCATGACTGCTAGGTCGTTGGCATATGCAATAAATACTTACTGGAGACGCTAGTTGGCAAGTCAGAGGTGTAGACGTTGAGAAGAGAAGGGTGCCATGATGGATCCCTATGGAGCGCCATTCTTGAGGCTCCTTAACCTTCTTCCATTTGCCGTTAGCGGTGGTAAGGGTGAAGCTGCGTTTACCAACAAGTTATATGATCAAGCTGACCATGCGCCTGTCAAGTAGGTATCACCATAACTTGCAGGTACAAGCGACTTTAACTGCAGTGACTGATGCAATAAAAGAGTCTGTTTGGTTCACAATCGTCTATTGTTTCTTCACAGTGGGTAGCGCGAAATTTTTGCAATTATCATTTGTGATCTTTGTTGGGGAAGAATTGACAGTGTTTTGGTTTGTATGGGGGGAAAGTGAAAAAAACTTTGAGAACCACTGGTCTAGAACTAACAAAACTTCATCAATTTTTTGATAAATTATTTTTTGTCTGGTTGCCATGACACTGAATGTTTCTGAAACAGCAAGATTTTTGTATTTGTTATGTTATAACAATTTAATATGAAGCAACAATTTATTAAAATATTGGAAAGAGAAAAAATTGAATTAGAATCAATTAATAGTGAATTTTCCAGCTAGAACTACTTGTGTGAAAAAAAGTCATTTTCCTGGACACCAATGCTGTCTAAGTGTACAGCAGTACTCAGAAAAAAGTGAAGAATTGTAGTGCTAACCATGATATCTATTTTTAGGTCACTAAAAACTTCTTACCTTTAGTGACATATACAAACGTGGTTTGTATCGTGGTTGGGCACTAAGTTGCAAACTTCTATTCCTCTGTATATTGCAAATGCGAAAAAGGTTTGACACAGTTATGTGAAGCCTGGCCTTGTAAGTAAATTGCTTTGCTTGGATTGCAGTTTTTCACCTAATTTCAACATTCACAACAGTGAGTTAGTTCATGCTAGCTGCCATTATGATGAAGTGCTTCTTCCGCTGTACATACCTGGGCAGCTGAAGTGACCACTGCTTCAAACACCTGTTACTCCTCTTCTATGTTCTTTGTGCATTTGGGAAACTCACAGATCGAAAACAATTCACTGATTGCAAAGGTCTTCCTCTTATATCATTGTTTTCAAGGGCTTTCCTCATCATTCTATAGAACCTCTTAATGCTAACTGTTTATGTGAGCCAGATTTGTTTTTCCAGGTAGAATCTGTAGACAAACACATTTTGATCAGTTGATATTTCTGCACCCGTTTTGACACAACCATATACAACCCTGATTGGAACAGTCAGCTGAATTAGTATAAAAGTTGATTCAGTGACTACTGTCCTGCTGAGTCTTTGTACAAGGTGTATGTTAAGGATATCTGGTTATATGTTCATAATGCCAAATCAAGTATCGTTGCAGCTCAGTCACAAAATAAAATTTCTATTCTCATTTATGATAGGGTTGAGATCTTCATGTAGGACATTCAGACATAAATGTAATTTCAAACATGTACCATAGTCTCCCAATGTGATTGTGGGCTTATTAATTACAGGGCAGTGCTATTTTTCTACTCGGAGTACTGTGAGATTACGTTTGAGGACTATGTCAGTACAGTATAAAGCACAGGAATTAGTCTCTCATTTTTAACCGTGGCATACATCCCTTTGCGAACCATTGCTCAACACCTCTGCCAGCTTGGAACTTGGAAGCATCTGATCACTAGATTGGGCAGTCATTTTTGAGTCCCATACTTAACTCTTTGGCGTCCAGTTGCTTTCGGGGATTTTCGAAAAAAAACGCCTAAACGCATGTTGCTTTGCGTGGGAATTTCTCCAGTCCTGTATGCTCTACAGACCCAGTAAAAGTCATCATTGTGCCAATGTGAAAAACAAGTATTGTAAGGTTTTGGCATCAAGTGACGAGCATGTTCTGTGACTTTGTAAACATAGAGCAGACAAAACAAAACCATGCAATGACTTTGATACTACTACATGAACTAGTGGAACTCCTAAGTGAAAGGTGGTTTGTTCAGCTCAATCCACATGTATTTGGTAAAATCGTGATTTACAAGAAAGACTCAAACAAAATCTTTAAAAAGTGTCTGTCACAGTGCTGAATTTGTTTTGAATCAATTGTTTGAAAGAAGTGCTATTGTTTTTAGCAGATGATAACATCCGCAGTGTAAATCCTTTTATGCAAGCAATTACAGTACATGTTCAGATGTTTTGGGCAATATTGCAACCCCATTAACACTTTGGCGTCCGGCTGCTTTTGGGGATTTTCGAAAAAAAAACGCCAAAACGCACGTGGCTTTGCATGGGAATATCTCCGCTCCTGGTCAAAGCGTCAAAAGACACGGCAAGTCTTCTAGTCTGCACTTGAAAAAAATTTTTTTGCTTTGGGGGTGCAGGTTTTTTGTGAGTGACGTCATAAGTGGAGGACTTTTAGGCTACCTTGGCCCACTTCGCCTGGCCCTGGGCGCCAACCGTTAGGTGGTAGTATTTCACTGAAGTTTTTCTTGGAAACTAGAACCAAAAATGTTAGAAAGTCAATCAAAGGCCCAACAGGCTCAGATTCTAGCCTAGTTTCCAATGAAAATTTCAGTGAAATACATGGTTTAGTGGTTGGGCCCTGGGCCAGCTAACATGAACCAAAATGGCCAAAACCTACTTCACTTATGATGTCACTCGCAAAAAAACCTGAAACCCAAAACCAAAAAATTTTTTTCATTGTAGTCTAGAAGACTTGCCAAATCTTTTAAGGGTTTGAACAGCTCTCTGGCACCATCAGCAGATGAGCTATTCAGTTGTTAGGACAAGATTTTAGTCCGATTTCCAGGTACGATATATTCGTAGCCAGGAGCCAAGGTGTTATTATCAAAGCTGGCTGGTTAGTTCCAGCTATGTGTATTTCTTTTTTTCTGTATTTTTGTATGGGCATGAAAACATTGAACATTAAAATCAATTATATTAGAATCTGCGTTCAGGGTAGCTCAATCGCCTGGAAAGTTATGGAGTTGCGAAGGCTTGCTCAATTTAGGCAACTTGTACCTTTAAAGGGCAAATCCACCCAGCAACGTAGGTGTTAAGGACAACAATAGCTCACAAGTACCAATGTTCACCTTTCACTTCAAAGGCTAGGTCAGTGATTCTTAACCTGGCATAAATTTCATCTTCCAAGGGGGGTAAATTCATTAAACCATAAATTGCAGCAAATGTAATTTTTTTGAATTATTCTAAACTGTAAGTAAGAGTTTGCTAGTTTTGTATATTTAATAAATGAGCAACGTTAAGTGTATTGGGGGTGGTAAATCTGGTAATCTTGTTTGATGAAAGGGTAAGATATGTAAAAAAGGTTAAGAACCACTGGGCTTGGCGATCAATTCACAGCTATAGAGTGAATAGCTATAATATTCCTTGGGAATAACCATTATGGTCATCAGCCTAGGCAAAGCGCACAATTCAACCTTGAACTTGCCACCAATGTCCACAGCACAAATAATGCAAAAAAATTAGTGGATGTCATGTTGGCTTCATGTCACAGTACCTTGTATTATAATTGCTGAGGTAACTGCAGGGACTGTCAAACATTTTTGTTGTAATTAGAATGTGTTTGTATTTAGACTCAAACAGCAGTAGCTACTATAGCATTTCAAATGTCTTCCTTTTTAATTCTCAGAAGTTGTCAGCTTGACCCACCTTGTATGGACTTTATTTTTGCAGCCTGTTGTGGGTCAGACAGCATTAGTGCTGTCTACTATGCAGTAAGATGCGGTTCAGAATCTGACCTAATAGCTATAAAGCAGAATAGTACTGGTCTTAAGTTTGGAAAATGCAAATTTACAATTTAACTAGGGCTGGTGTTTAATTCCAGATAATTAAGGTGTGATCACTCTGTACAGTGCCTGCATTTGTGAAAACTGTAAATGTTGCAATTATGAAATGAATTTCTAGTTTTTGTTGAAGGTGGTTCATGTAGGTAACGAAATTTTTTACTTAATGTACTAGGCCACTGCTGAAATTTTCTTGCTGAATTAGGTCTATATCATGTGCTACAACCACAGTTTTTGCAGTAACTGCCCAAACTATATCACTTTTGCTTTTTTAGCATTCCAATAAATAAATTTTCATAAAATATGCATCATGTAGGTAAAATTTTGTTATGGTGTTAAGGCCTGAATGTAGCTGATTTGTTTAGTCTGTAAGTAGAATTGTGTGGCCTAGTTAATCTGATTTTTCTGATTTCGTGAAATGTTTCAGGTATCTTTATTGACTATTCATGTAGGTGGAAAGACTCACACTTTCAAAAAAGCATCCATTGCTTCTCTGAAAATGGAAGAGCCTGGTAGAGCTACCAAGACTGATGAGCCCATTTGGATTAAACAACATGCAGCAAAACTGGAAGTAGAGAAATCTAAAGTTAGTTCAACCACATCTGTGCCACCTCCTGAGGAAAAAACCGCACCTTGTACTGCTGTTGAAAAGAGCAAGGCTCATAGAGTAAAATCAAAAGGCAAAGAGAGCCTTTGGGATTCTCCTTTGTTTGATAGAAAGCACTCTTTGAGTTTGTCTGGTGATGGTAATCGCAAAGGGAGTGGCAGCAATTTGATTGGAAAGGAACAGCATGGCCTCACAGTTGGTCCTGTGCTATCGCATGCAGTAAAATCAAAGGAGTCCATTTCATCACGCATAGAAGAAGTTGATCGTTTGCTTAAAGATCCTATTATTAAAAAGGAAAATTCTGAAGATGATCTGAAAAGTAAGTGTGGTTTCAATTCAACTGGATTTAAAGTAAAATGTATTTGTAGCATTTTCATTTTTTCTTGTTATCTTCATGCCTTCAAAATTTGCAATGTATGATGTTTCATGAGTTTTACTAGGAAATAACTTGTAAATTATGAAAAATCTTTAAGTGTATAGATTCACAAGTTGCAGTACTGTGTTTGGTTCCATAAAACACAGTTTCGTACAGTTTAATGAAAGTAATGTGCATATAGCATACAGGATTTCCATCTTCTTGGACTGAAAAATAGCTTGTTTTCCAAAGATGTATTTAACCATATAACTTCAAATGTATCAATGCAAATTGTAACTAAACAATAAACATATGCAGCAGATTGCATGTGAATAAAGTTTTGTGATGTCACAATGAAACCAAGGTATTTCATGAAATCTGTAATGTAAGTAACAGGATTTATCAAAAGAACCTATCACAACCAAGAATCCTACACTCAATGTCAACAGAATACATGTTTCACTGGCTGGGCAGGCATCTTCAGGTCTTACTCAAACAAGGGAGCAGTGATGGAATCTTGAGACTTGGTCTTGAGATGAGTCTCGAGACCCATATTTGCCAGTCTCTGTCTCGAAGGTTTCAGGGCTCATCTTTGTCTCAAAGGCTAAAGGTCTCAGTCACAAGCCTATTGCCTTGAGGCTTTTATTACTACAACTACATGGCTTTGGAAGCGTGTGTAATTCAGTGTGTTTTTTGTCTGCTGTGTCTGCGGGTAAGAAACAACAAAAGCAGGTGAGAAAAATGCTACAAATTCCAAAATATTTCAAGTTCAAAGTGATGCTGACATTGTTTCAAAAATTTTTAGAAAAATTTTGCTACAATTCACAACTTTTGAAGTCTCAAATCATGGTCTCCAAGTTTAGGTCTTGACTGCATCTTTGCATGGCAGAATAACTAAGAGTTCAAAGCAGAAATGAAAGCACTCAGTTTGATTGAGTGCTTGTTATATCTCACGGGCAATCACTTCCAATTTCATTATGGTTAGTTTAGTTTCGCGAATGCAACTGTTTGAGAATAAAAATGCAGTAAGATGTTAGTATCACATCATAACTAAAAATAAACACACAAGTTCTTCAAAATAAGCACAAATAGTAAAAGTCAGCATAATCTGGCAACGCTGCTTCTATCTTCATCATGTGGCTTTTGACTAATCTTAATAGATATTTTGCCTTTTTTTACTAAAAGCATGGTCAATTTAAACACCAGTAGTTCATCACAATGCTCAAAACTGGCTACTGTATATGTGTTTTAGAAGTATTTATGGAAGAAACCTTTTGACATGTAATACTGAGGGCTTTCAAGTAATATTTTTATGGGTGGTCCATGCTTTAAATGGCAATTTTGTCAATTGCTCCTAGAATAGATTGTCACTTTTTGTGCCACAAAATGTAGAATAGTACTTCCACAAGCAATTAGCAAGCTTCTATGAATCCTTACAAATATTACAGATGTAAGACGTTTGTGAAGTAGTAATCATAGAAAGTAAACTTACTAAAGCAGATACCTCAAAAACTTCAGTTGTCATGGACAAAAATCAAAGGATTCTTTTTTCTGTGTAGTTTGTTCACAAGTAATAAGATTATCGCATTTAATTTCTGCACCAAAGTTACTGCGCTTGGATATATTTTTACTTGAACTATGCACAAGATGTAAAATATATGTACTTTGATTGACACTGCAGGAGAACTTGAAGGTTTTGTGTTGTGTACTAAAAAAGAACTTGAAGGTTTGTATTATGTGCACTAAAGACTTAAAGGAATCAAAACAAATTTTAGGACAGAAAAATTGTTTATTCTGGGTGAGTTAAGTTTTGCTTATTCATTATGTTTGCTCATTTGCTGTGCCATTATGAGAAGATGGTAAATTTGTTTAAAGTTTTTGTAGAACTGAAAGAGACGGAACAGCATCTAGTAAATTTTTCTCAGAATGGGACAGTTCGGCGATTGACGTTTCAGCAATAAATCAGTTAATAAGAGCCTTTGATAAGAACATTCTTCTTTGTTAACTTTTTTATTTTCACAACACACATCACATACGACGTGATATTGACAATCACACATTACATATTACAATCACACGTTACATGTTCACAGTAACAAAAATACCAGCTAAAAACATCAGAAATTGAACTGGTCCATTTCGAAACTGGGCAATTCCATGCAGATATTCAGTCACATCATAATTGGCATGTCCCTGAACCCCTTGCAGAATCCTTTCATTGCCCATTCTATAATGTGATAATTTGCTGGGTGGGGTATTTCCAGCTACTAAAATGCTCATTACAAGCATCACACCCTTTTTGCACGCACCTTAGTCTTATCTGTGGACTTCCAGATGGTTTGGTGGTTCGTCTGGGGTTCCACCTGTACTCATCTATGGGATGTCTCGACCTGATTGTTTGTTCTATCTATGTTTTGAATTACCTGATGATACACATTCCACATTTCCAGTGGAAATTGTGGAGGACGACATCCGCACCTATGTAGTCAACCGACAAATATCCTCTAACCAACCTAACATGGGGATTAATTCCTGTGATCACTCAGTGGAAAGTTCATCGAATGCATCTTGTACATCATTTATTGGCACAAACACCAATACTGGGATCAGTCACATGTGTACAAAATTTGGTTCTCTGTTATATCAAGCAGTCAAACCATTCACTGTGAGTCTTTTTGAAAGTCTTCCACAAAGTGGAAAAAACATCCCAGAAAGGAAAACACACTGGCCCCTGGCCCTCAGGATGACAACAAAACACTTATCTAACCTTTGAAGTATTTAAAAAACACACTGTTTTCATATAAAACATGTGAGAACACTATCACTGAAACAACCCGTCACCAAATTGGCATTGAATGCACGATGTGAGAAGTGTTATATTTCAAAAACAAATGTGTACGTTATTGAAACCGCATTACTGAATGCAATTTATTTGCAGGTGCTCACTACCCCAGGGTCTTAAGCTGTTTTTTTTTCACTGAGACATTTCAGTCATTTTTTTGTTGACGCATTTTGGTCATTTGTTTTACAGTTGCATTAAAACTTACCACAACAGTATTCATTACCCTATATTTTCAGACATTATGACCAAGTTGACTTGATTTTTTTGTTCATTAAAAAATTGGTCTGTGACCGAAAAAAACAGGTCTTGTGTTTTCTGTGCCCCTTAAAGATACTATTGGTCCACAGGGTTATTTGAAGTGATGTTTGTTATGGCACATTTGAAAGTGGTTGTGAAGATAATTCTACAATTAGATAGGTCTAGGAAAGAATTGCTTAATATCTCAGACCTTTTTGATGGGCAGCCATTGATAGCAATATGCACATTGAACCCATTGAAACCACAGCATGTTGGATAGTTTTCTTGTGGTCTAAGGCAGTGGTTCCCAACTGGGGGTCCATGGACCTCAGGGGTCCACAGAAAGATTTTTGGGGGCCCATGACCTTTTTAGGCATAAGATGAAAGTAAAATAGGGAAATGACAAACTACCCACAGTGTGGTGGTCAAGCTTGAAAAAGACGAGATATCAAGTGGAACTCTAGAATCCAGGCTACAGGACAACAAAGATCTGATTCACATGAATGACTATGTTATTCACTTTAACAAAGGTATGTAAGTTTTGGAGCATAAAATTGGGATAGACTTTACAGTTTCATTAAAAAAGCCTTCAAAAAACTAGTTTAATTTTGAGACGTTTCGGATTATTCTTAATCCATGAAGACGGATTAAAATAATCCGAAACGTCTCAAAATCAAACGTGTATAGTTTTTTGAAGGCAGGCAGGGAGTGATTTCTCCCCTAAAACCTAAGGCAGTAACTTGATTCACCATGATTTTGTACAATTCGTAAAACAGCTTTCGCAATACAAGACCATTCTGCCAACAATTGTTTTGTCACAGCATTGCTGTAAAGTATGCTTCATCTCACAGATAGTATTGAACCCGTATTGAGACTTGACTACCAAATATTACTAAAATTGCCCCCCCCCCTTAACTTTACTCACTGGATCCACCCCTGGATAGTACATATTTCGAGTCTAAGAACAGTAATTTTATCGATTAGATTAGAATTCTCAAGATTTTGTTCCATGTGTTTCATTCGAAACTGCATTTTTCAATGTGAAATAAAACAATACAAATTATAATAATATTATCATTAATTCATATTTTAAAATGTAAATTGTAACTTAAGTATGCAAATGTAGCCTAATATATGTGGGCCCCGGTATCAATGAAGTTTTCAATGTGGCCCTCTGTCAAAAATCATTGCCCACCCCTGCATTAGACAGTTTGGTTGTCATGAAATATATAATTTCCACCAAACTTTCATGATTCTTGGCACACCAAAGGGATGACAAGTGATAACCTTATCTAGTAGAGACCACTTGTACGTTGATTTTATTAGAGGGTCCACAGCTTTTAGCCAAATTGTCAAAAGGGTCCACGACACTGAAAAGGTTGGGAACCACTGGTCTAAGGGCTATCAGTGCTGTTTCAAGACAGTGGAAAAATTTTAAATATGATTTTTGAAAAGCTTGTTCTAACTTTCTCCAATTGATAGTAATGAAAACTTTCTCCAATTAATAGTAATGAATCAAGAGCTGAATGAAAATACACTTACCTTTACTGGATATTTTGAGAAAATGTGGTGATCAAATTCCTTTTCTAGATTTCTTTTTTACAGCTAAATGCGACTCAGCTGTAACAACTGCTTCTGGTCGTGCAAGGTCAGCTTATACACCCAAAGGAGGTCAGACAAATACCTCAACGGTGAGTCTCTTGGTTGACATTTGAGCATATAAAATGATTGCTTTGCTTTGGCAAAGAGGGTTCACTGAGGATGTGTTACTGCACTGATCCTCTCACCATCCACACGCCCCCCAAAAGCATCAAAAGAGTGGAGTAGGAAATGTCAGAGAGCAGTTGGTTGTGGATTGCTTTGGCACGTCTTGCCCTGGTGCTGAAGAGTGGTGATCCAAGTGAGATACCCAGGAAGATGAGGCGGCGTCCTTCTTTCCAAGATTGGATGGATGTGGTGAGCTGATCTTTCCATGACTTTGTTCCCATCAGCTTTAGGTCAGAAGGGAACAAGTTGAGTGGAGTGAAGTTGGAGCAGCTCGAAGCCAACATGTCAGCAGTCTCATTGCAGGTGACTCCAGAGTGGCCTGGTACAAAGACCCATATCACCTTGGTGGTTGGGTGAGCGCCACGGAGGTCGAACCATTCACCTGGAAGGTATCCTGACTGGATCTTGCAAAGAATGGCCATGGGGTCTGTGGCAACAATGATTGTAGGTGGGGATTTAATATCCTTGACTGCCTTCAAGGCATTCCTGACAGCTTCCAACTCCATCCTGGTGCTGCTCGTAAACACCTGGTGTGCTCCAGCTACTGTTGGATAAGTTCACCATTGCTGAAAATGGCAAAACCCCACCCTGCTCTGTTGGTGGCAGGATCAAAGGAGCCGTCAGTGGCTACAAGGATACAGTGGAAACCGCTTAATACATCCTCGGTTAATGCAACCAACCGCTTATTACATCCAAATTGCTTGGCACGGAATTTTCCTAATCCTTTCCCATTATAAAAACCCTGGTTAATACATCCAGTCTC
>Ga0210059_1003958_pt1 | contig 23864 bp, 19 predicted proteins | sample Ectturendosymbi2_FD_188042 | JGI IMG/M metagenome (GOLD analysis project Ga0210059, IMG submission 188042) | Ecteinascidia turbinata endosymbiont from Florida, USA - Sample 2 (SPAdes) (version 2) | ecosystem: Host-associated > Tunicates > Ascidians > Unclassified | place: Key West, Florida...
TCATCGCGTTTGGCGTGGCTTTTGTCTCAGGCGGTCACATGGTTTGCCACAGACTGTAACGTGCAGCGGAAAAAGTCTAGCTTTGCCAAAGTGAAATGGAGTAATTCGATAAAAATTAACACTCCAGTTGCGGTACAATAAACTATGCAGAATTTCCATGCTAAAAAAAATTTTTCAAGCAACAATTCGTAAGTCATTCCCCTTGTCTCTCAAAGTTTTTTAATTGATGTCAACGTCTTCAGTGGAAGCACCAACGGCTGGGATTCGTCTCTCCTTATCAAGTGTGTTAATATAATAGGATTCTATGAAACGGCGTTTATGAAAATCACATTCAAATTCTAAAACCTTCGACTGTTGCCAATCCATGGACAAGGAATGACCTAAGTCAAAAACATGCCGCTTTGAAGCACTCTTGTCAAAGCGTCTGTGTTTAACATCGGCCATACGTTTTTTGTGTCTAGTCTCAAGACATCGTTTGGTTTCCCCAATATAACGCTGATGGCCGTCGTGATAATTTACGAATCTGGGCAGAAAGAAGAAACACGGAGCTCAGCTGTATTAACGTACTATCCGGGATTGACTGCAAAATTAAACGTTGCCTAAGATCTCACAATACCAAGGTGGTTTCGAAGCCTCTTCGAAAAATTGGAGACATTTTAGGTTCAACCAAGGATTCAGTCAATAAGAATCTTAGACAAGGCGTAATTTATTCGATTCCGTACGCAAAACATACGTGGCGATGGCAATATATTTTTATAAGCAATCGCCTGCAACTAAGGAAAATTGTGATGTTTGTTGAAACTTGAGTCGGGGAGACAAAACGAAGAGGCATCTATATCTTTCGTCTAAAAGATATCAAATTATTGCTATGTGTTGCATTTGCAGGTAGGTACGCTGTGCCTCAATGCGACTCAAAAATACGGCAGCAAATCTGCAAGTCCGAACCCAAAATTTTTTAGAGCTAGTGTTAGAGGATTTTGTTTAATAAATTCATTCTGAAACTTAGCCGGCAGCCAATACAAAAAACGTCGCAGTTTTTATCGTTAAAACAAATCCACGAGCACATGCAAATCCATATTTTACAATAACCCCCGAAATTTATGCTTTGATGGGTTTGGAGCCTGTCGGTGTTCACAAATAGGCCGACTCGTTTCTCATAATTTCGTTCGCCACAAGTAAAGTTCTTTTTCTTTATGGCTTCCTCAGTTTTTTTGTCACATTTGAGGTTCCCAAAATGAAGTTCTGGACCGAGGACTCTGATTCTACTCAGGGCTGTAGAGCAGGAGGCCAAGCAATTTTGGATGGTTGGAGCTGGAGCCTATGCGGTCAGCACTTGCGCTGCTCAGCCATAGCAGACAAAACAAGGACAATTGTTTCCGTTAAAGTGAACTATCGCAGAACACAATCTTAAACATGTGTAGTGGACGAAAGGTCTGCAAAAAGTGGTGAGATGGTTTGGATGCAGACGATAACCCAGATCCCCACCAAAGATTACTTTTTGGCCCATTTACAATGTTCCTTGAAATTTACATGCAAATTCATTCCGTGGTATTTGCATTAAGTCGACAAATTAACAAGCAAAAAGTATGTGAAAACAATTCATCTCCTTTGCGCAGGTACTAACGTTTTCGTAAAATATCAAGTTCGAGGGGGGTTTTAACTCCAAACCCCCCTTGCGTACGCCCTTGGCTCACCATCACCTTTCATCATCGTGTAATGTATTTCCACTCTCCAAAGCCAAAGTCCTTAAATTTTATGCAATCAATACTTTTTGAGACATCAAGGAAAGATGAAAGTGATTTCTGGAATTGGTAAAAAAGTGCGTCTCACACTTAATGTACACAAGAGCGTTGAGACAGTTATGAAAATACAACATTTTATCACTTTTATGGTACTGTCAAAATAAACAAGGTAATTGTTTGTTTGTCTATCAAATCTTGGGTTTTTTAAGAACAAAAACATTGTGCGTTAATTTCGGTCTGATGAAATTTTATTTCAGTGACGATGGCGATTTGCTTGTTTTGATTAGCAACTCTCACAATTTTGATGTATTAATGAAAACAATCTACACGCAATCGACTTCGAAAGTCAATGGTGCGGGAGGCCATTGGCCATAATGGTGATCCGTTTGTTGGCGCGGGATCAATAGACGAAAACTCAGATTTTTGGAATCATATGGTCAATAGTTCAATCCTCACTGCCGGTTCAGTTATTCCCGCAGTTGCTTTACTTTCAGCTCCCTCTTATCCCCATCTAGTTTTCCATAAACACCTCCAGAATGTTTTGCCTCATGATGTCGTTTAACATTGTATTCTTTATTATCACTAACAATTTCTTTGCAAATAAGACACAAGAGCCTTCCATCTGGATTTTCAATAAAAAAGTAATCCAAATTTCAACTTTTCTGAAAATATCTCTTCTTTTCCTCTACCTTTCTCTTTTTTGTATTTTTCAAATTTTCTAAAGCTGCCATTAGCGTGTGAACAAACTGAAGGCAGTAGTGCAATGTGCTAGCTGGAGTTTTACGCTAAAGCTGATATTCTGGCAAAACCAACAGGTGAAAAGCTTAAATCAAATTTACAAAAACTTTCTCAAGGTTTTCAACTGGAAAATTGTGCTAGCAGCTCACAATATAGTGATATAGTGCCGACTAATCAACGGAGAAAATAACAAAACGCGATTTACCTCAATGGAGACAAAGTAATACAGCAGCGGTACTGACATGCCTGCACAATCTATGATCTATGAAGGAACACTACTGCAGGGTTGCCAGATGTTTTTTGCGTTTCGATGATGACGTTACAATGTTGACTCAACCGTAGTAGGACCTTTTTGCAAAATTGGCAAAATGGACAGCGGCAAAGTATGAAAATGAGATATGGTGACCCAGCGCCGGCCATCAGCCGATTGGACCGATTGCTTCCAATCGGGCTCCGCGCCAAAGGGGCCCCACGCTACGCCTCCGAACTTACGCAAACTTACACTTTCAATCAAAGCTGCTTGCGTAGCGCATGTGCTGGGCCCAAAGTATTATTTAAGCATGAGACCCGTTTCCAACGAAAATAAAAGTGAACTGCGCGATTTCAGACGCCCTCAATAGTTTGTTCTTTAATCGTAACAATGGTAATTGTTTTTCGTCAATGTGTAGCCTGGTATTTCAATAGCAGCTAGTTACGGCAGAGAGAGTTAAGTTTTAAAGCTGTTTTCTGGTTCAGTTACAAGCGTTTCGTAATTGACAGGTCAAGTTTCAATAGTTCAATAGTTTCTGCAAGATACGATTCGATAGTTATTGTGGTTTCGCTAGTTACAGCACTGATACTTATCTGCTGAAGGTTAACTTTAGTTCGTAATTGCGAATGTGTGCGGCTTAGTTGATCAGTCTTATTCAATTTCACTATCGTAGAGATCTGATGAGGCAATGTGAGATGGGCATAAACGTTTGAAATACACCTAGTGTTAATTACGAAAACTTAAGACCATTACAGGAGTGCAAAAAATAACCGTTCCTTTACCATCTTCACGAGAATGTCCAAATGGCCTTGTTTGTTCCGCAAACGCATGGAGACTTCCGAAAATGGGAAGGTGCAACGCTCCTCTATACATAAGATTTAGCTAATAATCGGGGCGTAAAGAGGCTAGATGGCGCCCGGGGCAGGAAGCAAGTGTAGTCCCCCCATGTTCGAACCTGAGGTCTTTTGGAAGCAAATGTACTGTATTGAAGAAAGTATTTGTGACATTGTTGGGACTTTTCGGCGACCCCCGCAGTCATTCGGCGCCTCCGTAGTGATTCGGCGCCCGGGCAATTGTTCTTCCCTTGCCCCCCTTCGTTACGCCCCTGCAAATAATGCTATTTTTGCCAGGTGCAAGGCGCCATACAAATAAGTAAACATGTAGGCAGCGTTCCAGCAGTTAAGGGAACCTTGTTTTTTCCAAAAATTAGTTTGAAGCTTCAGGTTGTTTTAAAATCACAGGGGCACTAAAAGTCATTTTGTCCGCATCGCATCTTCTGAAACCATTGAGGTCTTGGCTGTGTTGCTAGACGCCGAAATTAAAAACAGCGGTTACAATGAAAGAAATGTATTTCACTGAAGCAGTGATCACCTGTGAATCGGACCATTGTGTAGAACAGCTATGTCCAACTCGCGGGTTGAGGGTTTTGTGCGGCCCAGTTTAGTTTTCACTGTAGTAAAAGTATCCTACATATTGACAACCTGTCCTTGTTTTGATAATTTTGAATTTGACATTTTTGATGCAGGTGGTCCTCAGTGCCACTTTATCACGTCTGTTACCACTGCAGTCAGGATTCGAACACTTTCAGTTTGTTTGTTTAAGGTAGATTTAGTTTTCTGAAATCAAAGTAAGCCATTCAATGTGCGGCCCTCAGAAATATGTCATTCAATGTGCGGCCTTGGTCAAGATAATTACATACTTTTTGGCTCAGTAAGCCATTTGGGTTGGACAACAATAAATTTTGTAGGCTGTTATTTGTGTTACATATAGGAAATTTTACGAGGTTTGCTCTGCGGAACGGTTTAGTGCAACCAATATTTTAAAGAAAGGGCCTTCAAGGGTGTGGCAAGTCATGGCGAAAAAACGTCCGTTAACTTTGTTGATTTACTCCGTTCATTTGGTTGATGATAACAGCTAAAGTCACTGGATGGAGCACACGAGCAACATTTTGATGTTCGAAATTCGCAAGAGTTAAATCTGGTGCGGAATATATTTCAAGCATCTCCAATGCAAGTTCACCAAAATATCTGCTTATTCCAATTTGTTTAACAAAACCAACTCTCAGACTACAAAGCAACATGGCAGAACTTTTGGACTTATGGTGAGCATTTGCCATATCTTGTTCACAAAACAAGACCGCGAACCCTGATATACCCTGTAACGTTCAAACGTTTTCAGAACTTTGCCTGCCTGACGGTCGAAGTAGTTTTGACGAAATTTGTGACCCAAAACAAATCGCATACGTTCTTGACAAGCCTGTAAAATTAAACCTACTGTTAAACAAAACGTTCTTATTTAGCTATTCGAGGTCATTTTCAAGTAAGCGACCGATCTTATTGCTGCAGGTGATTTCGAGTTTGAAACCAGCTGCTTGCAGGGATGAATTTCGCATCATACGCTGTTGTACTTCATGGGCTTCCCTACGATCACAGTTATTGCAAAGCTATGGTGCAAAGATTAGCATTATCTCACTCTGCAATTGACCTTATACCTATTGAAAGCTATTTATCATAATTCGGATGTTTTGCTCAACGGGATTTAAAGACCCCATCCTCGTGTGACGCACAGTAAATGGGAAGACTACGGACACTTTGCTTTCATTACGCGAAGAGCTATGTTTTTTTGCTTAGAGAATAATACTCCTCACTGTCTGAAAACTAAGCCTGGAAAAAGCAAAATCCAGGGGCCTCAGTCAAGCATATTATGCAAACAACGACAGGCAGGAGAGCAATGGGATATGCAAAGTGTGACTGTAGTTTACTTCGTGAATTATACGTTTGGTTGTGTGGGGGCTTGGCATGTGGGCAACGGTGCGGGATTAGGAGTGTTTTGTTTGCTCGAGTGTCCTTCAGTGATTATCACTATGGCAACGGTTGAACAAGCGCACATCATTAACGGAAGACAACCGCGAGATTGCTTTCCGCTTTTGTCCGCTTCGGACGCGCAGAGCTTTGACCGAGCAGACCTACTCGTCAAGTACGGGAGTATTAGCCGGTGCACCATTCTTCAACAAAATTTTTCTTGGAATTATAATCTCTAAACAAGTTAATCTCAGGTTCCACAACAAAACGCCCTCCAACAGCGACTAAAGCCTGAAGCGCAGTCCTCTTAACGAGCAATAACTCGCTGTGCGCTGAAGCCAAGCTCCTTTGTCAAGAAATATGATGATGCTTATTACTTGTCGTAAAGCCCTTTTAATCAATGGCCACAGGCTTTGTCTAGGTTTGTAAATTTGTTACAGTATGCTGGAGCAACCTTACGAAACAATACACAGACTGATACACAATCGACCGCCTTCTTGTTGCAACGACACAATAGAAAGCAATCTCCCCGTATCTAATATCAGATACAACTACCACTTATTCACACAAAACAAAATGGTCCGAGCGACCGTTGCGTTTTCGTTGTACATGTACTGTGCGACAAAAAGATGCAAGTGTAACTTACAAAGGAACACACGCACCCATCTTACCACTTGTAAAGGCGTTTTTGTCAAAAGCAAGCATAAGTATAATTGAATTGAAAAGGTTACCTTCCCAGCTTGCATACACGTCAGCCATTTGATGAACGCTATTTCTAAGCAATCGAAAGACTGTTCCTGTGTCAGTTTTAACTTTCTGTGGAGTATTTCTGTTGATCATACCACAAATTCCGGAAAAAAAGGTTGTTTAAAGCCTAGATTTTACTTTCAATTTTGACTCTTTAAATGTAGGCTACTCTTCGATTATAATGGCATCAAAGCCAATCCCGCCGACTCCGTCAACCAATGTTCCCTCTAAGGTGCGCAACTGCGCAGTACCACCAGACCATTTGCGCAGTGAAATATCATTCTCGCGCCCTTGCAACATTCCAAATGTAATATCGTACAGTATATATATATATATATCGCATAGCCCTTGTAACGCTTGAAACGCTTCACTGGTTGTGTGTCTACATGGTTGCGCAATTGCATGCGTAACCAGAGATGAGTGGACTGTCATATTTTACCATCCCGATCCAGTCCTGAATTTTTATAAGTCTATCCAAGTCCAACCATCCAATGAAGTCTAAGAATTTAACAATATACAGCTTTTTAACAACAAAAATGCCGAAATTCTTTTCCATTAACTCAGTCGAAATCCGGTGCTGATCTTAAATATTTTAAGTGATTTACGGTCCGGGTCCAATCCAAATCCAACAAAATTCGTTATAGCCCGGATCCAGTCCAATCCAAATCCAGTCCAATGTTCATCTCTAATGCGTACAAAAAAAAACATTTGCTCAGTGCAAAATTTGCTTAGGAGGAAACTGGTGAAACAAGGGTTAGGACTGCTTGTTTAAATTTCGATGCTTCCATATTTGCATACAAATAACAAAATTAATTAGAAGAAAAAGCATTGGGATTATACTTTTTGTGGGATTTTAGATCCCGTTGCAGTTCAAGATTGCACAAAAATTCCTGGTTTAAATCACAAACGTACTCCTACAATTAGTGAAAGATATCATCAACGGAATATGTTACCAGCGTTATGAAAAACGTCTTGAGCAGCAAAAAAGTCGTCCAAATGACGAAGAAAATTTTTTTGCGCTGCAGAAGAAAATTTGGAAGAGAACTGCGATTAAATCAGTATTCGAATATCGTTTCAATTCAAATAAGCACACTCATGTGTTTTTGTTCGTAACACAAGCTTTCTGGGTTTTTATTGTACGAATATGGATTTTGTTGGTGTGCAATCCGTTTTTTTTAAATCACTGAATGGAATCTGTGCATGTGACTACTGAACACAGACATCTTGGCAGGTAATGCAGCGAGACAGTGACACTGCTGATAGCGGTAAGCCACATTTAGTTTTATTATAGGCTACTGTGTGAAAAGAAGCTTGAGTAAATCTGTAGCAGTGATTCCACAAGTTTGAAAAATCCATTGTCAGTGTGAGACTGTGATGAACGTGCTCGAGTGAATAGCTTAAGCAAAATACTCTTATGCAGGCTTCTTTTCACACAGTATAAAAATACGTGACTTGTTAGAATAAGTCCATGCAGACTTGTGGGAATACGAACACGTCTTTATCGTTCAGGTTTAGTTCTGACCTCATAGTGAGCACTAAGTGCAAAACTATATTTGCTGCGGCGAGTTTTCGTAATTCATCTGCTCAGTTTTAAAAAAACCTGCGCGGTATTCAAATTTAGTATGTTCTACGATAGTCTTATCAACACATAATTCCACTTCTCACTGATTGCTTGAAACAGTTTTGCGTGAATGTATAACTCTCTTGATTTTTTACCGCTCATGTTGTTCTGGTCGATGATTCTTAAATCATGACTTAATTGTAGAAACAGAAAGTGCGCGCAAAAATTGATATTAGGCAGTTTATGAAAAGAAAAAGCATTTCTGATAGCCGAAGTGTAGAAAACATTGCTCTGCATCGTCAGCAACCAGAAAAGGATAAGCAAAATTTCGACGTTGCCCCCCATGGAAAAATTTCTGCGGGCGCCCATTGGATGCACTGATTTCGATATAACTCTTGGGTCATAAAGCATGGTGCTGTTTGCTTCAATTCTCTAAAACCATTCAAAAACGATAAATGCCAAAGCTGTCAGTTTCCTTAACCTATATACTAAATGCAGTAATCAAAAAGCTCTATAATTTTGACGCATGGTGAACAGCCTAAAAACATGAAAAATCAGTAAAGTAGTGTTTTGGTATTCAAGCGCGAGGCCCCCAAAAGCGCGTGCCCCGGGGATTTTCCCGGTTTGCCCAATGTTTAATCCGACCCTGCTCGATGTACACAACAAACAAGAGTGTGATTGAGGTGTACTTTTGGGTCACTGTAAGGTGCAGCCATACCAGTTAATGGAATCTCAGAGATACATGTTTGTTAATTGGAATTACATTATGTAACTTCGAATTATTTGAATCTCAGAGGTGCATGTTCATAAATTCTACTTCTAATGTAATGTTTGTTTTTGAAAGAATAATTGAAGTCATGGGTGCAATTTGGTGGGGGACATGGGGACGTGTCCCGCCACTTTGTTAGACGAAGGAGACATAATATGCCATGTTCCCCCACATTTTACTCTTAGGATTTGTATTTGGCGAGGCTTCAAAACTAAATGTGACGTTTGTCACGTTTTGTGTGAAGAGTTTTTCATGTTAGATGTTACACATAGCCAAGCTGATGTTAAAACAGAGTTTGGTGTAGTATCACTGATTCTGATATTTTTATAAATTTTTACTTCAAAAATAATTTTTAGCATTTTGCAAACCGCAAAAGATTGTTAACTGTCTCTGTCCGACATTTATCCAGTATGGTTTACTGTAAGAAAGGTCACTGTCTTGAAATAGTGAAGTTTAACGGCTGCACACGTGAGAGACCACAGTACAGCCGTGATTTGCTTCGTGCAAAACCTTTGCCTAACTGGCTCTACTGTAACGTTGTCTGTCACGTATTCAGAAACAGACAGCGGAAAATTTGAAGATGCAAGTGTATAATGTTAGAAAGTTGCATTTTTAGGCTAACCTCTGCGACGTTTTTGCCGAAGACAAACAGCAGCACTATTGTGGACAGTGGAGACTTAGTTTTAGGATGCATGGGCAGTTCTGAAAAAGACTGTTTTCAACCATTAGTAAACAGGATTTCCATCAAACTTTTAGAGAAGTATTGACCTAGCTATATATTGTCCTATAGCTTAAAACTCAATGACTTGTCTAGGAATTAAAGATAGCTTACATAGACAGTAGCTCTAATTCCTGTATGTCACGACAAGGGTGACCAACAAATTCAAAAGATACTTATACCCACAACAGGGGCGCAACCAGCTCTTCATTTTGGGGGGGGGGCAATTTGTATAAACTTTCATTCGATGACGTGTCATCGTGCTTATTCAATCGTGGTATAAATTTTTCGCAAACGGTCGCAGATATGTTCTCGTCGCAACATTTCTAAAAATTAAAACTTATTAGTTTCATTCAGGCCCGTAACTAGGAGGGCGAAGATCCCACTAAAATTTTTTCGCCCCGTTGGAAAAATGTCTTGGACATAGTTTAAAACTATCGGACACAATATAAAAATTTGGGCCCCTCCCAGAAAACTTTTCGCCCCCTCTGGTGTCCCATGCTTGTTACGGGCCTGCTTTTAATTAAGATGCAGACCGAACGATCACTACAGAGTAAAAATTAGTAGCCTGATACAAACACCTGGTTCCGTATTCAACTAGTGAAGTCATGGCTTTATCGCGTCAGATGTATAGGCTACCAGTATACTTGCGTAACGCTTCGTCTTGTTCTAGCAATTTAATCAAATCTTTTATCAAGGTTTTTGAAACTTGAGTCGAATATATTTGGTGTTAAATAAGTTCTGCATACGATATTGCGAGTGATGAAGCTTTCAGATACAAGAGACTATTGCCAGAATATATTTAATCAATGATGCTATTGTTTTAATTGCAAATACGAGACTTTGTCTGCCAACGATCTTCCAATTTCAACATATTTGTGGTTAAAAATACCAGTCATTTACGAAATTTTCAATTAGATGACCTGTCTCAAGATATATCTTGTAAGGAGATAATTTACCAGTAAGACAAAGAAAAAAACTTTTCTTAAAAATGATTAGAATACAAATTTTCAACTTTATCATTTGAAAGTTTCTGCAAATGTCAAAATTGCTATGCAATGTTTTGAAAATTTCGGGGCGACAAATGCCCCAAATGCCCCCCCTGGTTGCGTGTCTGACCCACAATGCAGCAATGTTTTCATCCAAGCGCGAAACATTTGCTTTACAGGTAGCCTACGCATGGGTGGAAGAACTATTTTCAAAGTGGGGGGGAACAAGTGCAAGTCAAAAAAACTAGAATTTTTTTGTGATTTGAATTTTCAGCTGTGACGTCATTGGCACGGAACTATGGCGTCATTAACTTTTGTCAGCATGTTTAAGTAATTTTATTCAAAATTAGTAAGCCCTCAACGACCCCTATCTACACAACACCTTATCTATCATACACTACACTGACTTGAGCACATAAATTTAACTAGTTGTTTTTAGTCATACACAAAAACAATTTACTTTAACAATGGACCCAATACGAATAATGTTACTTAAACCTATTTAGGTAAAATTCGAAATTTAAAAAAAATAAGTGGAGGAGCCTAGACCAGTGACGGATTTACGCATAGGCCAAATAAGCCGTGGCCTAGGGCCCCGCACAACTCTTTCCTATGATGATTCAATGTAACTAAAACTTTGCGAAACTGTGCCGAGACACAACTTCACAATTTACCTTGAAACGAGCGGAAATGCAAATGTCTACTCTAGACTCTTGACAGTACAGTAACAACACGGTAATATTGTGCATATGGGCGTAAGAGAGATACAGGCCGTCTGTATGAAAGCGATTCCAAAAAAAGAATGAAAAAGAAAAAAAATGTACTTAATTTATGTTCAATTTTCCACTGACCAAAAGCTCGCAACAACGCAAGACCACCAGACACTGCAAAACTCCGATAAAAAGCAGTATTGTCAATACTGGATCCTAGGTTTGGTTGTTTTTACTTGATTTCTCGCAAACAGAGATTGTTTGTTGAAACTCTATATGTTAGTTAAATCAGCTAGAATTGTTTCCCGTGAGCTTTACTGGAAAAGACGTGTCTACATTGGGCTTACTTCCTATGGTTAACTGAGGGTGTTGCGACAGCCGACAATACTTTACCGCTGTGCAAAATTTGTCTTCATGCTGTTTACCATCGGCCTATGGCCAGGGGCGGATCGTCTGGCTCTTATTCACTCAACTTGCAGTTGAAACTCACAATCTGAGCTCAAAGTTACCCATGAAAATACACCAAACGTCATTCATTTTCCGGCACCATTACGTCATGCAGAAAAACAGCAGTTGTATTGAAACTGAGAAAAGTTATCTTTGCTAGGTTCTTCACTTCAACCGCCAAAACTTAATGTTGATAGGCCCACCTAATGACTGGGCTACAACTTATGGCAGTTATTTAAAATACCCCACTGGACATTAAAAAATATCATGAGATGTGCCAAGAAATGATTTTTTATAATTTTGGTGACGGCAATTAGCGGCATGCCAAGGCTTGAAATATGCTTCTTACCGGGGCAGTTGAGGCGAACGATCTTGCCAAAGGAGCACCACGGCGAGTCACTCAGTGTCTGTGAATTGGACACACAACCATACAACTGAGAGGAGACACTCTGCCACTGGGCTGTCGCCGCCCCAATGAATCGTTTGTCGCCAATGCCTAGGTGTCAGGAGATGTTATGACGGGCAGTTGGGGCGTTACCGAGAAACCAAAGATACGTGAAAAAGGATTAAGCTAGCCTTGATTATATTTACCGTGGTTTCATGCAAAAATTTTTATCAGATTTTGAGAGGAGGGGCAATATCAACCGAAAACCCTAACGTTTCTAGTCTGTGGTCGAATGTCATCTCTTTCCTTTGTCCAAAGGACTTTTGAGTGAGTTTACTGAAATGGCTTTGTCTGGCGAGGAAGGTGTAGGGAATGGGGCACAATTGGCCCCCAAGTAAGCATGCCCGTAAATAGGGTGCGCAGGAAAATTTTTCGGTCCTGTTGGAAAAATGTTTTGGACTTAGTTTAAAACTATTGGACATAGTTTAAAAAATTGGGCACCTTTCAGAAAATTCTTCGCCCCCCAAACAGTTTACCAATCCACTCACTCGAAAGCCACATGCCGTGTTCTTCTAGGCTAGCCTACCAGTCTAGAGCTTCTAAATATGAAATTTGAAAAGCGGTAGAACATTTAAAAATGTATTTAAAATAATAACGAAAGACTAGAACTTTTAAATTCCTTTCAAAAATTAATTTATGGTCAGCGAAGTGCCGCCCCCCTTAAAGTGCCGGCCGGGGCCCCCCTTGCTACGCCACTGGAACTACGCTAATTTTAACCAAACACTTTTTGCTACTGCAAGAGGATATCAATGGAGATTTGGGTGGGGGTGGGGCTGCATACATGATGCCCAGTAGCAGCACTTTTAGAGAGCAGAAATGTGCAAGAAAAATATTCAGCTACCATACCTTGCAATATATATATGGTACCTTGCAGTTTATTTTTTTAACGTTAAGCAACTTAAATAAGACATCAAATCGCGCGGTAACTCAGACTTATAAAATGTGTGACAATCGATGTGTTCTGCTTATGAGTATATGCATGCGCGACCAATGCGATTCACAGTTTTGTGCACTCCAAGTGACAGCTCTGATAAAACCGAATTGATGTGTTCTATTATATTGCTGTGCTTGTTGGTATCATAGTCTGATGGTAATGCAACCAAGTTGAACTACAGTACCATGTCCAACAACAAAAATAAGTTCATTAATTTCTAAATCATTTGTAGGGATAAAGCAAAGCGTGATTAGTGTTACTTTGAAAACGCCTCTAAAAACAAGACTGGGAATCTGTATTTACAAAACTTTACTTCCGCATCGACCCGATGACTTTATTGGTTTTACATCAAGCTGTAGCCCCCACATTTTACAACAAAACTGCGCCCATGATTGAAATGTTGTGTTTCTTTCATCTACTTTGACAAAGAACTCTTCAAGTGCTTATGATAAAGTTTTATGTACTTAGTAAAGAAGCAAATACATAGTAATCATTTCCAAGTACTGTGCAACTGCCATAACACCATGGGCGTAGCCAGGGGGGCAGATCATGGTCCCCAAAATATATCACTTCCAATTTGCCTCCCATTTTGCCAATTTTACAAAAAGGTCGTACTACGGTTGAGTGAACGCGGTGACGTCATCGAAACGCAAACAGCAGTGATATGCACAATAACAACAATAACATGCATATCACACAAAGTTTGTCCCCACAATAGCTGTTACAACAAAAATGTAATTGAATTAATTGTTTTTTGTGTCATGTCATCTTTAACCACATGTTAGGTTAATGCAAGTTTGCCAATTGACTTGCATTCTGCCCCCCAAGGATGTTAAGGTGTTACTAGAAATGTGTGTAGTATTGCAAGTAAATCGATTAAATGTAGAGTTTGACATGATTTAAGTAAAAACGTTAGAGACCAAAAGTAATAGCTTTGGGCATGGGCGACTGCAGAGATTTTTCCAGGGGGGGCAACGTCGGAGTTTTGCTTATACTTTTCAGGTTTCTGACGATGCAATGAAAATGGACGTTCACAAAACGCTTGACCATTTCTACCCCATTAGTCTGTGCTTGTTGAACCTCAATTCTCAATCTTTTGTCTGAAATGTTTCCTACTCTTCGGCTATCAGTAATGCTTTTTCTTTTTATAAAATGCCTAGTATCCATTTTTTCGAGCACTTTCTACAAATAAGTCGTAATTTAAGAATAATCAACGGCCAGAACAACATGAAACTTGGACACTCACGCAAAACTGTTTCATGCAATAAGAAGTGGAACTATATGTTGACAAGACTATTGGACAACTTACTAAGGTTAGAACACCACGCAGCATTTTAAAAATTGAGCAAATGAATTACAAAAACTCGTTACAGCCAATATACCTTTGCACTTAGCGCTCACTAAAAAGTCAGAATTAAACGGACGTATTCCCACAAACCCACAAGTCTGCATAAACGTATTCTAACAAGCCACGTGTTTTTACATTATGTGAAAACAAGCCTGCATAAGAGTCGTTTGATCAAGCTATTCACTGGGGCACATTGGTCACAGTCTCACAACAACAATGGATTTTTCAAATTTGTGGAAGCACTGCCACAGATTTACCAGGGTTTTTAAGGCATTTTAGGGACCCGATTCGGGTCCCTAGAATTTCAAATCGGGTCCCTACAGATCAATACCGGGTACTTAACATTTTCCTTGAAAAAAAAACTGGTCTTACTCATGGTTCTTTTCACACAGTACTGTATAAAAATATACGGCATGGCTTACCGCTATCAGCAGTGTTATAAAATATACGGCATGGCTTACCGCTATCGCTATCTCGCTGCATTACCTGCCAAGATGTCTGTGTTCAAATTAGCATGCAGAGCTCCCATTCAGTGATTTCAAATAAATCCAGATTGCACACCAAAAAAAAAGAAAACATATTCGTACAATAAAAACCCAGAAAGCTTGTGTTACGAACAAAAACATTTGAGTGTGCTTATTTGAATTGAAACGATTATCGGATACTGATATAAGCTCCTCTTCCAAATTTTCTTCTTGGACGGCTGTTTTGTTGCTCAAGACGTTTTTCAAAACGCTGGTAACATACGCCGTTGATGATATCTCTCACTATATACTGTATTTGTAGGAGTACATCTGTTGTTAAACTAGGAAATTTTGTGCAATCTTCAACTGCAGTGGGATCTAAAATCCTGCAAAAAATATAATACCAGTTCCATCTTCCTCTAACTGAAATTTGTTTTTAATTTTTATGCATAGGCAGTGGCGTACGCAGAAAAATTTCATGGGGGGTTTCATTCAGTGGCAGATGGTGGTCATTTGTAGTTGGTGTGTGCTGTTTGTGACGTCACAATTTGACGTCATATTCATGTTTCCAAGCGAAGTTTGTTGACATAATAGGCATATCCTTTTACCCACACTCCCCTTGTTTTTGTAAAAAATCAAGCCCTATACACTCGCCTTGTAATAATTTTTTTGTAAAATATCAAGTTCAAAGGGGGAGGGGTTAACCCCAACCCCCATGCGTACGCCCTTGTGCATAGGGAAATATCGAAATTTAAACAATCAGTCCTAACCCTTGTTTCACCAGTGTCTTCAATCGGCATTAGAGACAATAACATTATATGTATAAACCCGACAATGATCTTGTATAAGCAGGGCTACCATACCGTCCTTATTTCTAAGATTTGTCCTTATTTTGCAGTACTACGTCTTAGAAGATATTGCTGTCCTTATTTCTAAGAAATGTCCTTATTTGTGACCTACGTCCTTATTTCTTCTTATTTTCTAAAGCGTAACAGTTTTAGATAAGCAATATCTAATAGACATACAGACCATTACTATCTCATCGTAAACATTTTGTAATCAAGGTTTTGTGGCGTCATGAATGTAGCATAATCTTGTAGCACAGAGACGTAACGCACTATCAGACATTGTGAAAACTGCAAGCTGTCTACCTCTCGGTAGGATTTTTAGGAAAGCTAGTTTTGTAACGAAGGTTTAGCATTTAATTGATTCAAGAATTAAGCAAGCGAAAAGTACGGTTTCCGTGACGATTTCAAGAAGGAAGTCGAGAATAAAACATTGCTGAAGCAAGTGGTTCCTGGAGATAAATAGGCAAATATATGATCTGACGTTAGTCGTGCAAAAAGAAACAATTGTTTTCTTTTTACTAAGAAACAGCTGTTTTCTTTTTAGGTAACAAAATAAAATTTTCCTCAGCCGTCCTTATTTTTGGTTCTAGATCGATGTATATGAGGATATGAATGAGGATATGTGTATGAGGTGTATGAGGATATGAAACCCTGTGTATGAGGATATGAAATCGATTGGACACGTTCTGCTCCATCCATTATGCATACTTTCTCACCTGATGTGCGCATGCAAACACTGTAAGTCATCTGTATAGTAACGAACACATTGAATTTGTTGATGAATTTATCACTTAAAAAAAAACAGATTTAACGCAATTTTTCATAATTAAACCTAGACACCCAGATCTAGGGGCGGATCCAGGGGGGACGATTAGGGAGATCGCCCCCCTAAAACCTAAGAAAGTAACTTTATTCACCATGATTTTGTACAATTCGGAAAACAACATTCGCGATATACGGCCATTTTCTTGTACATTGTTTTGTCACAGCAGTGTTGTGAAGTATGCTTTAACTCTCTTACAGTAGCGAAGTTACTATTGAGCCTTGACTACCAGTTATTACTGAAATCGCCCCCCCCAACCTTAGTGGCTGAATCCGCGCTTGCTCAGGTTGACTAAAATAAGCAGATCTAGGTGGAAAAATCCCGCCGTGGGAGCGCTGGTCACATGCGGAAAGTCGCCTACCACCGCAACTTGAAGTGAACGTTTTAAAGATTTATTGTCTTGTGTATTGTTACGCAATAAAGACGAACCGTAGAACAATCCGCTAGCAAGTTTCGCAACATGCCTTTGCACGCAATGGAGCGGGCATGAAAGAACGGCAATCTCATCATTGCATTACACCAGAACACTGAACCTGGCTCTTGCGCAGTGTCATGTCATACCGGCAAATAAACTGTCATTACAACAGTTAAATGAATTAATCGGAACTTAGCTGCTAACTTCAGGCTTTCTAGAAATTTTTGGTTCTTAGTCCCAATTTCCAGGGGGTGAAAATGCCCGTTTTAGCCCCCTGCGGACCCCCATGGCTTTGGGGGAAAATGGTCAATCATACCGATTCAATACAACAATATGCGAAATAACGAGCAGTTGCGACAAATTTGCCAGCATTGATAGCATATTATCAAACTACAGCATTAAAAATTAGCTTAAACTCACCGTTTTCAGCATAGTAATGATAATGTTTATACGAAAAATTTGACATTTTGGAAAGTGCACTGAACAACATTTGGTAGAATTGCATCGAAAAACTGTAACATCTTGAAATACTTAACGGCCCTCCTGAAAGAGCTTCGTGGCCACTGGTTGGAAAGCGCTGCATAGCCTAAACCGAAAATGGTAGCTTAAAAGTGTTGTGGTGATGGGTGTGTTCGAATCACAGCAAAATTAGTGAACCAGGTGTGTTGTAAGATTTTAGCTGTTGGTGGAATAAAATAGAAAAACGTAGGGTAACTTTTGATTAAAGATTGAAAAAAGTCATCATTACCAACGAATGAGGGAAGCAACTGCAAATGAAGAGACCAGCAACACTGGCTTCCTCATGGCAACGATCTTGATATTGAGTAGAGCTGGTTTAATTCCTCTAAAAAGACTAACAGAGTGCTGCTTGGAAATGCATTTGGCTAGGCTAAAATGCAGACTATCGATAATTTTTAGCAGAGGTTTTTCAAATATTAGTGTTTTCTATTCTAAAGAGGATACCAAACACTTACATTCTACGTGCAGGTAGGCTACTTCGCCGGTATTTGCAATCGTTCTGTATGAGACTTTTTCTGTACATTTTTTTCAGTGGTTAAATTCGTTTCGCTCAACAGTCAGCTCGTTTTGCAACAAAAACAAACAATTTTTTGCTAGAAAGCAGTCCAGGCAATAGGGGCGTGCAGAGGTCTGGTGATGCCCGGGGCAACTGCTTGATTGTATGCCCCTTACTATATTCTAGTCTAGCAATGGGAGATGTGAAAAATACAGGCATTTAAAATACATAAAAACAAGTGTTTAAAAAGGAACAAGTTTCGAAAAATTAAATCCATGCTCATGGCCGTAGTCAGGGCCAAATTTTTACCGAGGCGAATATGTTAATTACGTCACCGGTTGGTTATGTTGTTAAATGTGGTTTATGTAGACCTAACATCCTACCCAATATTTAATCTAGGCTGGTGGTTGCAACACAGGGTAGCTGCACTGCTGCTCTTTTTAATACAGCCACACAATATAATATGATTTGATTTAGCGTTATAAAAATCTTTTGTGGCAGCACTACAGAAAGTTTACCGAAGCAAGTGCCGCATTTGTGTCAATGTAGCTACGGCCTATATGCTGCATGTGTTGGTAGCTTTAGATCTACAATACAAAGAAGCGTCTAGTTACAGCAATTAAATAATTTCACTTCTTGGATGCGCAGGCTGTCGCCCCGTTCACCCACTCTGCACGCCGCTGCAAGACATACGCTGCAACATTTTCACCCAATAGTCAAGATATTTTGACACACCCACAACCACAATGAACCTGAAAATTGTATCGAAAAGTTCACATATGCGTGTTTGAGACCCTGATTTAAAATGTCATTCCACAGGAGTTTTTAAACGTATTTGGCATCATACATCTTTCGAAAAAAGTTGCTTGCAGACAGTGGCGTACGCAGAAAATTTTCATTGTGGGGTTTCATTCAGTGGCGTAAGGCGGTCATTTGCATTTGGTGTGAGTAGTTTGTGACGTCACAATCTGACGTAATATTCATGTTTCAAACCAACGTTTTGGCGAAGTTTGTTGACATAACATGCATATTCTTCTACACGCACTCCCCTTCATTGAACTGAATAATTATCAGCGCTCCAGGTTAGGATATCGGAGGAACATACACTCAACGCTACAACACAGCAGTTCTTAACTGCAAAAATATCTGGTTGTGCGTTAAAACAGGGGATAAAACACACTCATCATCAGGGCCGGATTAAGGAGGGGGGCAACGCGGCAATTGTCCCGGGCCCTCTGCTCCAACGGGTCCCCCCGTGATAACATTTACTTGTTTTAAATAAAATATTGGTTTGAAAAATTGTGATTCAAAAGAGATACAAAAATACAAACTCTATATTCCGATGTTGCGTTGAGTATCATTAATGATTTCTCTGCAACTTTGACTTTATGCCAGTTTTAGTAATCACTACTGAATATAAATATTTTCGGTTTTGTTCAATGCAAATATATTTGAATTTTGCTTGTAACTTTTCCTAATAATCGTTCTTTTGGCATGGGCTTATCTACTCACGCATCAAGCCTACTGCACAAACGTCGCGAAAACGATACTATTTGCGTGCTTAAGCAGCAAAGCTAGTTCTGCCACGGTTGCCGTTTGGCATCAATGATTCCGTAACTTCTTGTGCGGTCTGGAGGTAGCAGCAGCTGAACTGCGATCTTTGTTTCGTCATAAAGGGTAACGTACGGTGGAAACGCACTTTTCCTCCGATGGCTACTATTTTTGCGTTACATCATAAACATTTGAAAGTAGCCAAGCCATTTATACCACATGTTACTGTGTGGTCCGCCAGAAAAGGTTTTTCGTCAGTCGATTTGTAGAACAAAAGAGTAGAAAACGAGATTGCAGTGTTTAGCTAGCGCGATGCCGAAATCTGTAATGCTATCCAGCGCCGGATTTAGGAGGGCCCAAGGGGCTCGGGCCCAGGGCCACCCACCACAAAGGGGCCCCCCCCCATGTTTATGTGTTTAGTCATATGTACGACGTGTGCGTGCCACTTAGTCATTTTTATTAGCGAGAAAAGTTTGTTTGTAAATTATCGGTCGTCCAGACCGCAGTATTTCACTGGGATATTGTTTGATATTGTGACGAAACAACTATTGTACTTACTGTTTTCCTGAAAGTCGGTCAGGTACCTGAATCTAGTCTAGTGAATGCAAGGTCAAGCTGCGTAGAGCGCATTAGCTTACGTCTCTACTCGCTACTGGTAGATTTTGCGTCTGCCTTACTTAGATTTGCACAGGTCACATATGAGTAACATTGTTAAGTAGGGTAACCATACGTCCTCTCTTTGGAGTACATGTCCATTTTTTTCATGAGAAATGAAATAATCTCCGAGGGTATTCAAAAAGTCACAACATCCTGCTGTTTACATTTATTATTTTACATAGCTATAATCATTGGCGTAACTAAAATTTTGAACCAGGGTGGTAAACTTAGATAAAAGGGTCCCACTGGCCATTGTACAGGGTTCATTAACCAACACCCAGAAAGAACTTGAGAACTGTTGGTGAATCCGGATGTGGATGGCTAAACTAAAACCCTAAATCACCGGAAAATAATCCGAAAAACAAAAACAACAACATATTGAAAAACAAAATAATGCTAAAACCGAAATATAAGTTAAGTGGGAGACCGGTTTTTACATTTAGCTTGCCAGGGGGCAATTCGCCCTTCTGCCCCCCTTCAGTTACGCCAATGGTATGATACATTGTATTTACACGCAGTATGTTGTCCCTACTCAACTGCAACAAGATACGAGCTGGTGACGTAGCTTACTTTATGGAAGGGTCTGCAAGTTGTCTAATTAATCTGTTTTGATTGAATTAATTCTCGGCTGGAAAGGTGGAAATGTTTACACATCCATCGTTACATAACAGTGGTAAATCTTTTTCAATATCTCAATGACTTAGGCAATAAGAGCACGTACTTCTGACTCCATTATAGGTTTTGCGTCAGCTTTGCTCGTGAACCGTGATACGATGATCAGTGTATTGTACGTAGCTTAGTGTAGCACTGTAGTAATTATAGCTAGTCAGTAATGCTCAAAAATGAAAAAATTCGTCATATAAGTATCCCATTTTCAGAAAAGGACTAAATCATTTCGAAGCTGAGTGCATTACGTGTGACAGCTCCGGATTTAGATGGTGGGGGGCCTGGGGCCCAGGCTTGGTGGGAGGCTCCATGTGACGATCGGATAAAGAATCTTTAGGTAGGTCTAACTCAAGTATAACAAAACGTTATGATGCAGCATGATAATTGACAATGATTAGCAATTTGTGAAACTGTTGCAAAACCAGTCACCAAAAGCATCGTATTTCCTTTTTTGAAATTTTGCTTGAAAAACGTTTTCGGCGATCCAACGTTTTCATCATCTCTAAACGTCAGCCCTCGCTCAGCAATAAATTTTACGACAGAAACCAAATGTTTACAGAAGCGATTTCCAATACTGTTGGCATTGATTGACCTGACTAGCTAACTCTGTATCAATTCTTCATAGTGATTCCATTCATTGCTCGTGGCTCCTCAGCGTGCTTCAGGTCGCAGATTCCTTCTCTAATAAGGAATGCACATATTTAGTCGTATACACGCACATCAGTCTACACGTGAAACATTAAACACAAGTTCGTGAAGGAGAAAAACAAAGCCAGCTTCTTTCAACGACTTCGGCGTTGTGTTTCTGGCGCCGAATAAGGTTTGTGGTGCATTTCCGTGAGGAGTTTCTGTCTTTTCTGTGTTGTGGAACATCGTGTTTTAAAAATAACTTTTCGTTTTTCAACCAATATTCCCGCATTTTTTTCGGTATATTGGATGACCAGAGACTGATATCTTTGCCTCCAGTGATAGCATCAGACAACTCATCTATCGTGTTTTTCGATGATACATCTTGACGTTCTTTTGCTGCTGCACCGCTGGTTAAATTAGGCCTATTGTCATCGTTACGTATATCTAAGTCTGTAACAACATGTTCTTCGATTTTCTGTCCACTTACAGGCTCCGCAGAAATGTCTCCACTGCACTTCACTGCCACTGTAAAACAGTAGCTTGAATGTTTCTTGACTTAACTGCAACTTCTTCCTCTTTCATTTTTGCCTCTTTTGCTTTTCAATGTTTTTAGAATCACTTGGATAAGCTCTATAGACTTGTAAAGGGGACGAACCCCCTTTTCTGTCCATGTTTATTTATTAGTAAGCTCAATGGGGCTGCCATATCTTCAGCACAAAAAGGGAGGACAATTTACGACGGTCATTTACTTGAGTGTATTGTCTGCACTTAAGTCAAATAACAAATAGCCCCATTGACTAGTTTTAAGCATTGAAGCAAAACATCCAGTGTAGACAATGTTTCATTCAAAACACACAAAACAAAATCGTCATTTACTTAACTTATTTAGCCCATGAACATTTTGAAGAGTTCCTAAATTAAAAAAAAATGCAGAATCGCCTTTTACAATTTTATGAAACTGCTTGCATGAAAGTTGTTTTAAATTGCACACCAGCTTTAGACGAGAAACTGGTTCAACCAGAAAGGTTTTTGATTTGTGGCTGCATCAAGGAAAAAATCTTTTTATAAAATATTAGCATAAAGAGCCATAACGTTGAAGTAAAACTGCGCAATCTTAATCAGTTTTTGAAGCGTTTTAATGGTATTGCAAGTCGCAAAATATTTTGCCCATCTATCATGTTCCATCATTTTACATTAAATTGCATTTGGCTGATGTTCTTTTTGCACGAACTCGAACAAGTTTTGGTATTGGTCAAACAGTTTACTTCAGCTTCATCAATAGACACGTTTCTATCAAGCAAATATTACTCTCATGTTTCATCCTTTTCCCAATTAGTTGTTTGCAAACGGAGGAATTTATTCAAAGCATTTAAATTCAGCAAATAAAGTGACCCATTTAGCCAGATGTGCAACACAAGACTTGTATAATACAGATACACTTGACATGAATGAATCAGTCATGATCCTTGCCTTCGCTGAATTTTCTTAGTGCTGATTTAACTTGGCTGGTGTACAGTACATCCGATTGTCTCTCTTGAATCCTTGCCTTCAAAGTGGCGGAACACGATACAACCTCAACAACTGATGCTTTTGACTTCTCGATATTCTGAACTTGCTCAATAAAGGCAACCACAAATGATTGCAAATGTCTTAATGTGAACAGAGTTCGCTCAAAGAATCCAAAAAAACGTTTCAGAACAACAGCTGGCTTGTTGATGGACATGAAGTATGAATTTGAAGCTGGGTACAATTGAAGCATCCATGGCAAGCTGCGATAAAGTTATAGCCACCTGGTTGCGCTACGAGAAACAGGTTTTTGGTACTCAATATTCACAAAGTCACAATAGTCTTTTCACTCTTCTTTGCGAACTGTGCAAATGCAACCACATGTAGTTCACTCAGCTTCAAAATAATTTAGTTTTTAATCGCGCGGCGCCAGTGCGCGACCGCATTTTTGCACCCCTGGATTCGCTATAATTACTAGAAGCTACTACACTTAGCTATGTACTGTACAATACACTGATCACCGTATCACGGTTCATCAGCAAAGCTAGTACAGTATAATGGCGTCAGCAGTCCGCACTCTAATGCCAAGGTCATTGAGATACTGAAAGAAGATTTACCACTATTATGCAAAATGTGAAAGCATTCCCGCCTTTTCAGCCGAAAATTAACTCAACCAAAACATACATTAATTAGACAACTCGCAGGCCCGCCCATAAACTAAGCTACGCCACCATCTCGTATCTTGTTGCTGCAGGAAGCAGAGGTGAAAGTAAGCCGGAACGGCCCGGAACGCCGTTCCGGTAAAAGAATTATTGCCGGTACGGCGTTCCGCTTAGAGTTTTAAGTGCGCTAATATGTGTTGTTGTTCTTGTTCAACTCATGTTTTTTTACTATGCTGTCAACAAAACATTCTGCAGAAGAACGAGCGTACGACATCAAAAAATGAGTGAAATACGGTGCAACGCAAACCGTTGAGGTGAATCACGATGAGGAATCTCTTTTTGTGGCGTTGCGAATGAATTATTGTTACGTATAGTTTGTCGCACAGGACGTCTGAAGCCGTTTTCAAATTGCATGAGGACAGTTATAT